>ERZ827104.4003-NODE-4003-length-9853-cov-4.669218_pt1 | contig 9853 bp, 7 predicted proteins | sample MGYA00519781_ERZ827104 | MGnify/ENA primary metagenome ERZ827104 (study PRJEB31778, sample SAMEA3449257) | human gut metagenome | biome: human gut; feature: human-associated habitat; material: faeces | place: United Kingdom | collected 2010/2012 ... | reverse complement strand
AATAATGCAGGAAAAACCGTAACGGTTTCTTCTGCATTTAATGATACTCTCAACAAAATGCGATTTTACGGAAAAATCCACTTTACAAACCGGTTTTTTTATGGTAGCATTTCAAGGTACGCGACTATGTCGCACTGCCCCTTGCCTTAGCTGCGCGGAGCGATCCATCTCTCCCACGGCTCAGGATGCGGGCGTAATTCAAGAAAGGTGGAAACACAACTATGATGCTGAAAGACCAGAAGACCTCCATCATCGAGGCCAACCGTACCCACGAGACCGACACCGGCTCCCCCGAAGTGCAGGTCGCTATCCTGACCGAGCGCATCAACCAGCTGACCGCTCACCTGAAGGTGCATCCCCACGACTTCCACAGCCGCCGCGGTATGCAGATGATGATCGGTAAGCGCCGCCGTCTGCTGGACTATCTGGCCAAGAAGGACATCGAGCGTTATCGTGCCCTGATCGCCAAGCTGGGTCTGCGTAAGTAAGTTGAAACAGGGTGATGTGCGTGCGCGCATCACCCTTCTTTCACATTCTGTACCAGTCTGTATCCTCACCCTTAGCAGTTGAAAATGCGTCGAAACCGGCGGCTTCGGGGCATTTTCAAGTGCTAACGGCGACGGATCGCGGTACAGGATGCTAATTCACAAAAAAGGAGAAATGTCATGTCAACGATCATCACCAAGCGTCAATTCCCCCACTATCACAAGTACACCATGGATCTGGCAGGCCGTCCCCTCACGCTGGAGGTGGGCAAGCTGGCCGAGCTGGCCAACGCCGCCGTCATGGTGGGCTACGGCGATACCCGCGTGCTGTGCTGCGTCACCGCCGCGCCCCGTCCCCGTGACGGTATCGACTTCTTCCCCCTGAGCGTGGACTTTGAGGAGAAGATGTACTCCGTGGGCCGCATCCCCGGCAGCTTCAACCGCCGCGAGGGCCGTCCCGGGGAGAAGGGCATCCTGACCAGCCGCGTCATCGACCGCCCCATCCGCCCCCTGTTCCCCTACGACTTCCGCAACGATGTGTCCGTGATGTGTACCGTCATGGCCGTGGATCACGACTGCTCTCCGGAGATCGCCGCCCTCATCGGCACCTCCGCCGCCCTGGCTATCTCCGACATCCCCTGGAACGGCCCTGTGGCCGCCCTGAAGGTGGGTCTGGTGGACGGCAAGCTGGTCTTTAACCCCGACGCCGAGCAGCGTAAGGTCAGCGATCTGGACGTCACCGTGGTGTCCACCGCCAAGAAGGTGGTCATGATCGAGGCCGGCGCCAACGAGGTGCCCAACGATGTCATGTTCGAGGCCATCCGCTCCGCTCACGAGGAGAACCAGAAGCAGATCGCCCTCATCAACCAGATGGTGTCCGAGATCGGCAAGCCCAAATTCGACTACCCCCACGCCGACTTCGATCAGGAGCTGTTCGACAAGATCGTGGCCGCCACCATGGACGATGCCAAGGCCGCCATGGATACCGACGACAAGAACGTCCGCGAGGCCCGCTGGAACCAGCTGATCGAGAAGTGGCACGAGCTGTTCCTGGAGGATTATCCCAACATGGATCAGTATCTGGACGAGATCACCTACAAGTTCCAGAAGAAGATCGTGAAGGCCTGGCTGCTGGAGGGCCACCGCGTGGACGGCCGCCAGAAGAACGAGATCCGCCCGCTGGACGCCGAGGTGGGCGTGCTGCCCCGTGTCCACGGCTCCGGCCTGTTCACCCGCGGCCAGACCCAGGTGCTGAGCGTGGCCACGCTGGATACCCTGTCCGCCAACCAGAAGCTGGATACCATCTGGGAGGAGACGGAGAAGCGCTACATGCACCACTACAACTTCCCCGGCTACTCCGTGGGCGAGGCCAAGCCTGCCCGCAGCCCCGGCCGCCGCGAGATCGGCCACGGCGCGCTGGCTGAGCGCGCTCTGCTGCCCGTCATTCCTCCGGTGGAGGAGTTCCCCTACGCCATCCGCGTGGTATCCGAGGTGGTTTCCTCCAACGGCTCCACGTCTCAGGGCTCCATCTGCGGCTCCACGCTGGCCCTGATGGACGCCGGCGTGCCCATCAAGGCCCCTGTGGCCGGCATCTCCTGCGGCCTGATCCAGGACGACGACGGCAGCTTCACCACCTTCATCGACATCCAGGGCGTGGAGGACTTCCACGGCGAGATGGACTTCAAGGTGGCCGGTACCAAGAAGGGCATCACCGCCATTCAGATGGACCTGAAGAACGACGGCCTGACCATGGAGATCATCAAGAACGCCCTGGACATCACCTACGACGCCCGGTGCCAGATCCTGGACCAGATCATGCTGCCCTGCATCGCCGAGCCCCGGCCCGAGGTCAGCAAGTACGCCCCCAAGATGATCACCATGCACATTGACCCCGACAAGATCCGGGAGGTCATCGGCAAGGGCGGCAGCGTCATCCAGAAGATCGTGGCCGAGTCCGGCGCCAAGATCGACATTGACGACGACGGCACCATCCACATCGCCTCCCCTGACGCGGAGAGCTGCGCCATCGCCAAGAAGTGCATTGACGACATCGTGTTCGTGCCCGAGGTGGGCCAGCTGTACTACGGCCGCGTGGTGCGCCTGATGACCTTCGGCGCCTTCGTGGAGCTGGCTCCCGGCAAGGACGGCCTGGTTCACATCTCCAAGCTGGCCGACAAGCGCATCGAGAAGGTGGAGGACGCCTGCAAGGTGGGCGACATGATGTGGGTCAAGGTCACCGAGATCGACGAGAAGGGCCGCGTGAACCTGAGCCACAAGGACGCCATGAAGGAGATCCGGGCCAAGGAGGCCGCCGGCGAGATCATCAAGTAAATAGCCGGAAAGCGGCTGCATAGTCACATGTATATACAACCACCGATTCCATCCATTGGAATCGGTGGTTGTTGCTCTATTTTTCGATAAGCAGACATAATTGAACGGGCTGTGCACGTGCGAAGGACAGGCGGATGGCATACATGCCACAATATATGGCTGCATCAAGATAAAATCGCACAATATGTTATAAAAAAAGAATTTATAAAAATTTTATGTCGTCCATTGAAAAACAGAAAGAGGTGTGTTAAAATACTAACTGAGTAGGGAACAGCCCTAACCTCAATACAGTATATGCGCATAAATAATATACAATAGCAGGACGGAAACAAACACCAACCGACATGAAGGAGGACACTATGCCGAGAGGAGCACAGCCCAAGGTCGCCGAGCGGGAAAGCCGGATGATCTATGCGGCCATCAAACTGTTTTTGGAAAACGGGTATGAGCAGACGACTACCGTAGCCATAGCGCAGGCAGCCGGTATGTCGTCATCTGCATTTTTTGCGGTATTTGCCAACAAGGAGGCACTGCTGCTAAAGCTGACCAAGTGGATGTATGAAAAGCAGTTTGCCATTACCGATCGGCTGCTGGGCGAGGGCTATGAGCCTGAAATGTTTTACGCCGTGGAGCCGTCGATCCAGATGTATATCGCCGAGAAGTCCGAGGCCCTGCGGGAACTGTATGTCTCCGCTTATTCCTATGCTGCCACGGCCAACTACATCCATCAGATGTTAACGGATAAGCTGGTGGAGCTGTTCAGTGCGACGCATCCCCAGTATACCCGGCAGGATTTCTATGAGCTGGAGCTGGCTACCTCCGGCATGGTGCGCAGCTTTATGGCCCGGAAGTGCGACCGGAATTTCACCATGGAGCAGAAGCTGCGCCGGTTCCTGTCCTGCAGCATGACCATCTACGGCGTGGCGGAGGAGAAGCAGCAGCAGGTCATCGACCGGGTGCTGGAGATGGACCTGAAGTCCGTGGCGGACCAGTTGGTGGCAGATGCCATCCACCAGGCTGATGAGCAGTACCAGGAGGCCGAGCGCAAGGGCAAGGCCATTGAAGCTGCCAGAAATGGCTGAATTTTCGTATATCGTCCTGGACCTGGAGTGGAACCAGCCTCTGGACCGGGACAGCACCATCCGGGAGCCGTTTTTCTTCGACTCGGAGATCATCGAGATCGGGGCCCTGCGGCTGAATGAGCGGTTCCGGGAGACCGGCAGCTTCAAAACCTTTATCCGGCCCCGATTTTATCCCCGCATGAACGGCGATGTGGTGCAGCTGACGAAAATCCGGGCACAGGACCTGGAAAAGGCCCCGGAATTTCCCCGGGCCTATGCCGATTTCATGGAATGGTGCGGGGAGGATTGCTGTCTGTGTACCTGGGGACCGGACGACATTCCGGTGCTGATGGACAACCTGCTGATGCACGGAATGGATGCGGAAATGCCCTGCTGCTACGATTTGCAGCGGATCTTCGGCCACGAGATCATGCGGGACGACCGGCAATGCTCCCTGGAGCGGGCTATGGAGCTGCTGCACCTGACGCCGGACCGGGCCCACGATGCCCTGAACGATGCACGGAACACCGTGCAGATCTGCGGAAGGATGGACCTGGACGGGTGCATGGACGAATACGGCCTGCGGTATGTGCAGTATCCCCAGGACCGGAAGGCCGGGCTGGTGCAGGGGCGTGAATACGCGTCTCTGGCGGAGGCCCAGGCGGACCCGGCGCTGACGGAGGTGCAGTGCCCCTACTGCGGGGAGACGGTGACCCTGGGCCAGTGGGCCCGGAAAGACCCCAGGACGCTGCTGGCCTATGGCCGGTGCAGCCAGGAGGACGAGCTGTGCGCCGTGTGCCTGCACAGCCGGACGGCCAAGGGCGTGCGCCTGGGGCGCACGGTGTTCGAGATGAACGACGACCTGTGGGATACCTATCAGACCTGCCTGGAGCGGCAGGGATAATTGTTGGAATGTGAAAACCGGCTCCGGCGCGACGCGCCGGAGCCGGTTTTGTTTACTTGCCCAGCCTGCGCTGGATGAGCTTCACCAGCTCCACAATGGGGATCACCAGCACCGCCAGGGCCAGGGCGATGCCGTACTCCGTCCAGCTGACGGGGGTGAAGCCGAAGGCGTTGGCGATGGGCACTACCTCCAGCACCACGGTGGTCAGCACCAGGGAGCCCAGCATGGCGGCCCAGAGGACCTTGTTGTGGCCCCGGAGGGTGAACACACTGCGCCGCTGGGAGCGCATATTGAAGCTGTGGAAAATCTCGCACATGCTCATGGTCAGGAAGGCCATGGTCATGCCGTGGGGGGAGACGCCCCGGGGCATTTCAAAGCATCCCGCCTCCATGCAGTGGCCGATGATGTAGGAGGCCATGGTGATGACGGTGATGAGGATGCCCTGATAGGCGATGTCGAAGCCCAGGCCGCCGGAGAAGATGCCGTCCTTGGCGGAGCGGGGCGGGCGGCGCATGATGTCCGGCTCCGGGCGCTCCATGCCCAGGGCCAGGGCCGGGAAGCAGTCGGTGATGAGGTTGATGAACAGCAGGTGGACGGGGTTGAGGAGGGTGAAGCCCAGCAGGGCGGAGAAGAATACCCCCAGCACCTCGCTCATGTTGCTGGCCAGCAGGAAGCCAATGGCCTTGCGGATGTTGTCGTAAATCCGGCGGCCCTCGGCCACGGCGCCCACGATGGCGGCGAAGTTGTCGTCGGAGAGGACCATGTCTGCCACGTTTTTGGTGACGTCGGTGCCGGTGATGCCCATGCCGATGCCGATATCGGCGGACTTGATGGACGGGGCGTCGTTGACGCCGTCGCCGGTCATGGCGGTGACAGCGCCCCGTCGGCGCCAGGCGCTGACGATGCGGACCTTGTGCTCCGGCTGGACCCGGGCATAGACGCTGTAGCGGTCCACGTTTTGAGTAAGCTCCTCATCGCTGAGGGCATCCAGCGCCGCGCCGGTGATGGCCTGGGAGGGGTCGGAGAGGATGCCCAGCTGGCGGGCGATGGCCACGGCCGTGTCCTGGTGGTCGCCGGTGATCATCACCGGACGGATGCCCGCCTGGCGGCACTCCTCAATGGCGGGCTTCACCTGGGGCCGCACCGGGTCGATCATGCCGGTAAGGCCGATGAAGCAGAGTTCCTGCTCTAAGTGCGCGGGGGACTGATCCTCCGGCGCGCCGTGGGGCCAGGGGCGGCTGGCGGCGGCCAGCTCCCGCAGGGCCTGGGCGGCCATTCGGTGATTATCCGCCAGAATTTCCCGGCGGCGGTCGTCGGTCATGGGCAGGGCCTGTCCGCCCTCCCAATAGTGGGTGCATCGGGCCAGCACCTGGTCCGGCGCGCCCTTGGTATACTGCACCACGCCCTGGGGGGTCCGGTGAATGGTGGACATCATCTTGCGGCCGGAGTCGAAGGGAGCCTCGCCGATGCGGGGGCGCTCCTGCTCCAATTGGGGCTTGGGCAGTTGATGCTCTGCGGCGAAGGATACCAGAGCCGCCTCCGTAGGCTCTCCCTGGACGGAGCCGTCGGGGTTCAGGACGGCGTCGCTGCACAGGGCCATGGCGGAGGCCAGCAGGGCGGTGTCCCCGGTGTGGTCCACCACGGTCATCTTGTTCTGGGTCAGGGTGCCGGTCTTGTCGGAACAGATCACCTGGGTACAGCCCAGGGTCTCCACCGCCGTCAGGCGGCGGATCACGGCATTGCGGCGGCTCATGCGGGTGACGCCGATGCTGAGCACCACCGTTACCACCGTGGCCAGGCCCTCGGGAATGGCGGCCACCATGAAGGTCTCCAGAATGCCGGACAGGGAGAAGTCCCCGGCCACGATCAGGTCAAACACGAAGATGAACACACAGATGCCCAGCACCAGCCAGGACAGGGTCTTGCCCAGCTGGGTCAGCTTCTTTTGCAGGGGGGTCTCCTCCTGCTCCGTCCGGGCCAGGACGCCGGCGATCTTGCCCATCTCCGTGTCCATGCCGGTGGCGGTGACCACCATGCGGCCCCGGCCGTAGGCCACGGTGGAGCCCATGTAGGCCATGTTGCGGCGGTCGCCCAGGGTCACCTCGCCGGTAAGGGCCTCCGGGGACTTGGCGGAGGGGACGCTTTCGCCGGTGAGGGCGGCCTCCTCAATTTGCAAAGAGGCACAGGCCAGCAGCCGTCCGTCGGCGGGGACCGCGTCCCCGGCCTCCAGCAGGACGATGTCGCCGGGTACCAGGCGGCTGCTTTCCAGCTCCGTGACGGAGCCGTCCCGCAGGACCTTGCTGGTGGCGGCGGTCATGGATTGCAGGGCCTCGATGGCGGCCTCGGCCTTGCTCTCCTGGACCACGCCCAGGACGGCGTTCAGCAGCACCACCGCCAGGATGATCAGCACCTCGGTAAAGGGCTCGTGGGACAGGTAGTTGGTGACGGCGGACACGGCCGCGGCGGCCATGAGGATCAGCAGCATGGGGTCCCGCAGCTGCTGCAGAAACCGCTGGAGCAGGGTGGCCTTGGGGGCCTCCCGCAGGCGGTTGGGGCCGTATTCCGCCAGACGGCCCTCCGCCTGGGCGGCGGACAGGCCCTCCGGGCCGCTTTGCAGGTCCGACAGAACCCGATCGGCGGTCTGGACATATTCCTTGTGCATACGATCACTCCTCTTAATGATTCTGCCCACCTGGGGAAATAAAAAAACTCATGCACAGGCCAAAGCCTATGCATGAGTCTCATTCTTTCAAAGCAGTCCGGGCGCGGGCGCGCCGTTCTGACGAAGCTGCCTACCCCCGAAGCCGGGGTGGAATTACTCCCTCACGGTGGTATCAATTGAAAGTATTATACCAGGCCCGGCCCCCTGCGTCAAGTAAAAGATTTGTAAAGTATGGGGAGCACAGGGGTGGGGGACACCTTTTTGATAAAATCTTTGCGTCCTGGCTTGCCTTTTCGCCGGGAATATGATATGATGTATTGCCAATAGCCCTTCAAAAATGCACGGATGGCTTTTGAAAACGATAACAAAGGAGTATTTTTAGTATGAAAAAGTTTCTCACTATGCTGCTGGCCCTGGTGATGGTCCTGTCCCTGGCGGCTTGCTCCTCCCAGAAGGGCGGCGACGTCAACGGCGGCTTCCCCGTCAGCGCCGTGGACCTGCTGACCGCCGTGTGGAACGCCTATCCCGAAAGCGAGAAGTTCTCCGTGGTGGGCGGCAGCCTGGATAACCCCGTAGACAACGCCCCCGGCGCTTTCCCGGTGGACGATGCCGACAATCTGGACTACATGCTGCACTTCCCCGCCGACAAGGCCGATCTCATTGACGACGCCGCGTCGCTGACCCACATGATGAACGCCAACAGCTTTACCTGCGGCGCGTTCCATGTGAAAAACAGCGGCGACGTCTCCGCTGTGGCCGACGCTCTGCGCCAGAATGTCCAGAACACCCAGTGGATGTGCGGCTTCCCTGACAAGCTGGTGGTCCTCACCTATGGCGAGTATGTAGTGGCGCTGTTCGGCGCCGACGACCTGGTGGACGACTTTGTCAACACCATGACCGCCACCTACACCGGCGTTCAGACCGCCTGCGACGAGCCCCTCCAGTAATCCGCCGCAGCCATGCTGTTTTCCAGTCTGCCGTTTCTCTTTTATTTTCTTCCCTGCGCCCTGGGGCTTTACTTCCTGGTCCCCCGGCGGCTGAAAAACGCCGCGCTGCTGCTGTGCAGTCTGGTGTTCTACGCCTGGGGCGAGCCCCGATTTGTGCTGTTCATGGCCGCCGCCATTTTACAGGGCTATGCCGCCGCCCGGCTCATGGAGCGGTATCCCACCCGCAGGCGGCTGCTGCTGACCCTGTCCGTCGTGCTGAGCCTGGGGATGCTGGCCTACTGCAAGTATGCCGACTTCCTGATCTCCGGCTTCAACGCCGTCACCGGCCTGTCGGTGCCTCTGCTGCGGATGGCCCTGCCCATCGGCATCAGCTTCTATACCTTCCAGATTCTGAGCTATGTCGTGGACGTGCGGCGCGGGGATGCGTCCGCGCAGAAAAATCCCATTGATCTCGCGGCCTATATCGCCATGTTCCCACAGCTCATCGCCGGGCCCATCGTCCGCTACACGGACGTGGCGGCGCAGCTCAGGACCCGCACCCACACGCGCGCTGGCACGGCGGCGGGGACGCGGCGCTTCGTGCTGGGTCTTGCCAAGAAGATTCTGATTGCCAATGTGCTGGGGCAGCTCGTGCAGCAGTTCCAGACGGCGCAGGATCCGGACACGCTCTTTCACTGGCTCTACGCCGTGGGCTTCATGCTGCAAATCTACTTTGATTTCTCGGCCTACAGCGACATGGCCATCGGCCTCGGCGCGATCTTTGGCTTCACCTTCCCGGAGAACTTCAACTATCCCTACTGCTCGGCCAGCATCACGGAATTCTGGCGGCGGTGGCACATCTCCCTCGGCTCGTGGTTCCGCGACTATGTCTATATTCCGCTGGGCGGCAGCCGCGTGGGCAAATGGAAGCTGCTGCGCAATCTTCTGCTCGTCTGGGCGGCGACCGGCCTCTGGCACGGCGCGGCATGGAATTTCGTCCTGTGGGGACTGTTTTACGCCGTCCTGCTGATCGCGGAAAAATTTGCCCTCCTGCCGAAGCTGCAAAAGCACCCGGCCATCGGCCGCATGTACACGCTCCTTTTCGTCCTGCTGGGCTTCGTGCTGTTTGACGCGCCCAGTCTGTCCGCCGCGGCCTCGCGCATTGCGGGACTCTTCGGCGGTGCGGGCGCGGGTGTGGAAAGTCTTTATTATCTCAGGAGCTACGCCGTCGTGCTTCTGCTGGCCGTGCTCGGCGCGACGCCGCTTCCCAAGCGCCTGCTTGCACGTCTGCGGAAAAACCGCGTCTGCGGCGTGCTTCTGGACGTGCTGGAGCCCATCGTGCTGGTTGCGCTGCTGGCGCTCTGCACGGCCTATCTGATCGACGGCTCCTTCAACCCCTTCCTGTATTTCCGTTTTTAAGGAGGCCGGTATGAAAGAAAAAGTCAAAGAACTTCTCATTCTGATCCTGACGGCGGCCTTCGTGC
>ERZ827104.3977-NODE-3977-length-9913-cov-9.076993_pt1 | contig 9913 bp, 8 predicted proteins | sample MGYA00519781_ERZ827104 | MGnify/ENA primary metagenome ERZ827104 (study PRJEB31778, sample SAMEA3449257) | human gut metagenome | biome: human gut; feature: human-associated habitat; material: faeces | place: United Kingdom | collected 2010/2012 ... | reverse complement strand
AGCCGCCGGAGCGGTGCTTAAGCCGCAAGGCGGGAATTGTGCGGTGTTGCCTTAACACAGACAATGCCGCTGCACCGTGGATGGTGCGGCGGCATTGCTCTGCCATGAATTCGGACAAGCTCTTAAAAAATATCCTGCTTGCCAGCAAATACCGTTGACAAATGCACGAAACATGTGTATTCTTATGGTAAAGATATCTTACAATGTCTTATTTTATAAATTTTCTTACAACTCATTCCATACAGAAAGGAGCCCGCCATGACACGCCAGCGTGCCTTGATTTTGGAAATTTTACAGCACAGCCCCAAACATCTGACGGCGGACGAAATTTTTGCCATTGCCAGGGAGAAGATGCCCGGCATTGCCCGCGGCACCGTGTACCGCAACTTAAAGCTGATGGAACAGGCCATGGAAATTGCCCGACTGGAAATGCCGGATGGCCCTGACCGGTTTGATAAAACCTCCAACCCGCACGGCCATTTGTACTGTGATTGCTGCGGCAGCCTGCAGGACCTGCCGGTGATCGGCCTGGTGCGCGAAATTGAAAATGCCATTGGAACCGAAGTGCGTTCCTACCAGCTGACCATCCATTACATCTGCCCTGAATGCCGCGAAAAACAGGCTGAACTTTAACAGCGGAGAAATACGCCACAAACTGTGCTTCCCTGATTATATTTAGGGAGCGCAGTTTTTTATTTTGTCATCATGCTCCGAAGCGTCAAAAAGGCTGCCGGACAGCCCTGCAGATGAGCAGGACGGGCGATATTTTAGGCAATACCGCATAATTCTAAGTGCCGATACGGCGAGCGAGGTGCGGCAGCTGCTAAGCCAAAAGCGCAGATAATACTTTGTGTATTATCGAGCATTTTGGCAACGCAGATGCCGTACCACAGCTGCCGGGGCGGTGCTTAAGCCGTCAGGCGGGAATTGTGCGGTGTTGCCTTTATAAAATCAGGTATAGTATTGAATATTAATATATAAATGGTGCGGGAACATACAGGATGCTCTGCTGCCGGGTGGAACATATGAAATGCGGGTACAGCACTGTGACATGGCGTTGCAGGGAAAAATGCAGCCGGAATGGGCATAACATACAAAAACAGAACACAAAGATGTTGCAATATGCCAGATACGTACAAAATTCTGCAACTATTTTAGTCAAAATGCGCCTTGCTTTTCCTCCGGTTTTGCTATACCATAAAAACAATGAGCGGGAGCGAAAGAAGCATCCCGACCTATAAAGAAGGAGAACCATTATGAAAAAAACATTAGCGTTGACCTTGGCAGCTGCAATGACCTTGAGCCTGGCTGCCTGCGGCAGTAGTGCATCCAGTGCCGCAACACCCACGGAAAGCACATCTACCGATACTTCGGCAGCTACCTCTACGGCTGCTGAAAGCGGTACCGTTGAAAATAAGGATAAGCCGCTGGTGTGGTTTAACCGTCAGCCTTCCAACAGCACCACAGGCGAGCTGGATACGGAGGCGCTGAACTTTAACGGCAATACTTATTATGTCGGTTTCGATGCCAACCAGGGTGCTGAACTGCAGGGCAAGATGATCGCAGATTACATTAAAGCACATGCTGACACCATCGACCGCAACGGCGACGGCGTTATCGGCTATGTTCTGGCAATCGGCGATATCGGCCATAATGACTCGATTGCCCGTACCCGTGGCGTTCGTAGCGCTTTGGGCACCGCAGTGGAAGGCAGCAGCGGCATTGTTTCTGATCCTGTCGGTACCAATGCGGATGGTTCCGCTACCCAGGTTCAGGACGGCACCATTGATGTGGATGGCACGACTTTCGCCGTTCGTGAGCTTGCTTCTCAGGAAATGAAGAATTCCGCCGGCGCTACCTGGGATGCCGGCACCGCCAGCAACGCCATCAGCGCCTGGGCTTCTTCTCTGGGAGATTCCATCGATATCGTTATTTCCAACAATGACGGCATGGGCATGGCAATGTTTAACTCCTGGTCGCAGGAAAATGGCGTTCCCACCTTTGGCTACGATGCAAACGCTGACGCAGTTGCTGCCATTGCCGACGGTTACGGCGGAACGATCAGCCAGCACGCTGACGTGCAGGCCTACCTGACCCTGCGCCTGCTGCGTAATGCGCTGGACGGCGTGGACATCAACACCGGTATTGCCACTCCGGATGCTGCAGGCAATGTCCTGAGCAGCGATGTTTACTATTACAATGAGGACGAGCGTTCCTACTATGCTTTGAACGTGGCAGTCACGGCAGACAACTACACGGACTTCACCGACTCTACCAAGCCGTATGGGCCTGTTTCCAGCCAGCTGGATGCCACTACCAGCCCGGAAAAGAGCGTTTGGCTGGATATCTACAACTCCGCGGATAACTTCCTGAGCGCTACTTACCAGCCCCTGCTGGAGAAATATGATGATCTGCTGAACCTGAAGATTGACTACATCGGCGGCGACGGCCAGACCGAGGCCAACATCACCAACCGCCTGGGCAATCCCAGCGCATACGATGCCTTTGCCATCAATATGGTTAAGACCGATAACGCTGCTTCGTACACTTCTCTGCTGAACCAGTGATTCAACGGCAACAGCAATAACTGACAGTTAAGTAACGGCAACGCTATTAGGGAGAATGTATTTCTCCATAGGGGAGAATGAAGTTTTCTCTAATAGCGTTTTTTTATGAAAACAGGTGAGCAGCCGTAGGGCAGTTTGCCAATTTGCAAGACGGGAGTGACGAGAATGGCAGAAGCGAAAGACGATATTGTCTTGTCAATTCGCGGTATGTGCAAGTCGTTTGGCCGCAACCGAGTACTTGATCATATCAATCTGGATGTAAAACGCGGTACAGTTATGGGGCTTATGGGCGAAAACGGCGCCGGTAAGTCTACCATGATGAAATGTCTGTTCGGTACTTATCAAAAGGATGAGGGCAAGATTTTCCTCAATGGCAAGGAGATCAGTTTTTCCGGCCCGAAAGACGCGCTGGAAAACGGAATTGCAATGGTGCATCAGGAACTGAACCAGTGCCTGGAGCGCAGTGTGATTGATAACCTGTTCCTGGGGCGGTACCCGGTCAACTCTATGGGCGTGGTTGACGAAGGGCAGATGAAGAAGAAAGCAGCCGATCTGTTCCGCAAGCTGGGCATGACTGTCAATCTGACCCAGCCCATGCGCAACATGTCGGTTTCGCAGCGGCAGATGTGTGAAATTGCCAAAGCCATCTCTTACAATGCCCAGGTCATCGTTCTGGATGAGCCGACTTCTTCGCTGACGGTGCAGGAAGTGAATAAACTCTTTGAGATGATGCGCATGCTGAAAGAACAGGGCATTGCGCTGATATACATCTCACATAAGATGGACGAAATTTTTGAAATTTGTGACCAGATTTCGGTTCTGCGTGACGGCAACCTGGTTATGACCAAGGACAGTAAGGACACCAACATGGGCGAGCTGATCACCGCCATGGTTGGCCGTTCGCTGGAAAGCCGCTTCCCGCCGGTGGACAATATCCCCGGGGATCCGATCTTGTCCATCCAGCATCTGTCCACCAAATATGCGCCTTATCTGCAGGATATCAGCTTTGATGTGCGCGAGGGCGAAATTTTTGGTCTGTATGGCCTGGTGGGCGCCGGACGTACAGAGCTGCTGGAAACCATTTTCGGTGTGCGTACCCGTGCGGCAGGTCGTGTGTATTTCCGCGACCACCTGATGAACTTCAACAATGCCCACGAAGCGATCGAGCATGGATTTGCCCTGATTACCGAGGAACGCAAAGCAAACGGCCTGTTCCTGAAGAGCGATTTGACATTCAATACTACCATTGCCAACCTGGACCAGTACAAAGGTGGCCTTGGGCTGTCAATGCCCAAAATGGTAAAAGCCACAAGCAAGGAGATCAAGGTCATGCACACCAAGTGCATGGGACCTGACGATATGATCACCAGTTTGTCTGGCGGCAACCAGCAAAAGGTCATTTTTGGCAAATGGCTGGAACGCGAACCCCAGGTCTTTATGATGGATGAACCTACGCGCGGTATAGACGTTGGCGCAAAGTACGAAATCTATGAGCTGATCATCAAGATGGCCAAACAGGGAAAGACGGTTATTGTTGTTTCCTCTGAAATGCCTGAGATTCTGGGTATCACCAACCGGATCGGCGTTATGTCCAACGGACATCTTTCCGGCATTGTGAATACCAAGGAAACAAATCAGGAAGAGCTTTTGAGACTCAGCGCAAAATACCTGTAATGGGGGATAATGATCTATGGCAACTGCAACACAAACTTCAAAAATTCTTTCGGCGGAGCAGGAAGCCAAGCTTCGCCAGCCAATCGATGAATATGTTGGGAAAATCCAGGCGCAGATCGATGAACTTCGTACTGACGGTACTGAAAAAGCTGTCAATATCCAGAATGAGCTGGATAACCTGAAGCGCGACCGCATCTATACCGCGCAGGAAAAAACGGAACGTGAGACCAAACTGAAGGCTGAATTGGCAGCGGCCAAGGCAGTTGAAGAAAAAAACAAGGGCCAGATCAACAAGCTGATCGCTGATGCTGAAGCCTATTTGAAAGCCCATTATGACAGCGACTATTACCAGGCGGTGGTGGCCAGCTGCAAGCAGGAAAAGGTACAAGCCCAGCAGAAATATCAGGCAACTGTAGAACAGCTGAAAAAGGAACACGAGACGGCGCTTTCCAAGCTGAGCAATCAGCAGGAAATCAAGGACGAAAAGTATGTTCACAAGAACCGCCTGTTCGACGCCAAAATGCAGTTGGATAAGGACTGCCAGGCAATCAAGGACCGCCGGCATGCCGCGTTTGATTACAAATATCACCTGATCGATATGCTGCGCCTGTCCAAGTTTACGGTTGGCGAGTCTCTGGCGCAAAAGTGGGAAAACTACAAGTACACATTTAATCGCCGTGACTTTTTGCTGCGCAACGGTCTGTACATTGCAATCGTTATCATCTTTATTATACTGTGCCTGATTGCCCAGTTCGGCAAGAAAGTGCCGCTGCTTACCGTCAACAATATTTTGAACATTCTGCAGCAGGCTTCGCCGCGCATGTTCCTGGCTTTGGGCGTTGCCGGGCTGATCCTGCTGGCCGGCACGGACCTGTCCATTGGCCGTATGGTTGGTATGGGCATGACTGCCGCTACCATCATTATGCACAAGGGAATCAACACCGGTGCGGTTTTTGGCCATGTGTTTGATTTTACCGGGCTGCCGGTCGTTGCACGCGTTATTTTGGCGCTGCTTGTCTGCATTGTCCTGTGCACAGTCTTTACCACCATCGCAGGTTTCTTTACAGCCAAGTTCAAAATGCACCCATTCATTTCTACGATGGCGAACATGCTGGTCATTTTTGGCTTGGTCACCTATTCAACCAAGGGTGTTTCCTTTGGCGGTATCGAAGGCAACATCCCCAGCATGATCATCCCCAAGATTGGCGGTTTCCCCACCATTATCCTGTGGGCTATCGCAGCTGTGATCATTGTGTGGTTCATCTGGAACAAGACGACCTTTGGTAAAAACCTGTTCGCAGTCGGCGGCAACGCCGAAGCTGCTGCTGTTTCCGGCATCTCGGTATTCCGCGTTACGGTAGGCGCGTTTATTCTGGCAGGCATTCTGTATGGCTTCGGCTCCTGGCTGGAATGCATCCGTATGGTGGGCTCCGGTTCCGCTGCATATGGTCAGGGCTGGGAAATGGACGCCATCGCGGCCTGCGTTGTGGGCGGCGTTTCTTTCACCGGCGGTATCGGCAAGATTTCCGGCGTGGTTGTCGGTGTGTTCATCTTCACCGCGTTGACTTACTCTCTGACCACTTTGGGTATTGATACGAACCTGCAGTTCGTGTTCTCCGGCATCATCATTCTGGTTGCTGTTATGCTGGACTGCCTCAAGTACGTTCAGAAGAAATAATCTGTACCGGCTGTACGGCAAAAATTCGGCTGTGTTTATAAAAAACAGGCTGAATTTCCGGCGCTCCGGTGCCTCCCGGCATAAACCGCAGCGTATCATCAGATAACACAAAAGCATGTGCATGACAAAACAAATCGAAAATTTTGGGTTTTCGAGGAGGGCGGGTGCACATGCTTTTATTTTTGACCTGCAAAATCTTTGCCGTATCCCCAAAACCGCTGCCTGTATGCAAGGCATTTGCCTTTACCCGGCGGCATGGTATAATTTGAGAAAGAAGCCGGAATGGAGGAGAGAGATGTGATCTATCTTTCGGAATTTTATTTTCCCAGCCAAAACAGCGAGGCTAACTACCTTGCCGAGTCGCCGCGGGCCAAAATGACCTGCTATGATTCTTTCTACCCCTTTGGCCTGTTTGCGGGCCGGGGCTTGAAAGCACTGGACCTGGCGGATGTGACCATTTTGTACGGCGGCAACGGCTCCGGCAAAACCACAGCACTCAACGTGATGGCGGACGCTTTGCGCCTGCAGCGCGGGGCACAGTATAACCGCAGTGATTTCTTCCCGGATTATGTTTCCCTGTGCCAGTTCCACACCCTGCATGCCATCCCGGCGGGCAGCCTGATTTTGACCAGCGACGATGTGTTTGACTATATGTTGGATGTGCGCGCCATCAACGATAACATTGATACCCGCCGCGGCAGCCTGTTTGATGAATACACCGAGGCCCGCACCGCCAAATTCCAGATGCACAGCATGGAGGATTATGACCGGCTCAAGCAGGTCAGCGCGGCACGGCGCTATTCCAAATCTCAGGTGGCGCGCAAAACTTTGTCTCCCAACATCCGTACCCACTCCAACGGCGAAAGCGCCTTTTTGATGTTCCAAGAAAAACTGCGCGGGGATGCCCTTTATCTGTTGGATGAACCGGAAAACAGCCTTTCTGCCGCGCGGCAGATCGCTTTGGCGGATTTTTTGGCAGATTCGGCCCGGTTTTACGGCTGCCAGTTTGTGCTGGCCACCCATTCGCCGTTTTTGCTGGCAATCCCCGGTGCCCGCATTTATGATCTGGACGGTGACCCGGTGCGCACCCGCCGCTGGACCGAGTTGGAAAGCGTGCGGGATACCTTTGAGTTTTTCCAACAGCACAAGGAGGAGTTTTGATGGCGGAACGCCGATTTTATCAAGGGGAGACCTTTGCCCAATATGCCCCCGGCGAGCTGCTGGAAAACGCCGAGTTCGAGGACTGTGTGTTTGACCACTGCCGCTGGCTGGGCACGCGGGTGCAGAACTGCCGCTTCAACGCCTGTACCTTTGACCACTGCAATTTTTCCGGCGTGGTGTTCAGCTTTACCACCATGAAAGATGCCTGGCTGCTGAACAGTGCGTTCCGCTCCATGGCGTGGGGCGGGCTGCAGGGCAAAAGCGGGGTGTTCCAGCCGTTTGGCAAAATCAAAAACTGCGCGTTCCGCTACAATGATTTTTCCGGCATGGCACTGAACGGCTTTGACTGGACCGGGGCGGAACTGCAGCAATGCACCTTTGATGATACCCGCCTTGCCGGGGCCAGCTTTTACGGCGTGCGGCTGGGCGGAACCCGGTTCACCCGCTGCGATTTGCAAAAAGCCGACCTGCGCACCGCCGAAGAATACGCCATTGATTTGGAGACCAACAAGTTGAAAGGCGCAAGGTTCAGCTTTCCTGATGTGGTAAGGTTACTGGATGGAACGGGGATTGTGATCGAGTGAGGCGCTTAAAACGACCCAACGTAAGGTGCTTTGATGAAAACCCAAATAGGAAATTGGCTTCCCTCTGAGGGGCGGTTCTCTTTATAATGCACTACCACCATTTAACCTGCCTCTTACCCGTTGGAACGCCCATTGTGCGCCCGCTAACCTGACGGGATAACGATTTTTAGAAAATGATAAACCGGGTAAAAAAACCAAAAACTCGCCCTGAATTTTTACAATTCGAAAATGGTGAAAATGTTGTGGAATTTTTTGGCGTGTGGTATAATAAATGAAATCGCGGTTTATGGTTGATTTTTCGGCCCGGCCGCATTTGATTAAAAAAGCAACGCGCGGCCGAACAGGCTGCCGGGTGCAGCCGGAAAATCCCCGGGTACGCCCATTTATAAGGAGGAACGAACGGAACATGCAGAAGAAAAAAATCACCGCATTCCTGCTGGCGCTGGCAATGGTGTCCGCTATGGCACTGCCCGTTTTTGCACAGGAGCCGAACCCGCAGGCTGAAACCGCTGCAAGCATTGCAGCGGTGGAAACTGCTACCCCGGAAACCGCAGCCACCGAGGAACCGAAAGTTGACGCTGAACCGGCAGAGGACAACGTGAAAGAGGACGCCGCTACCTATGATGCACCGCCGGAGAACGGCTGGTATCAGGAATACCCCGGCGGCCCCTGGTATTGGTACGAAAACGGCGTGCGCCAGGGCACCACTGGCCGCGGCAAGGAAATCTATGACCCCAAGAGCGATGCCTGGTACTGGCTGGATGCTGTTCAGGGCGGCGCCATGACCACCAATAAGGACGTCTATCAGGACTCCAACGGCGGCAAGTGGGTGCGTTACGATGCCAACGGCCATATGGTCAAGGGCTGGAATACCAACGAGAAGGGTACTTACTACTTCGATCTCGTGACCGGTGCTATGGTAAAGGGGATGTGTACGATAGACGGCATTCCCTGCGCATTTGATACCACCACAGGCATTGGCCTGGATAAGCAGTGGGTCAACATCAACGGCGACAAGTTCTGGTACGAAGGCGGCAAGCGCCAGGGCACCACTGGCCGCGGCAAAGAAATCTATGACCCCGCTTCCGATGCCTGGTACTGGCTGGATTCCGTCAATAATGGCGCAATGGCTGTCAGCAAGGATGTCTATCAGGACTCCAACGGCGGCAAGTGGGTTCGCTATGATGCCAACGGCCATATGATCAAGGGCTGGAATACCAACTCTCAGGGTACTTATTACTTTGACCTCATCACCGGCGCTATGGCAAAGGGCACCGTTGTGATCGACGGCATTACCTGCGTGTTTGATTACAACACCGGCATTCTGCAGTCCACCAACGTGGATGTGACCAAGTACCGCGAGATCAAGCGCACCAACTACTATGCTGACGGCAGCGTGATGAATACCCTGACCACCGATTACGATGCACAGGGCCGCCTGCTGAAAGAGCAGCGCCGCGATAAGTCCGGCAACCTGCAGGTTCAGGACGACTTCTATTATGAATACAACGGCATGCTGACCAAGCATACCCACCGCGAGTACGGCAACGACAACTACTCTTATGAGTATCGCTATGAGTATGATAACAGCAACCGCTTTGCCAAGATCTCCGTTTACCGCTACAATGGCGGCTGGTACCTGTACAGCTACTGGACTGCCAAAGAGTGGGACAGCCTGGGCAGCGTTTCCAAGTTCTGGGAATACAACGGCCAGAACAAAGTTACCTGCATCGTCAACCTGACCAGCAGCGGCAGCCGTAACCGTTACACCAAGATGACCATTGTGAACAGCAGCAACAAGACCGTGCGTACTGACACCTGGAGCTATGACAGCAACGGCCACCTGGCCGGCTGGACCAACAGTGGCAACTCCAACGGCTATTCTAACGTGCTCAGACTCTCCAGCGATAACAATATTGGCGCTGGCAACCCGCTGTTCGACCGTCATTGCGGCAAATTTGTCACCGATGACAAGATCACCAGCGCTTCCATCAAGTTCCAGAACGATGAAGTTGTCGAGATCCGCCAGAACAACCAGCGCATCTCTTACACCAACCAGGAAAGCATGGGTATGAACAGCAGCAACAATCTGACCCGTACCTTTGCTACCTACACCGATGGCGGCAACTTCCGTTACCGCACCCTGGTTGAGTACTTCAAGTACAAGAACTAAGGCAACACCGCACAATTCCCACCTGACGGCTTAAGCACCGCTCCGGCGGCTGCGGCACGGCATCTGCGTTGCCAAA
>ERZ827104.3975-NODE-3975-length-9915-cov-8.368763_pt1 | contig 9915 bp, 13 predicted proteins | sample MGYA00519781_ERZ827104 | MGnify/ENA primary metagenome ERZ827104 (study PRJEB31778, sample SAMEA3449257) | human gut metagenome | biome: human gut; feature: human-associated habitat; material: faeces | place: United Kingdom | collected 2010/2012 ... | reverse complement strand
TCTCCGGGTTGTGCGGCCAGACATAATCCTTGTATCGCATCGGTGCAAGGTTCATCCTCCCGCCCCTTTCTCAGTAAAATAAAAATCCGCCGTCGTATCGGCGCGCGTCGCGCTCCAAGCTCAGCGAAAACGACTCCGTCTCGCGCACCTCCTGCTCCTGCGCGAGTGAAAAGTCATTTTTCCCTCGCGCTGCCGCCGCGCTCGCCCCGTCGCGGCCGTCCGCGCTCAGGAGCTTTCTTATCCAGTCGGACGCATTGTCCGCGCTCTCGGCCTCCCTCGCGCGCAGAAGCGCAGCGTTCGCCGCCGCAGTGCCCGCCAAATCGGCAGAAAACGCCGTCTCCCTCTCCGGGCCATCATCTTCTTGCGTCGCACTCAGCCCGAGCTTTTGCCCAAGCCGCACCGCCGCCGTCTCCACCGGATCATCCGCTGCTTCTGCCACAGTTTCCGCGCCGCCGCTCATCTCCGCATCCTGCGCCGCGGCTTTCTCTTCCGAAAGCTGCGCCTCCGCCGCCTTTTTCTGCGCCGTCCCCTCCGGCACAAGGGAGAGGCGCTTTTTCAGCGCCTCTTCCCGCGTGCGCCACAGCTCTGCGCCTCTTTGCAGCGCCCATTCGATATAATTCAAGGTTTTCGCCCCTCCTTCATGCGGATAAAGCGCGCCATATCAAAGCTCGCGTTGCCGCCGCCTGCGGTTTCGCCGAGCTTTGCGCCGCAAATGCTGCACCGTGCCTCCTCCGCGCGCGTCCGGCACTCGGGGCACAGCCGCTCCATCGCCTCCTCGCGGTCGAGCATCTCGTGCACAAGGCAATAGAGATAGTCCGCGTCCGTCATCTCCTGAGCGCGCTTTTCGCTCGGCAGCGCGCCGGCATATCGGAGCACGCGCCATTTCAGCCGTTCGTAGGGCGCGTGCTCCATGCTTTTTTTAGCGCTTCCACCTTCTCGCGCCCGTCCTCGCTCGACGGGTTCTCCGCCCCGTCAAGCAGCGCGTAGCACCGCACCAGCTCGTTGATCTCGCCGACGCTCAGCGCATTTTCAACGTCCTCCGCGCTTGCAAAGGCCGCCTCTCCGCCCTCCGTCAGGCTTCTTTTGAGCAGCGCCGCGTTCGCGCGCAACGCACGCTCTTCTTCGTCGGCGCAGTCAAGCTGCGCGATCTCGCGCCGCAGCGAGAGCGTCTCGCGGGCCGAAAGCAGCCGCATCGCGCACGTTCTCTCCCCGATGCGCACCGTCTTCTCCCGCTCGCGCCCCAAAAAGTTCAGCAGAAGCTCGTCCATCAGCTTGCGATCTCCATGCGCTTACGCGCGATGATCGTCACCTTCTCCGCCGCCGGGTCGCCAAGCTTGCCCGCCTCTTCAATGCTGCTCCAGCGGCACTGCGAGTAGATGATGCGCTTGTCCGGCTTGCAGATCACAAGCGAAAAGTCATTCAGATCATAGAAGTTGATGCCGTCGCTGATGGCCTCATCCGTCGCGTACAGGCGGCTCAACTCCAGCGTGTACTTGTTCGCGCCCGCGATCGTCGCCACCGGCTCGTTTTCGCCAAAGGCCTCGATCTCGCGGCTCGTGCGCGTCGCTCTCGTCGTGTAGCTCTGCACCACCGCCACCTTTTTGCCGTCGACTTCGAGATAGATGTCGCTGCTCAGCGGCAATACCGTATTCGCCATATTTTTCCTCCTTACACCGTGATGTGCGCCGTCAGATAGATGCGGTTCAGCCCGTGCGCCACCGTAAAGCTGAATTCCACCAGGCACACCGTCGGGTCGCTCTTGAGCGCGCTCACCAGCACCTCGCCGTAGCTGTCCACGATCTCGCGGCTCTTCATCTCCTCGAGCTCCAGCACCACCTGCGAGCGGATGGCCCCGCGGCTCTGCGCGGTGTTCTTGCTTCTGTCAAAGCGCGTACGCAGCGCGCTGCGGATCGTCGGGATGACCTCATCCACGATCAAAATGGTCGTCAGCTCGCGCCACGTCGTGTCCGCCGCCCCGCCGCTCGAAGTCTTCGTCGTGATACCTCGCACCGGCGAGGAAACGCCGCCCACCGTCTCGATCGGCGTCACGCCGCCGCGCACCAGCTGGTCGATCTCATTGTCACTCAGTCTCTTGCCCGCCGCGCCGAAAAGCGTCAGCTCCGCGCCGTTGATAGGCACGGACGGGTCGGTGTTTCCCGCGATCACCGCCGCCACCGCCGCCGCGGCAAACACCGCGCTCATCGTACCGCCGTCGTCCGATGCGATATCCGGTCCCACCAGCACTACGCGCTCGCTGTTGACAGCCTTCGCGCGGTTCACCATCTGCGCGACCGTCTCTTCCGAACCACCGATGACCGCGATGCGCTCGCGTCTCGCCGCCGAGGCATCCTCTGCCGCCGTTTTGAGGAGCAGATGCACGCTCTGCGCCGCGCTGTCGCACACCATCACGCCGACATCTTCCTCATCAGAGAGCGCCGCAAACGCGCTCGCGTAGTCCTTCTCTTCACTCTCGTCCTTGCCCACGGCCACAGCCTTCACTGCACCCGCACCGTTGGCGAAGAGGAATCTGAGCAGCGTGCTCATGCCATACACGCCGCTCGCATCCTCCCCGAATACGCTCTTTCCCTCTTCATACGAGGTGATGAGCTCCACCTTATTGGCCGTCCCCTTCGTCGCCACTGCTGCCGCGCCGATCGTCTTCGCCGCAGCGCTCGCGCTCACCACGCTCGATGCGTCGTAGGACGAATACACGCCCGGCCGCTCATGGATCGTACTATTCACGTTCTTTCACCGTGCCTTTCAATACAAAATCGGTAAACACCTTCTCATCCTCCGCCGCCTCCGCGACAAAGTACGCCGCATATTTCGCGCTCGCGTCCAGCCGGAACATGCCCGTCGTCTTGTCCCAGCCGGTCTTGCCCCACTGGAGCGATCCGAGCTTCAGCCCCTCCGGCAGCGCCGTCATCAGTGCCTGCGTCACCGCCTCCGCCGCTTTTTCGCAGCCCACCGCGCCCAGCGTCCTCGGCGCATACACCTCGATGAGCAGCGTCAGCAGCATTTTTCTCCCGTAGACAGATACCGTCTCCTGCGTCGCCTCGTCGACCTTTTCTCCCAGATACTGGGCCGCGCCGCTCTCCTCGATCACCGTCTCCTTCGTGCCGACCGCCGCCACCGCGGTCGCATACCGCTTGAGCTGTTCTTCGCTGTAACTCTCGATCGCCGCGCACCCCGCCGCCTTGATCGCCGCAGCCACCGCGCGCTTCACCTGTCCGACCGCCGTCATGCCTCTTCCTCCTTCGGATGCAGCATCGCCCAGTAGTAGGCGATCTCCTCACCCACGTAAAACGGCCCCGCCGCGCGCACGACGTACCGCCTCTCTCCGCACTGCACAAAGTCGCCCATCGCGACCGCAACGTCCGCCGGGCCCAGGTACCGCCAGCACTGCTTGTCGACCGCGCCCAGCGCTGTCACAGAGAACGGCTCCTCGCCGTTCTCCCTCTTCACAAGCTGCAAAAACGCCTTCGTCTCCGCCGTCTCTCCGCCGCGCAGCACCGAAACGCTCATGCCGTAGCGTGCGAATGCCTCACTCAGTGCCCGATTCATGCTTCCACCCCGCGGAAGCAGAACCCGCCGTCCGTCGTATACGGACGCATCAGCGCCCACGCCTGCTCGCGCAGCAGCGACAGCCTTTTGCTCCCCTCATCGGACGAACGCTTCGTCACTGTCAGGTCGCCCGCGCGCAGGGAGGAAAACTTCTCCCCACCCGCTCTCGCGCTCTCCAGCGCGGCCGCCGCCAACCACGACGCCGCGCAGATAAACGCGCTCTCGCAGTCCTCCTTGGCGACGCCCTCTTTCAGCGCGCGCACAAGGCTCTCCTCCTGCGCCGTGCAGATCATTCGGAGCATGCTCTTCTCGCTCTCGTCCGCCTTGCTCAGCGCACACGCGATCGAAAAGATCTGCTCGCTCATGCTCTCCGCCATTCGCTCTTCCTCCTTACTTTTTACTGTAAGGACAGCACCTTCGAGGCCTCCTGATACGGCTTTGCAAAGCCGGAAATGCTCGTGATGGCCGCGCGCTCCAGCTGGCGGTCGATGAGCTTGTCGTACTCGACCAGCACCTCGCTGCCACAGATGCGCTCGAGCGCATAGTTCTTGTCAAGGCCGATGATCTTGCCCGCGGGCATTGCGCTCGTGCGCAGGAGCTTCGCACCCAGCGGGGTCGCGAGCGTGCCCGTGCCCTGGAAGTTGAGGCCCGTCAGCGGGTTCTGGAACTCCGAGAGCTTGAGCATCGCGAGCATCATGTCGCTGCCCATCAGCATCGTGTTCATCGTATAGGGGTCAAACTGCGACCAGAAGCCCAGCAGCGCGTCATAGCTCAGCGTGCCCTTCGTGCCGCCGATGCCGCCATCGCCGATGGTATAGCTTGTTGCCGCATTGTTGTTGCCGTCGCCGTTCATCAAAACGTCGATGGCGTCCTTTAAGTGCATGCGCGCGATGTACGCGCCGATCTGGCGCAGCGTCACAGAGAAGAGGTCCAGTCGCTGGAAGCGGATAGCCTCATAGGACGCGACCAGCATTCTGCCGCGCTTGTGGAGCTTCACGAGATTTTCCTGCGTGCGGATGCTGGTCGTCGGGATGCCCGCGCCCTCCTCCACGCGCTTGAGCTCCTTGTCGTCATCCGTCGGAACGGACGCGATAGAGCGGTAGTCCATGCCGTCAAAATTCGTCACGGTCGCAGTGATGTCGGGCAGGATGTCGCTTTCCATGCCCTGGCGCACCACGCGGGAGACAAACTCCGGGAACAGCACGGACGATTCGCTCGTATGGAAAAACTTTTCCACCATGTCGCTGCCCGCGCCCTTGACGTGGATATCAAAGCGCTTGAGCTGGCGCTGAAAGGCGTCCAGCCCCTCGAGCGCCGTGCCCTTGTAGTTCTCGCTCGGGTCGAGCGATTCGAGCACCTTCAGAAAACTTCTGCCGTTCTGGCCGTACATGCCCTTTTCGAGCTTCACATTTTCATACTGATAAGCCATTTGTCCTTCTCCTCCTTAAAGCTTGATGACGGCCTTGTCCGCCGCGCTGTCCACGCTCAGCACAAGATAGCTGCTGCCGTTCTGGTTCTCGCCCGGCTTGCTCACGCCGCCCGAGCCGTCCGCCACCAGCTCAGCGTAGCCCACCGCAGGTGCCGTGCCGCTGTACTTCACGCTCGCAAGGCCGCCGAGCTGCACCGTGCAGGCCTTGCCGTCATGTGCGACGGCGCGCACCACGCCGCAGAAGCCGTCGCCCGCCGTGCACTTGCCCACCGTGCCGTTCGCGCTCACCTTCACAATGTCGCCCTCGCTGACCGCGCCGCAAACAAACGTTGCGCACCACTCGCCGATGCCCTCATAAGAAATGCTCATACCGTTCCTCCTTGATCTGTTGTTCTATCCAAAAAGCGCCGCTGCTTTTTGTTCCTTTTCACACGCGAAAGTCGCTCTCGTCCTCCGCCGCTTTCGTCTTCTCTCCGTAAGTGAGCTGCGTGCGCAACCCCAGCTTTTTCGCCATCTTCCCGCGATACAGCTTCTCCATCTCCTTGAGCTCGCTCTCGTCGAGCTTTTCCGCGAGCTTTTCAATGGCCTCGCCATCCGCTTCCTGCTCGCACACGAGCATCAGCCGCTTCACCTCGCCGCGCAGCTCACTCAAGTAGCGCTTACCGGCCTCCGCCTGCTTTTCAAGGCTTTCAAGCTCCCTCTGGTTCGCTCTTGACCCGCGCCGCTTGACGAGCGTCTTGAGCGTGCCCGCGTCCTCTCCGCCGCAGCGCTTCAAAACGCCCGCTCTCGGCTGCGCCGGCACCGCTACAAAGCTCCACTCATACGCGTCCTGCGCGTTCACAAGCTCCGCGCAGCACACCTTGCCGCCGTACACCTCGCCCTTTTTGTGCGCGCAGGTGTTGATGTCCTCACCACAGATGGAGCACACGCACCTTTCCACGCTGCACCCCACGCTCACTTCCTTTTTGATGCCGCCCTCGATCTGCGCGATCAGCGCATCGTTCTCGCCGCCGCGCAGCATATACGCATAGCCCTTGAGATAGCAGCGCCCCTCGCCCTGCGAGCAAACGCCCTCTTCCTCCACGATCTCCGTGCGGTAGATGCGCGCCGCCTGCCCCTTCGCCGTCCACTCGTGGTCAAAAATGCCGCTTTTGCCCACAAACAGCTCCGCGAGCTCTTCGAGCGTCGCGCGCGGAAAGCGCTCGCCGTCCCGGTCCACCTCGTTGTCGCACAGCCGCACGGCAAAGGTGTAGACCTCGTCCTCTTTGAGCGCGCGCTTCGTGAACTGATTGATGATTGCCAGTTCCTCGCGCGTCACCATGCTGTTTTTGAGCCCATTGCTCTCTTTTCTCACTTCCATGCTCATTTCCCCTCCGCTTCATCATTTTCCTGCCTGAGCTTTCGCGCCTGCTGCAAGTAGAGTGCCGCTTTGGCCTCCTCCACCTCATCCTGCAGGTTGATGTCCTCCCAGTCCACCACCGCACGGCAGCCGTAGCCGTGCATCCTAAGCCACAGCGTACAGACGCGCTCGATGACCGGTTCGAGCGTGCGCCGCAGCGCCGTGATCTCGCTTGTCAGCATATCCGCCTGCTGCGCGCTCATCCGCTCGGTCGACGACCAGCTCAGCCCCAGCATAAACGGCGGCAGCCCCGTCTTCGCCACCAGCTGCTCTAAGATCTGCCGTACCGGCGTCTCGCTGTCGAGGATCTGGTTGTCCGCGCCGATGGCCTTGATCGACACGTCGCCCACCGATACAAAGTCGCGCACGCTGCCGTTTCTGCCCTCCTGCATCGCCCGCGACCATTCCTCGGCGATCTGCTCGGCGCGCTCCTGTGCCGCCCCGCGGTCGAGCTCGCCGTCCTGCGGCTTATAGGTCACCGCAAAGCGCACATTGCCGCAGCGGTCCCAATTCTTTCCCATCGCGTCGTAAATTTTCAGCAGCAGCCCCGTTAAGTACGGCATCGAGCGCAGCATCGAAACGCCGTAAGGGTGCCCCGCTTCGGGGTTGAGCGGCGTAAAGAGCAGTAGGTCCTGATACTCGAGCGGCACGCTGCGCCCGCCGCCATCCACACCGCACAGGCAGAATTCGAGCGGATTGTCCCCCTCGCGCACCTCCACCTGCGAAACGTCCGCGCACAGCACCGCCGCGATCTCGCGCCCCTCCGCGTCCGGTACGATCTCGCCCACCGCGCGCCCGCAGGTCAAAAGCGAATCGAGGTAACAGTCCAAAAAGGCGTTGATGCCTCTCTGCCCTCTGCCCACCGGCACCTCGCACAAAAAGCGCTGCAAGCCCTGCTCCGCCCGCTCGTTGCCGCATGCCACGCGCACGCCGCCCGTCAGCCGGATCAGCTTGCAGATGGCCGCGTCCACCACCGGCACCGCCTCGCGCACCTCGCGGTAAAGCGCTGTCTCCCCGTCCAGCAGCGGCACATAGCTCTCAAGCCGTCCGAATGTACTGCGTCCGCCGCTGCGCAGCTGCACGGCGGTCTCGCCGCCCGTGCTTCTCTCCTTCTGCCAGGGTACTTTCATCCTGTCCTCTCCTTTTCCGTTTTGTTCATCGCGCCGCGCGCTCCACCGCGCGCATCGCAATGCCGCCTCCGCGTTCCTTTTTCGCGATCGACACGGCAAAATACCGCATCTCATCCATCGCGTGATCTCTCTCCTTTTTCGGCCGGTCTCTTCCCGTTCCGCTCTCCTCCCAGCAGTACGCCGCGATCTCGCTAAGGCAGCTCTCGCAGCCCTCGCAGATCACGATCTTTCGCTGCTTCAATAGGTTCGCCGTCACGCGGATGCCGTCCGCCACATCGTTGTCCGCTCTGCTCACAGGGAATCCCTCGCGCCGCAGCGCCTCAATAAAGCTCGCCGCCGACGGGTCGACGATCACCTTTTCCACCGTCTCCCCCGCTGCGAACTTTTTAAGGTCCGCCACATACTCCGCGTCTGTCTTCTGCCGCCCCTCCCTGCGCGAATCGAAGTAATACTCCCTCGCCCGGTACCACACGCCGTCCTTGAGCGCCCACAGGCCAAAACTCGTCGGATTCACCGTCCCGTAGTCGATGGAGATTCTCACCCGCTCCCACGGCTTTTCCGGCACACGAGCGCAATACTCCTGCGGCGTAAAGAAGTCATAGATGATCCCCTTCGCCGCCGTCCACTCGCCCAGGATGAACCGCCGGTAAAATGTCCCGCTGTATGCCTTTTCGTACCGCGCCCGAATGCGCGGTGAGAGCGACGGATTGTCGTCCATCGTAAAGTGCAGATACAGCGCCCCGCGCTCCTCCGCGCGCAGGATCCACTCGCGGTAGAACCAGTGCATCGGTCCCTCGGGGTTGCAGTTGAACCACAGCTTGCTGCCCGATACGCTGCATCGCGCGCTCGCCTGCTCCACAAACGAGCGCGGCATCAGCGCCGCCTCGTCGAACAGCACCCCCGCCAGCGTCACACCCTGGATGAGCGCCGCGCTCCCCTCGTCGTATCCGCCGAAGAGGTAAAAGCGGTTTTCCCGCCCTCCGCTTCGCACGACCACTAAATTCTCGCTCCGCTTCTCCTCGCAGTGAAAGCCCAGCGCCGTCACCTTCGGTAAAATCTCATGCAACACGTTGCGCCGCAGCGACACGATCGTCTTCCCGCACAGCGCAAATTGCTCGCCGCTAAAGCGTCGCATCGCCCACAGGAAAAAGCCCATCCCCATCGACAGCGTCTTTCCGCTTCGCACCGCCCCGTCGCAGATGATCGCGTCGTACTCTTGGTACCTTGGATTCGCCCACCAGGTCATTGCCGTCTTCTGCTTGGCGGAAAACTGCTTCACGGCCGCCAATCGTCCTTCTCCTCTCCCGCCTGCTCCAGCGCCTGCAAGAACTCCGCCGCCTCGTCCGCGTCTCCGCCGCCCAGCATGTCATAGAGCGCGCTGAGCGCCTTTACCCGGTCGACGAACTTGACCTCCACCGTGCCGTTGGCGTTTCTCTTGAATTCCGCCACCGCCGACAAGTCCATCTTGCGGATGAGCTGCGCCGTCGGCTCGCTCAGATACGTCAGCTCCACCCCGCGGTTCACCCGTCCGAACGCGATCTCCTTGAGCGCCTCGATCACATCCTCGCGCCGCACGTCCTTTTTCTCCATCGTGTCCCCCCATTTTGTTTTCTCTTTTCACCCGAACCCCGCCGCACCCGTTTTGTTGCACAGTCGTATGCACGCGTGCAAAATTTTGCGCGCAAAAAATGCCGCGCACCGCGCGGCAGTAAAAAAGGGAGGGGTATCTCTTTTCAAAAAGAGATGTCCCTCCCTTAAACCCTCCCAGAGAAAATTTCACATTGCAAGCGAGCAGCTTGAAGAGCTGCAATGCTTGCCGAATCGGGTGCCTGCTATTTTTTGTATCTAAACGATTTGGCTTTCTTCTATCTTCGCTGTCGCTTTGCCTGCGACTCGTTAGCCTTACGCAATCACCGTCTACTACGGATTTTATCAATCTTGCTCGTGCCTGCCAAAGCGGCATTGCTTCGCTCGCCGCAGTACACACTATCGAACAATACACATCATCGGTAGCAGCTAATTAGGCTGCGCTCCCACAAGATAGGCAGAGCGGCAGCGGATAGTAGGAGCAGAGGCAAATTGTATAGCAGCTCTAAACGCGGCTTCGCCGCGCGTAGGCAGTCGCATTCCGGAGGCATAACGACTGTTCAAGCCCCAGACTGCCAATCTAAAACCTTTCTCTCGGGGGATCAAAAGGGGGATACTCTCTTTCTTGAAAGAGAGTATCCCCCTTTACCCGCGTTCCCCGCCTCAGGCGGGAAGCCTACGTCCCAGCATGGAAAAGCATTATTCGAGAATGAGCTTCTCAAGCTCACTCGCATTATCAGCAATTTTCGATGCGCCGGCTTCGATCACAACTTCCCTCGAGCGGAAACCCCAGCTCACAGCGATGA
>ERZ827104.3967-NODE-3967-length-9937-cov-2.700162_pt1 | contig 9937 bp, 9 predicted proteins | sample MGYA00519781_ERZ827104 | MGnify/ENA primary metagenome ERZ827104 (study PRJEB31778, sample SAMEA3449257) | human gut metagenome | biome: human gut; feature: human-associated habitat; material: faeces | place: United Kingdom | collected 2010/2012 ... | reverse complement strand
CAAACAGGCCCGATCAGGTCGAATGCAAGCCGCTGCTCGAATCCATCCGCCGCATCGTCGTCATCGACCACCATCGCCGCGCTGCGGATTATATCGATCAGGCCGTGCTCAACATGCATGAGCCATTCGCCTCGTCCGCCTCGGAGCTTGTGACGGAGCTGCTGCAGTACGCCGTGGACGCCACGGACATCCTGCCGCAGGAGGCAGCGGCGCTGCTGGCGGGTATCGTGCTCGACACGAAGAACTTCGGCGTGCGCACGTCGAGCCGCACGTTTGAGGCGGCGGCCTTCCTGCGCCGCATCGGCGCGGACACCGTGGCGGTGAAAAAGCTGTTCCAGAACGACCTTTCCGCCACCGTTGCGCGCTATAGGATCATTCAGAACGCCCGGCTCTATCGCGGCAGCATCGCCATCGCGGCGCTGGACTATACCGTCACGCGCACGCTTGCGGCGCAGGCCGCCGATGAGCTGCTCAATATCTCCGGCATTGATACGTCGTTCGTGCTCTATCCGCAGGACGGCGTGACCTACATTTCCGCCCGCTCGCTCGGCGATGCGAACGTGCAGGTCATCCTCGAGCCGCTGGGCGGCGGCGGCAACGCCGCAACGGCGGGCGCGCAGGTGAAGAACCACACCGTGCAGCAGACGCTCGACGAGCTTCTGCAGTCCATCAACAAATTCTACGAGTCCTGAGGCAGGACCCGGACCGGAAAACAGGAGGAATTTCCATGAAAGTGATTTTACAGCAGGATATCCGCGGCAAGGGCAAGCGCGGCCAGATGATCGAGGTCTCCGACGGCTACGCCCGCAACTACATGCTGCCGCGCAAGCTGGCCGTTGAGGCGACGGCCGATAACGTCAACACCATGCGCATGAATGACAAGGCCATGCAGGAAAAGCGCCAGCGCGAGCGCGAGGAGGCCAGCGCCATCGCCGCGCGCATGCGCGACCTGACCGTGACCGTCTTTGCCAAGGGCGGCGGCGCCGGACGTCTGTTCGGCTCCGTCACGACGCAGGAGATCGCCGACGCGCTCAAGCAGAGCTGCGGCATTGAGCTCGACCGCCGCAAGCTCGTGCTCGACGAGCCGATCAAGACGACGGGCATCTATACCGTCCGCTGCAAGCTCGGCTATGAGATCACGGCCGATCTTCGCGTGGAGATCAAGGAGCAGTAACACCAAGGAGGAAGCACCATGCCCATGGAAGACCTGCTGACAAGGCAGGCGCCGCATTCGCAGGAGGCCGAGCAGTCCGTCCTCGGCTCCATGCTCATTGACAGCCGCTGCATCAGCGACGTCGTCGGCGTCGTTCGCCCGGAGGACTTTTACCTGCAGGCGAACCGCGAGATCTACGAGACGATGTACGAGATGTTCAGCTATTCGGAGGTCATCGATCCGGTCACCGTGCTCGATAAAATGCGCGCCCGGGGCGTTTATAACGAAGAAAGCTCCACAAAATATCTCATGCAGCTCATGGAGATCACGCCGACGGCCGCGAACGTCAAGCGCTATGCGCAGATCGTCCATGACAAGGCCCTGCTGCGCAGTCTGTCCGAGGCGGCCTCCGGCATCGTCGAGACGGTCTACGAGGGCGTCGGCTCGGCGCAGGAGATCCTGGAAGCTGCGGAAAAGCGCATCTATGCCCTGCGGCGCGGCAACACGAACGAGTCGCTCGAGCACATCGGCACGGTGCTGCTGAAGGTCTTCGACCGCCTGAAGGAGCTGTCGGAGTCCGGCAGCGACATTTCGGGCCTGTCCACCGGCCTTCGCGACCTTGACAAGTTCATCAACGGCCTGAACCGCTCCGACCTCGTGCTGCTGGCGGCCCGACCCGGCATGGGCAAGACTTCCATGGCGCTGAACGTCGCGCTGAACGTCGCGAAAAAGAACCCGCAGAAGACCGTGGCGTTTTTCTCGCTCGAAATGTCGAAGGAGCAGCTCGTCACGCGCCTGATCTCCAACGAGAGCTTTGTGGACAACAAGAAGCTCGTCACGGGCCAGCTGTCCATGGAGGAGTGGAGCAAGATCGGCATCGCGGCCACGGCGCTTTCGCAGACGGACATTCGCGTGGACGACAATCCGTCTCTGTCCGTTGCGGAGATGAACGCCAAGTGCCGCCGCCTCGATAATCTCTGCCTTGTCATCATCGACTACCTTCAGCTTATGGTCAGCGCGGGCGGCCGGACCTACAGCGGCGAAAACCGCCAGCAGGTCGTTTCGGACATCTCGCGCTCGCTGAAGATCATGGCCAAGGAGCTGAACGTGCCCGTGCTGTGCCTGTCGCAGCTGTCCCGTGCGAACGAGAGCCGCCAGGACAAGCGCCCGCTGCTGTCCGATCTGCGCGAATCCGGCGCCATCGAGCAGGATGCGGACGAGGTTATGTTCCTCTACCGCGAGGACTATTATAATAAGGATACGCCGGAGCAGAACGTCGCCGAGTGCATCGTGGCCAAGAACCGCCACGGCGAGACCGGTACGGTCAAGCTCCAGTGGCTGCCGCAGTTTACGACCTTCGCCGACCGGGAGTGGCGTCACGATGAGGGCTGAGGTCCTTTCCTGGTGCCGCCGGGAGGCGCTGTTTTCCCCTGGCGCGCAGGTCGTGTGCGCCGTCTCCGGCGGGGCGGATTCCATGGCAATGCTCTGCTGCCTGCGCGAGCTGGCGGCGGAGCTTTCCGTCTATGTGCGGGCGGCGCATTTCAACCACCGCCTGCGCGGGGCCGAGTCCGACGGCGACGAGGCCTTTGTGCGCGCGTTCTGCGCGGCCGAGGGCATCGAGCTCGTCTGCGGCGCGCCGGAAAAGCCCGCCCGCAGCGAGGAAGAGGCGCGGGAGCAGCGCTATGCCTTCCTCGATTCCATCCCGTGCGACGCCGTTGCCATCGCTCACACGGCCGAGGACAATCTCGAGACGCTGCTGCAGCATCTGCTGCGCGGCAGCGGGCTGCGGGGCCTCGGCGGCATCCCGCCGCGCCGCGGGCGCTATGTACGGCCGCTGCTGGCCGTTTCCCATGCGCAGGCGCGGGAATATCTGCGCGCGCGGGGCACGGGCTGGCGCGAGGATGCGACGAACGCGGAGGACAGCTGCCAGCGCAACCGCCTGCGCCACGGCGTGCTGCCTCTGCTGGCGGCCGAGATGCCGGAGCTGCCGCTGCGCGTTACGGAGCTGACGGCCCTTGTGCGGGCGGACGATGCCCTTTTGGACCGCGAGGCGGAGCGGCTGCTGCTTCCTGCGCCGGAGCCGCTGTTTTCCGACCCGTGCGTGCTGCGTAGGGTGCGGCTCGCGCCGCTGCGCGAGGCCCCGGAGCCGCTGCAGCGCCGGGCGCTGCGCTGCCTGCTGCGTGAGGCCCTGCCGCAGGATGCGGCCCTTGTCCACATCCGGGCGCTGCAGGCCCTGCTCGAAAATCCTGCTCCCGCTGCCCGGGCCGATCTGCCCGGCCGCCTGACGGTCCGGCGGAGCTATGACGCGCTGGAGCTTGTCCGCGGCACGCCGCCGGTGTTCCGGCCCGTTCCGCTGGCGCAGACGGTGCACTTTCCTGCGCTCGGCCTGCGGGCCGTCTGCACGCTTGCAGAAAAAAACGAAAAAATTCAAAATACCCCTTTCACTTTTGCGCTGAAATATGATAAGATGGTCGGGAGAATTCCCGTTTTTCGCCCGCGGAAAACGGGCGACAGGCTCACGCTGCCGGACGGCCGCTGCGTGACGCTGAAAAAGCTCTTTCTGGATCGCCGCCTGCCGCAGCCGGTTCGGGACCGTGTCCCGGTGCTCGAGCTGGACGGACAGGTGATCGCAGTGGCGGGCTTCGGCGCGGATCCGCGCTGGACAGCCCGTGACGGAGAGCAGGCTGTAATCCTACGAATAGAGAAAGAGGAAATGTGACATGCACCAGGACATTGAACGCGTACTCATCAGTGAGCAGGAGCTTGCCGCCCGCATTGCCGAGCTGGGCAAACAGGTCGCGGCGGACTATGCCGATAAGGATCCCATTTTCCTGGGCATCCTGAAGGGCGTCGTGATGTTTTTCTCGGACATGATCCGTGCAACGCCGATCCAGTGTCAGATCGACTTCATGGCCGTGTCGTCCTACGGCGGCGGCACGAGCACAAGCGGCAAGGTCAGAATGCTCAAGGATGTGTCCGTGGATCTGCGCGGCCGCCATGTCGTCATTCTGGAGGATATTCTGGACTCCGGTGTGACGCTCAGCCATGTCTGTGCGCACCTGCGGGAGATGGGCCCGGCTTCCCTGAAGATCTGCACCCTGCTCGACAAGCCCTCGCGCCGCCAGACGGACGTCAAGGCGGACTATGTCGGCTTCACGATCCCGAACGAATTTGTCGTCGGCTACGGCCTCGACTATGACGAGCACTACCGCAATCTGCCGTATGTCGGCATCCTGAAGCCGGAAGTCTACACGAAATAAAAGGAGCTGGGAGTTTGAAAAACCGTTCCAGACTGCTCACTGTTCTGCTGTATATCGTGGTGTTCGCCGTGGCTGTCGTGCTCATCTCGGAGGTGTTCTTCCGGGATGACACGGTCTATGTGAACTACAGCACCGTCTGCGAGCAGTTCCGCAGCGAAAATGTCCGTTCCTTTGACTATGACAACGGCGTGCTGACACTCGAGCTGCGCAAGCCCTATCAGAACGAGGCGTATTCCGTCAGCCACAAGCTGGCAGACCTCGGCCTGTTCTATGAGGATCTGGGGACCCTGATCGCAGAGCAGCAGGAGAGCGGTGTTCTGCAGTCTTATAACTATGTACCCATGCGCCAGACACCGTGGTATGTGCGTATGCTGCCGGAGATGCTCCTGTCGGTCATCATGATCGCGCTCGTCTACATGGTGCTCATGCGCAACAGCGGCGGCATGATGAAGTTCGGCCACGCCAATGCCCGCGTGGGCAGCGGCCGCGACAAGGTGATGTTCAGCGACGTCGCCGGAGCGGACGAGGAAAAGGCCGAGCTGCAGGAGATCGTCGATTTCCTGCGTGATCCCGCAAAATACCGCCGCATCGGCGCGCGCATTCCCAAGGGCGTGCTGCTCGTCGGCCCTCCGGGCACGGGCAAGACGCTGCTGGCCCGCGCCGTGGCAGGCGAGGCGAATGTGCAGTTCCTTTCTATTTCCGGTTCGGATTTTGTGGAGCTGTATGTCGGCATCGGCGCGAGCCGCGTTCGCGACCTGTTTGAGCAGGCCAAGCGCAGTGCCCCTGCCATTATTTTCATCGATGAGATCGACGCCGTCGGCCGCCGCCGCGGCGCCGGTATGGGCGGAGGCCACGACGAGCGGGAGCAGACGCTCAACCAGCTCCTTGTGGAGATGGACGGCTTCGGCAGCAATGACGGCGTCATCGTCATGGCGGCGACGAACCGCCGCGATATCCTCGACCCCGCCCTGCTGCGCCCGGGCCGCTTTGACCGCCAGATCTATGTGAACGTGCCCGACGTCGGCGGCCGCGAGGCCATCCTGCGCGTCCATGCGCGCGACAAGCAGCTCTCCGATGACGTCGACCTGCGCACCGTCGCCCGCGCGACGGCGGGCTTCACCGGCGCGGATCTGGAGAACCTACTCAACGAGGCCGCGCTGATTTCGGCGCGGAAGAACCTGCCCGTCATTACGATGCAGACCATGGAGGACGCCGTCCTCAAGGTCATTGCCGGGCCGGAAAAACGGAGCCTTGTCAATATCGAGCGCGACCGGCGCATCACGGCCATCCACGAGGCGGGCCACGCCGTTGCGGCATACTTCCTGCCCACGCAGGAGCCTGTCCACCAGATCACCATTGTGCCGCGCGGCAATGCCCTCGGCCTGACGATCAGCCTGCCGGATCAGGACACGCTCCATACCACGCGAAACGAGATGCGCGACCGCATCGTCGTGCTCCTCGGCGGCCGCGTGGCGGAGCAGCTGGAGTTTGACGACATTTCGACCGGCGCTTCGAACGATCTGCAGCGGGCCACGAAGCTGGCGCACGATATGATCGCAAAATACGGTATGAACGAGCGCATCGGCGCCGTGGCCTATGACGATGACAGCGAGATCTTCGTCGGCCGCGACTATGAGCGCACGCGTTCCTATTCCGAGCAGACGGCTGCCGAGATCGACGCCGAGGTCCGCAAGACCGTGGATCAGGCTTATGCGCACTGCACGCAGATCCTGACGGAGCACCACGAGAAGCTGCAGGAGATCGCGCAGTGGCTGCTGGAGCACGAGACGATGAGCCGCAGCCAGTTCGAGGCCTGCATGCAGGCCCTGCCGATCCCCGAGAAGCAGGAGGGCCTGCTGGCCGGAGAGGAGAAGACCGATGGAGCCGAAGAAGATTAAAAACCCGACCGGCATGCTCATCATGCACGGAACGGTCATTGCCGTTGTGCTGTATATGGCATGGCAGCTCGTGCGAAGCTACCGCGCGGGCGGGGCGGAGGCCCCGAGCCTGACGACCCTGATCGTCGGCCTCGTGCTGCTGGTCGGCGGCTGTGTCGTCGTCGGCTGGCTTGCCGTGCGGCTCTTCCTGCAGGCAAAGCGCGAGGAAAAGGCGCTGGAGCAGGAGAATCTGAAGGCTCCGGAGAATTCGGAAGAATAACGGAAGTGCTCTGCTGCGCATAACGGCAGAGCGCTTTCTTGTAGGACGGGGGGATAGCCATGGGCTGGAAGATCGCGATCTGTGACGACGACGCCGGACAGGCCGCACGGCTGCAGGCGGACGTGACGGACTGGGCGCACGGCGCCTGCGCCGTGACCTGCTTCCCGAGCGCGGAGGCGTTCCGCTTCGCCGGAGATACCGACTGGGATATCCTGCTGCTGGATGTTGAAATGCCCGGCATGAGCGGCATCGATCTTGCCAAGCGCCTGCGCGGCGCGGGCTGCCGGGCGGAGATCATCTTCATCACGTCGCATTTTGAGTGCATGGCTGAGGGCTATGAGGTCGATGCCCTGCACTATCTCGTCAAGCCCGTGCCGGCGGAAAAGCTTCGCGCCGTGCTGGACCGCGCCGCCGCGCGGCTGGCCGTCGAGCCGCCGTCCGTCGTGATCGCGTGCGAGGAGGGAAACGTGAAGCTCTATGAGAGCGAGCTTTTGTATGCGGAGTCCTTCCTGCATGATCTCGTTCTCCACACGACCGGGCCGGACTACCGCATCCGCGAGAGCATCTCGGCCTTTGCCGGGCGGCTGAGCGCGGACTTCTTCCGCACGCACCGGTCGTACCTCGTCAATCTGAAGGCCGTGGTGCGCATCGGGCGCACGTCCATCCTGCTGCGCGGCGGGGCGGAGGTCCCGCTGGCGCGGGGAAAGTATGACGCCATCAACCGGGCGTTCATTGACAGAAACTGAGGACCGCAGAAACAGAGGAAATGCCATGTTGAAGAGAACCTATCTCAGGCTGGTCGAAATGCAGGAGGAGCAGGCGCGGCAGCATCTGGAGGAGGTCCGGAGCATCCATAACGAGATGCGCGGCTATAAGCACGACTTCCACCACCATCTGCAGGCGCTCAAGGGCCAGCTGGAGGCCGGGCAGGTCGACCGGGCCATCGCCTACCTCGAGCAGCTGGACCGGAGCCTGCAGACGGTCGACACCCTGCTCAAGACCGGCAATGTGACCGTTGATGCCATTCTTTCGGCCAAGCTCGCGCAGGCCCGCGCCGCCGGGATCGCCGTGACGGCGGAGACCAATCTGCCGCCGGAGCTATCGCTCACCGATCTGGAGCTGAGCATCGTCATCGGGAATCTGCTGGACAATGCCATCGAGGGCTGCCGGAGCGCGGCTGGCGAAAAATTCCTCCGCCTTTCTCTGCGGATGAAGGGCGATATGCTCTATTTCTATCTTCTCAACAGCGCCGGGAAGAAGCAGAAGAAGGTTGGCTCCCTCTTCCGGACGGGGAAGACCGGTGCACACGGCTTCGGCCTGCACCGGGCAGAGGCCATTGTGAAGCAGCATGGCGGCTGGGTGAAATACAACAGCGAGGACGGCGCGTTCACGTCGGAATTCCTCGTCCCCGCCGCGTGCTGAATGCGATTCGTGCACCGCTGGAAGCAGTTGGTGCACGATCTCTCTTTTTTGGGGCCTTGTGTGCTACAGTGGAAGCAGAAGGGGGCGATATGCCTTGAAGGAATCAACCAAAAAGCCCTATCGGGGTCTTATGAGCAACGCCGTGTGGAGCTATCGGCAGATGCTCCGCGGAACGCCTGCGTCATTCTTTGTCATGGCGGCCGGCGTCCCGCTGGGCGTGCTTCTGGCTTGGGCGGAGCTTCGCCTGCCCGCGCTCGTCGTGTCGGAGGTGACGGGAGGACAGACGTTCCTCCATGCCGCACTGGCCGTCGGCGCCCTGCTCGCGCTCACGTTTCTGGCAGTCGGCCTGCGGGATTTCTGCAAGACCATTCTGGAGGCGCAGGAGAGCCGCTATCGCTTTTATCTGACCAGCTGCCTGGAGGAGAAGAGCATGGCGATGTTCTATCAGACCTATGAGAAAAAGCAGACGCGAGACCAGCGCAAGCGGGCCGAGGAAGCAAGCTATATGATGAACGGCAAGGTGCCGCTGTGTCAGGTCCCGAACCTGATGACGGAGCTGATCCGGAATGCCCTGTGCTATGCCCTGTTCGGCACGATCCTCTCGCGCATCAGTCCACTGCTGTTGGTGCTGCTGACGCTTGCGGCCTATCTGACGGTGAGCGGCAGATTGGATGAGGTGCGAATAGGGCAAGCGGTATGGGCATGTGCCTGCCTGCCCGACATACTTAATGTCGACAGCCCCTGTGCAAAGGAGGACGTTTCCATGGACGAGATGTTTGCCATTAAATGCCAAAACTGCGGCGGCCCCATGTATTCGCACCAGGCAAAGCGCAGCTTTGAGTGCGCCTATTGCGAAACGGTTATTCCGTGGCAAGCGGACGCCGGAGAGCCCAAGAGCGCCCTGGGCATTCGTCATACGCCGCTGACGGTGGTTGACGGGCTGCTTAAGCTCACCCATGTGTCGCAGCTCGAGCGCCCGGTGGACCCCGACTGGTATTTCTTAAATGCGTACTGGCGCAATCAGTCGGTTCTGGAGCATCTGCTGTGGGAGGACCGCGGCACGGCTCAGGAGTTCCAAGAGGCGACGCACGTGAGCATTCCCTGCCCCTTCTGCGGCGCGTCCTTTGAGGGGTCATCGACCCAACGCGTGTTTGAGTGCCCGTCCTGCGGCAACAAGATTGGCGTGGCCGACCTGCTCAAGCCCGGTACGTTTAGCAAACGCCTGACCATGGGCGTGGGTGCCGAATACGTTCCCGAACAGGGCGTCCCCTGTGAGATATCGCCGCAGCAGGCACGTGCCAACGCGCTGCAGCTGGTGCGTCAGTATCCCGATGCCTTTGCCGGGCACGATGTAGAAGACGCGATCCAAAACGACATGATGCTCTTCTATTTCCCCATGGCGTTGGCGGACCTGCGCATGATGGCGTCCTTCCCGGGCAAAGGGCTGAGCAAGGAGACCCTGGTGTACTACGAGGTGCTCGACTGGGCGTATCCGCGGGCAAACTACCTGGACGTTCGTCTTATGGGCATTTTGGAGCCGTGGGACTTTGGCAAGGTGGGGCCGTTCGATCCCGCTATGCAGGAAGGCGACTTCCGCGTCGTTTCCGTCGATGCGTCTACCAAGGACCAGGTGGTTATTGATAAGCTGGCGCTCGACGTTGCAGGCAACGATGCCGAGGCGGTGCTGGGGCTCAATAAAAAGAGCATCCGCGCCTGGGCGCGCAAGGCCCGCAAACATAAGGACGGCCTGGTGATGGTACCGGTCTACTTTGTCGATCGCCCGGCGTCGGATAGCCGCGACGGCGAGCGGGTGCGCATCGCCGTAAACGGCCAGACGGGTCGCGCGGCCGCGGTGGTGTTTAGCGACATTCTGGCTTCGGGTGCCGAGCCGCTCATGATGTCGCCGCGCTGATGCGTGTCGAAGTAGCGGATCGGCAGGTCCTGC
>ERZ827104.3963-NODE-3963-length-9943-cov-5.635316_pt1 | contig 9943 bp, 8 predicted proteins | sample MGYA00519781_ERZ827104 | MGnify/ENA primary metagenome ERZ827104 (study PRJEB31778, sample SAMEA3449257) | human gut metagenome | biome: human gut; feature: human-associated habitat; material: faeces | place: United Kingdom | collected 2010/2012 ... | reverse complement strand
CAGGAGCACTCCTACAACGCCACAATACCTAAACAGGTACTTCTGTGCCAGATTATCCACCTTCTCGCTCTTTTCCGGTTTCAGGATTCTCCCAGCGGCCCATCCGCACCAGTAGATCTCATTTGCCACGATCCACAGCACATAGAAATACCAGAGGATCGCGCCCTGTCTGCCACCGCCCATAGTGTTGTCGACATAGATCGTAGCCGTCGCCTGGGAAGCATACACGCCAAAGGAAAGTGCTGTGAACAGACCGGGCAGGCGGAACGTATACTGCATTTTTCTCACTGCCTTCCACAGGAAGGGCAGGATCAGTAACAGTACAAGCAACGTTTTAAGGTTCGTCCAACTGATAATATTTAGAAAGGTTCTCTCGAAGGACAACAGGATCGCCATGATCGGTGTATTCGTCACGCTGCCGCCGAAGTTGCCGTTAATCCGGGCCGTTGTCAACGGTGAAGTTGCACATTTCAACACGCTGAGTGTCTCTAATAATGTTATGACCCATGTTCTGCGAAAGGCATCCTTCCGGTAGATCAGGAACAGGATCTGCAAGCAGAGAAGAAGACACATGGTGGATACGCTGGTGGCAAAATTGTCCCCTCCCACCAGGATCGCCAGCAGCATTACCAGAAATGTCAGAAGTAACCTTTTTCCGGTTTTCATCGTTTCTGACAGTTTCAGGAACAGTGCTATTAGGACAAGAGACATGCTATACACAAAAGTGTAATTTACAGCCCCGGTATACCAGTAAAAACTTTCCTCCGGGCAGGGGCAATATAATAACTGCAGAATAATTACCGGAACACTGACGGGAATGATCAGCTTTCTGTTATTTTTCCCCAGACATTGCGCCGCCAGATATATCTCTGAGAAAATAATAGACCCAATCATCAGATAGGCGACAATGGCGTAGCAATGTTCTCCAAAGATTCCGGGTTGCAGCGATGCCAGTGCAATGTTTGCAAATCTGGCTTCCCAGGTATCGTTCCTGACGGTTTCATAAACCGTCTTAAGGAATTGAAAAACACCTTCATGATTCTGGATCGCCCGATAAGTATTAACGCCATACGACCAGTCATCCGCCGAAGGATAATTATATTTCGAGATGACCAGCAGTGGCCATAATATCACTGCCAGGGCCAGTACACAGACAATATTGATCAGGATCATTTTCTTTCGTTCTGTCAGTTTCATTGGTATTCGAAGATCCTTTCTTCTTATGGTATTCTTAATATGTAAATATCTATCGCATGCGCCGGACTACAACAGATCCGGTGTCCACTCCATATCCACGTCACTTCCGCCGCTGCTGCCGCTGTCTCCTCCGGTGCTGCCACTGTCACTGCTACCGGAGTCACTGCCTCCCGAGCTTCCGCTGTCGGAGCTACTTCCTCCCGAACTGCTGCTTTTCATGAAACTCAATTCTTTCTTTAAATATGTGCTCTAATATGTGCTCTTCATATGTGCTTCAGTTTCTTGTGCAGCACCCGGATCCCCTTCGGTGCTATGGCGAACAGAGTATGATAACACTTATTCTTTTTCGTAAGGTAAGGGTTTCTCATGGCGCGCCACCATCCCTTCCGCAGGCTCTTCACGACGCTGCGGTAGAACGCATTGTCCCCGGTCATCTGTGCTATGGGAATATGCAGCATGTAGTCCAGTCTCTGGAAGACACCGAAACGGAAAGCGATCTCCGTCAGCTCCGGGTATCTCGCCTCCACCAGCCGCAGTACCATATCCGCGTTATCGATGTTGTCCGCGAACACTCTGGAGAAGCGGTTTTTATCTCTGGTGTTGCTGTCCGGGCGGTAAAAGACATGATAGGTCTGGCCCGGAATGCACGCGATCCCGGGAACGATGTTCTCCTCATCCGTCAGCAGCTTCACCAGCAGGTGGAAATCCTCGTTCAACGCTCCCACCGGGAATTTTTCCTTTGTGAACAGATCCTTTTGCAACAGCTTGGTACAGAAGGAGCAGTCTCCCCGGTGCATCAGCAGCTCTTTTAAGAAATCCTCTGCCGGGATCACCTGTTCTTCGGATACCGGTTCGCAGATATTCGGTAAGATGTTGCCGTCCTGATCGATCTCATCCCTGCCCACCTGTGCAATGGGCATATGTGTAGTCGCGATCGCCCGGTACAGGCGCTCGTACATATCGGCATCCACATAGTCATCGCTGTCCACAAACCAGATATATTCTCCATGAGAATGGGCAAAGCCGTAATTCCGGGCGCGGCTTACGCCGTGATTGTCTGTGGAATAGATAAAAAGCTTATCCGGGTGCAACGCCTGATAGGCCTGCAGGATCTGCAGGCTTCCATCTGTACTGCCGTCATTTACAAATATTACTTCATAGCTGAAATGGTTGCCATCCATTACGCGTTGAATCCAGGCAAAGAGCTCCGGCAAAGATTCCTCTTCATTATACAGTGGAATAACTACAGATATATCCATGTGTCTTATTGGTTTTTCGGTTTACGCATTATCAGCAATGCCGTAGGGATTGCTATCAGCATGCCGTAAAATATATTATTTGATATCAACTGGAAAGTGATTTGCAATGGAGTCAGTGCTGCCACCATATCAAAGGCTTCCTGCAATTGGTCGATAGAAGGTAAAAGTTCTGCTTGGGCAGTTGTCTTGAATTGGTTAATCATATTCTGATAGAATTCAAAAACAAAACCGCCGTCAATGAAATGGAAATAGATATAATGGACTACTGCTACGAATAGGGATGCGAACATATACATAAATATTGTAAACAGCAATGCTTTCCCAAAGCTGATTGCATTGTTGCAATAACGTTCTCTGTATTTTTTAGCAAAAATATAGCCCAAAATAGGGACACCTAATGTAAGTACAATAAACAGGAGTAATAGGAAAGGTATTCTCAGTCCTAAAGGAAAAAGCATGAACTTAAAGGACCAAAGCAGTCCCATGCCCGTGCCATAGCGCATTGCGCATTCTTGAAGAGTTGGTTTACGTTCAGTCATTCTTTATTGATAAGTGCACAAAATTAATAAGTCTACAAAAGTACGGCTTTTATTAAGAATACATGCTATATTTAGGGGTGAAAAATGTATTTTTTCTGCTAAAATCAAAAAAAAGTGCATGAGAGTATTGCAGTTTCAAAAAATATATCTACCTTTGCACTCGCAAAACAAAAATGGGTAAGTCCTATACGGCCAGCTCCTGATGAATCCTCCAGGGCTTGATCGCAGCAAAGGTAGTTGGTTGTAGCGGCGCGATATAGTAAGCTTACCCACCCGCCTCTTTAGCTCAGTTGGCCAGAGCACGTGATTTGTAATCTCGGGGTCGTTGGTTCGAATCCGACAAGAGGCTCAGAAAGACAAAAGGAATGGAGTAAGTCTTCATTCCTTTTTTTTATTTATAATCATCCAGCTAATTTTTTCTTCATGAAGGAAACAAATATTGCAACTGCATCTTTACCACAGCAATGTCGCCCGGCCGTAAAAGAACTTTTAAAGGAAATATATGGCTATACTGATTTTCGTGATTTTGAAGTCTATAATGATTTGTCTTCCGGCAAAGATAAACTAAAAATTTCCCAAGGACAATTGATAGAAGAGGTTATTGAAGAGTCTGAAAAGTCGATGAAGACGGATTCGGTTTATAATTTCTTGTTGACAGCGCCAACGGGAGCCGGTAAATCTTTATTGTTCCAGCTTCCTGCCATTTATTTGGGACAAGAATATAAGTTACTTACAATTGTGATTTCTCCTTTGAAGGCTTTGATTGTTGATCAAGTGGAAAATCTGCGTGATTTGGGATATGAAAAGGTGTCTTATGCATCTTCCGATCTTTCACCTGAAGAAAAAAATGAGGCATACCGTCAGGTGCGCGAGGGAGAGACGGATTTATTTTATCTTTCTCCCGAATTATTGTTGGCTTATGATATTAAACATTTTATAGGTGACCGTCGGATAGGATTGATTGTGGTGGATGAGGCACATACGGTAACTACATGGGGGAAGGAATTCCGTGTGGATTATTGGTTCCTGGGTCGTCACTTGGATAATTTGAAGAAGAACTTGGGCTATGCTTTTCCGGTTTTTGCATTGACTGCAACTGCCGTTTGGAATCCTCGCGGGGGGAATGATATGGTTTTTGAAACCATCCGCTCTTTGCGTATAGACCCTTGCAGACTGTTTGTGGGAACAGTGAAGCGCGAAAATATCGGCTTTGATATTCGTTTGCTTACTATTGAAGAAGATGAGAATTATGATAAGGCGAAACAACGTGTCATTATCGGACGTACCGATGATTTTCTGGATGAACATAAAACTATCATGTATTATCCTTTTGCCGGCAGCATAGACACCCGGATTAAAATGTGGGTGCGTTCTACTAACTGGCGATTGGTGTCTTCTTATTATGGAAAGAAGGACAAGGCTCAGAAGGCAGCGATTGTTGAAGCTTTTAAGGAAGGTGACAAACGGATGATTATTGCGACAAAAGCATTCGGTATGGGTATTGACATCAGTGATATTGACCGGGTGTATCATGTGGCTCCTTCGAGTACATTTGTTGACTATATTCAGGAGATAGGACGTGCGGCACGTGATAAAAGTATTAAAGGTATTGCGGCCACCGACTTTCATGAACGAGATTTCTATTTTATGAAACGCTTACACTCTGCCGGAGCCATTACGCAAAATCAGTTGGGGATGATTTTGAAGAAGCTTTGGGAAATCTATTTGATGAAGGGCAAAAGCAAGGAGATGCAAGTGTCTTTGTCGGATTTTGAGTTTGCAGTGAAACTTCCTCGTAAGCAGAACAAGTTGGAATATGAATCGGATTTGGGACAAGTGATAAAAACGGCTTTGTTATGGATAGAGGAAGATTTATCCAGCCGTTTTGGAGGACAGCCCATTGAGATAAATTCCCGAACCCTCTTTACAGATGGATATGTACAGGAAAAAACAGGGGATACTGCTTTCAGGGAAACGTATAAAAAGTTTATGACTCCCGTGGTCGGTGCGGAAGGTATTTATAAGGTATCTTTTGAAGCATTGTGGGAAAGCTGTTTTTCGGAAATGGGTTATCGGGAGTTTAAGCGCGATTTATATAATGGTAATTTGTTTGAAGGAGTCCGTGCGGCGGCTGTCGGCAAACATGAGGTATTGCTGAAAGAAGATGCAGGAGATATATGCACAAAACTGGCGAGTCTGCTGAAACGGTTGAAAGATTTGCTGACTGTTAGTTTGTATGGCAATAAGGGCAAGTTTGAAGAAGATGATTTGCGCAGTATCTTTGCCGAATATGATATGGATGTTCCTTCGGCAAAACGTTTCCTTTCTTCTTTGCTGGAATCGAGAGTGGAGGAGGGAAGAAGCGTCAGCTATATCAGTAGCACGAAGAAAAAGGATGAAGACAAGTTGGTTTTTACTGTTACCCGAGGCTTTGACTTGTTGCTCTCACGTTATCAGAAGCTCTGCTCTCAGCGTATTACAGGAGTGAAAGGAGATTTGTTGCTGTTTTACACCACGCCTTTTTCAGACCTAAACATGCTTCTCAATCTTTTGTCAATGCTCAATGTGGTCGATTTTACTGTCGAAGGTGGTGTGCCTTCGGTAGAGGTGACTGTTAATATGCCTGAAGTGCTGGAGAAAGAGGTGACATCGGAAGCTTATAAAAACTTCGTGCTTGAAAATAATGAAAAGATATTCCTTGAACAGATAGAGCTGTTCCAATTGTTTTTTGGTAATACTTCCTTGGATGATGAGCAGAGATGGGAGTTTATAGAAGACTATTTCACGGGAATGAATGTGGAAGAGATGAAGAAAAAATATAGCCCCTTGGGATAGGACTAAAAGGGAGTATGTCAAAACTAAACCGGGCTATCCCATCGTCAGGCTGTAGGGGCAGCATTATCCATGTTTTGACACACTCCCGAAATGCTATGTCAGGCGGTGACTTTACATGCCTTCTTATACTTTGAAATCATGTGCAATTTTCTTGTATCCGTAAACGGCACGGCTTCCCAATTCTTCTTCTATGCGTAGCAGTTGGTTGTATTTGGCCATACGGTCACTGCGACTTAATGAACCGGTCTTGATTTGTCCGCTGTTGGTAGCAACGGCGATGTCGGCAATAGTTGCATCCTCCGTCTCACCCGAACGGTGACTGGTAACAGTGGTATAGCCATTACGTTGAGCCATTTCGATGGCGTCCAATGTTTCGGTCAGCGAACCGATTTGGTTTACTTTAATCAGGATAGAATTGGCACAACCTTCGCTGATTCCTTTCTCCAGGAATTTCACGTTTGTTACGAATAGGTCATCACCTACCAGTTGACAGCGATTTCCAAGACGTTCGGTCAGCATACGCCAGCCTTCCCAGTCATTCTCTGCCATACCGTCTTCAATGGAGTCGATAGGATAATCCCAACACAGTTTTTCCAGATAAGCCACTTGCTCTGATGCAGTACGCTTTTCACCTTTTGTTCCTTCAAATTTCGTATAATCATAGATTCCATCATGGTAGAACTCTGAAGAAGCGCAGTCCAAACCGATAGTGATGTGTTTGAATGGCTCATAACCGGCTGCTTCAATGGCTGCCAAAATGCAATTCAATGCATCCTCGGTTCCATCCAACACAGGAGCGAAACCTCCTTCGTCGCCAACAGCAGTGCTCAGTCCGCGCTTCTTTAATACGGTTTTCAGTGCGTGGAAAACTTCTGCTCCCATGCGCAATGCTTCGTGAAATGATTTGGCACCGACAGGGCGAATCATAAATTCCTGAAAAGCGATGGGAGAATCGGAATGCGAACCTCCGTTGATGATATTCATCATGGGCACGGGCAATACGTACGTGTTTGTTCCTCCTATATATCTATATAAAGGTATATCCAGATAATTTGCCGCTGCCTTTGCCACAGCCAGTGATACGCCCAGAATGGCATTGGCTCCGAGTTTGGACTTAGTGGGGGTACCGTCTAAAGCCAACATAGCCATATCAATGCCGCGTTGGTCTGATGAGTCCATGCCGGTCAATGCCGGAGCAATGATATTATTAATGTTGTCTATGGCTTTCAGAACTCCTTTTCCTCCATAACGGGTCTTGTCTCCGTCGCGTAATTCCAAAGCTTCATGTTCACCGGTGGATGCACCCGACGGAACAGATGCACGTCCCATGATACCGGATTCTAATGTTACGTCTACTTCTACAGTGGGGTTGCCACGTGAGTCAAGAATCTCTCTTCCTTTAATCTTTGCTATTTTCATATTGATTCTAAAATTTAATTGGGTGGTTTTATGATAATAACAAAAAAGGAAGAGATTTTGTTCTATTCACTCATCCAAACTCCGAGCATGACTCCGATAATTCCTAAAACCACACTGCCAATCACGTATGCAAAGAAGGTGGGATAAAAACCTGATTTTAATAATTGAAGGCTTTCATTGCTGAAAGTAGAGAAAGTGGTGAACCCGCCGCAAAGTCCGATAGTGAGCAATAGACGTAATTCATTGGTGATATGAATGCGTGAGGTGAGCGTATAAAAAACACCTATCAGTATGCAACCCAGGAAGTTGACGGCAAAAGTCCCCCATGGGAAAGCCGTCCCTGTCTGGCGCTGAATGGCAATGGTAAGTAAGTAACGAAGCACGCTTCCTGTTCCTCCTCCGATAAAGATATATAATAATGATTTCATAACTGCTGCATTTTGATGCAAAAATAGCAAGGATTATTCATTCGGAGAGAAATTTTTTCTGTAATTCTGGAAAGTTTTTCTTATCGGCTTATAATAAAGGCTTTGGGAGTAGATGCCCGATTGTGAGGTAATGACTTAGCAACTATTATGTTTACAGCATTCTGCTGATGTAGTATCTGTCTTAACGGATAGTGTTGATGCAACGGCCTATTGGCGTAAGTTAAAACAAAGGTTAAAGAAGGAAGGTAATGAAACCGTGACAAATTGTCACGGTTTGAAAATGCTTGCGGCTGACGGCGAAATGTGCCTGACTGATGTGGCTGACACACAGCAACTTCTCCGCCTCATTCAATCTATTCCATCGCCCAAAGCAGAACCTTTTAAGCTATGGATGACGCAAGTGGCTGCCGAACGTCTTGACCAAATGCAAGATCCCGAACTTTCCATTAACCAAGCATTAATGGACTACAAACGGTTGGGTTATTCGAATAGTTGGATTAACCGGCGACTCAAATCTATAGAGATTCGCAAAGACCTTACACACGAATGGAAACGGCACGGACTGCAAGAGGGAGTGCAATTTGCTACCCTCACTGACATTATTTATCAGACATGGAGTGATATGACCGCCAAGAAATATAAACAATTCAAAGGACTGAAAAAGGAAAATTTGCGCGATAATATGACCAATAAGGAATTGGTGCTCAATATGCTGGCAGAACTTTCCACCAAAGAAATCTCGGAAAGTAAAAATCCCGCGACTTTTAAAGAACACATGGAGGTGGCGGAAGAGGGTGGAGAAAATAAACAGTAATCGTGAAATACCCAAAGTGGCTTGCCGTGCAATGACTGAATTCATAAAAAAAAACTGTGTTTTTCGCCATACAAACGGAAAAATCTGTCTCTTCCTTCCTCCTTTCATTAGTCGTTGAAACGCCCTGTTATGGCGGATTTCGGTAGTGAATGGACGTCTCGTATTGTCTTTTCAGCCTCCTTTCATCTGTAAGACTTTTTTTGATACAGATAAATACTGAAGGCAGATTTGAAAGCAGCTTGGGAAGCACGACTGAAAGGAGAATGAATGGATATCCTGTCATTATTAATCGATTGATTGATAATGTGTTTTGGCTAATATGTAAGGATGAACGGAAAGAAGGAATGATCGGCTTAGTGAGGGGATGATTCCATCTGCCCCTATGTGAAAAAGATGCCGAGCTTTTTGAAAAAGGTCGGTGTGTTTCCGTAAAACCTCGGCATCTTTTTAATAAACTTACCGAGCTTTTTTGAAAACCTCAAGGTCTTTTTGCAGCACTCAGCCTGATCATAGGTCTATACATACGGTGGCATCAGCCTACACGTATATATGCGTAAGCCTACACGTACGTACGCATCGGGCCACACGTACGTATGCATTGTATCGGGTGGTGGAATGTTAGGTCGGATTTGTCACAGCAAACATTTTATTCATAAGCTGTTCGGTACCATTTTGTTTTTTTTGTTCGTTTATTCCAGAGATTTTAGTAATTTTGCACCCTAAACAAAAAACAGCAAAAAGGAATGGGTGGTTTTTTTGGAACAGTCTCAAAGACTGAGTGCGTTACCGATTTATTTTACGGAACGGACTATAATTCACATTTAGGTACAAAAAGAGGAGGCTTGGCTACTTATGCCAAGGGAGAAGGATTTATGAGGTCTATCCATAATTTGGAAAACTCTTATTTCCGCACAAAGTTTGAATTGGAACTCCCGAAGTTTAAAGGTAACTCGGGTATAGGTATTATTAGTGATACAGATCCTCAGCCGATAGTAATCAATTCGCATTTGGGTAAATTTGCCATTGTTACAGTAGCCAAGATTCAGAATATTTCGGAACTGGAGCGTGACTTGCTGGCTGCGAATATGCATTTTTCCGAAATGAGTTTGGGAAAGACAAACCCAACGGAATTGATAGCATTGCTTATTGTTCAGGGCAAGGACTTTGTAGATGGCATCGAAAATGTATTTAATAAGATAAAAGGGTCGTGCTCCATGTTGCTGCTGACCGAAGACGGTATTATTGTGGCGCGTGATAAATGGGGACGTACTCCCATCGTGATTGGTAAGAAAGAGGGGGCTTATGCTGCGACCAGCGAGTCGAGCAGTCTGCCGAATCTGGATTATGAAATTGAAAAATATGTGGGCCCCGGCGAAATTATCCGCTTGCGTGCCGATGGAATGGAACAAATGCGCAAGCCGAACGAAGGAATGCAGATTTGTTCTTTTTTGT
>ERZ827104.3951-NODE-3951-length-9981-cov-5.478440_pt1 | contig 9981 bp, 7 predicted proteins | sample MGYA00519781_ERZ827104 | MGnify/ENA primary metagenome ERZ827104 (study PRJEB31778, sample SAMEA3449257) | human gut metagenome | biome: human gut; feature: human-associated habitat; material: faeces | place: United Kingdom | collected 2010/2012 ... | reverse complement strand
TCTATCCGGAAGAAATTGAAGATAAGTTGAACAACCTGCCATACGTGGCTGAAAGCATTATCGTTCAGCAAAACGAGAAACTTGTCGGACTTGTTTATCCCGACTTTGACGATGCGTTCGCCCACGGCCTGAAGACTGAAGACATCGAACAAGTAATGGAAGAAAACCGCGTGACACTGAACACCATGCTACCGGCATACAGCCAGATATCCAAGATGAAAATCTATCCGGAAGAATTTGAAAAGACACCGAAGAAGAGCATCAAGCGTTATTTGTATCAGGAGGCAAAAGGCTGATAGATTGTCAGCTGCATAGAGAAAGATATAACTTAAACCGAAAAAGAGAAAGGAATGAAGATAAAGAAAACAATACTTACGGCAGCTATACTAATGGCTGCCGTTTCTTTACCGGCACAGAACAAGAGTGCAGGGATCAATATATCCATCTGGAAAGATATATGCACGCAACCGCATGACAGTACACAGACGACCTATGTAAACATCGGCCTCCTGTCTACCATGAACCGTCTGAACGGTGTGGGTATCAACGCATTGGGAAGCGTGGTTCATGGTGACATGAACGGAGTACAAATCACCGGATTAGCCAACTTGGCAGGGGGTACTATGCGGGGCGTTCAGCTGGCTGGTATCAGTAATATCAGCGGCGATAACACCGTAGGGCTTTCTGCTGCCGGATTGGTAAATATCACCGGCGACAAAGCACAGGGAGTAGTCATATCCGGGCTAACGAGCATCGGAGGAGACAACAACTCGGGGTTAATGATTAGTGGTTTCATGAATGTGACGGGCAATATGGCTTCGGGCTTACAGTTTTCCGGAGCAGCAAATATCACCGGACAGAGCTTCGGTGGTCTGATGGCTTCGGGACTTTTAAATGTAGTAGGCGAACACATGAACGGTTTGCAGATAGCAGGAATTGCCAATATAACCGCATCAAAGCTGAATGGAGTGCAAGTAGCATTATGCAACTACGCAACGAAAGCGCGCGGACTTCAAATTGGTCTTGTCAATTACTACAAAGAAGATATGAAAGGTTTCCAACTTGGTTTGGTGAATGCAAATCCTGATACAAAAGTGCAAATGATGGTATACGGTGGAAACGCAACGCCTGCCAATATCGGGGTACGGTTCAAGAACCAGTTGTTTTATACCATATTGGGAGTGGGTTCCATGTATCAGGGATTGAATGATAAGTTTTCGGCCAGCGCATCCTATCGTGCCGGTCTGTCTTTCCCCCTTTACAAAGGGTTATCCATCAGCGGAGACCTCGGATACCAGCATATCGAGGCTTTTGACAACAAAGATGAGGTCATCCCGAAACGCCTGTACGCACTGCAGGCACGTGCAAATCTGGAATATCAATTTACCAGGAAGTTCGGTATCTTTGCAACAGGTGGATATGGATTAACCAGATTCTATAATAAATCGAGCAATTACGATAAGGGAGCTATTATCGAAGCGGGTATTGTTCTTTTCTAAACTTACCAATTAACGTGAGATGTACATGACTGTAATTAGAGAATACCGGGAAACAGACAAAAATGCCGTAATAGATTTAATCAGACAGAACACACCTGAATATTTTGCACTGGAAGAAGAAGCTGATTTCAGCAATTATCTGGATAGTGAACGTGAGCTGTATTTTGTTCTTTTGCTTAACAAGGAGATTGTCGGATGTGGTGGAATAAACTTCACAGATGACAAAACCACTGGAAAAATAAGTTGGGATATCATACATCCCCAGCACCAAGGTAAATCACTAGGAGCACAATTACTAAAATATAGAATTGAAAAAATAAAGTCTATTAATGGTATTCAAAAAATAACTGTTAGAACTTCACAATTAGCTTATAAATTCTACGAAAAACAGGGATTTACATTGAAAGAAATAAGAAAAGACTATTGGGCCAAAGGTTATGATATGTATAGTATGGAATATAATGGCCATTGATTTGTAATAAAAAAGGGGCACTCGAATGGTCCCTAAAAAGAAAATCTCCCCTTATTATAGTTGAACTGCACTCCTAAAGTTTTGTATCTAACTTTTAGGAGTGCAGTTCACTTTTATCTATTATACCTTTTCTTTAATCAAACCAGTACGATAAGCAACGAGCAATTTCTTCAAATCCTGTATTTGAGTCACCAGTTCTTTTCCTTTATCGGTATCTTTCACCATCATCCGTTGCGAATTGAATTCCAAGACAAAGTTGGTAGATTTGATATCAAGCCCCTCTTCAATAGCTTTCTGACGAGACTGGAACGGCTCGTGCTGCACAAGCTGCATACCATGAGAGTGATAAACAAGCGTATATCCCGCAATTCCCGTTTCCGGCTGATAAGCTTTTGAGAATCCGCCATCAATAACGAAAAGCTTGCCATTGGCTTTCATTGGCTGTTCTCCCTGAATCGTTTTCACAGGCACATGACCGTTGATGATATGCGAATGAGGACCGGAAGCTCCAAACTCTGCCAAAATTTGATCGCAGACATCTTCCCGGTTACGCAATGTATAATAATAACCTTTCTTCTCTTTATGCAATTCTTTATCTTCTACGAAATAACGCTCAAAGGTTGCCATCTTATCCTTATCGAACAAGGGAGCTTCCGGACCACACCACATATACCAAATGTAATCCATAGCAAATTCCTTATCCTCCTCCCCTTCTTCATCGAAGTACGCAGTACGAATCAGTTGATCGGCTTTATCCAGCAATTTACGTCCCCAATACTCCTTACCACGTATTTTGACATGCTTAAAGCTGCCATCCTCATTCAGAGGGACAGAAGCGTGATAAAGAAGATTTGAATTTGAAACCAGATACATTCCGCCATAGGTAAACAGGCAACGCATGTGTTTCTTCAGCTTTTCACTATTCATAAATGAATAATGAATCTTTTCTACCAATTCGCGTTCTTCTTCCGTCAACCGGTAAGGATCGGCAGGATCTACGGTAGGGAAGTTGGTATCGCGCAAAACATATTCTTTTCCTTCGTATACAAAGATGCCACGCTCAAAATCAATCTTCTCCAGCAGTTTGCGGTTGGTCATCCCAAACTCCGGACGACGGTCGATAATTTCGGCCTCCAGTTTAAACTGGATAATGGTAATGGCTTTATGCATTTGAGTGATCAAGCGCAGAGTCTTCTCATTATAATGAGCGTCGGCAAAATTCATCTTCGGCATGAAGATGGTGCAAGGATCATCGGCATACGTATCCATTGCAAAAGTAGCCAATGGAAGCAGATTGATTCCGTATCCGTCTTCAAGTGTCCCCAGATTACCATAGCGCATAGACATACGTATCACGTTAGCGATACAACTATCATTACCGGAAGCTGCTCCCATCCAGAGAATATCATGATTTCCCCATTGAATATCGAAGTTGTGGTAATTACACAATGTATCCATAATGATATGCGCACCGGGACCACGGTCGTAAATATCACCTACGATATGAAGAGAATCAATAGTCAAGCGCTGAATCAGATTACACATAGCGATAATGAAATCGTCGGCACGCTTCGTAGTGATAATTGTGCTGATAATTACATTAATATAAGCATGCTTATTCGGTTCGATAGACGATTCGTGCAATAACTCCTGAATGATATAAGAGAATTCGGCAGGCAGTGATTTACGAACCTTCGAACGGGTATATTTGGAAGACACGTTCTGACAGACTTTCACCAGTTGGTTCAGCGTAATCAGATACCAATCATCCAGATCCTTTTCACGGGCCTTCACCAATTGGAGTTTCTCTTCGGGATAGTAAATCAAAGTACAGATTTCTTTCTTTTCAGCTTCACGAAGAGTGTTGCCGAATATTTCATTTACTTTACGTTTTACCGCACCGGAAGCATTTTTCAGTACATGCTGAAAAGCTTCATATTCTCCATGAATATCAGTCAGGAAATGTTCTGTCCCTTTAGGTAGATTTAAGATAGCCTCTAAGTTGATTATTTCCGTACTGGCATCGGCAATGGTAGGAAAACTTCGGGAAAGCAGTTGCAGGTAACGGAGATCACTCACAATGCTTTCAGGAGTTATGTTACTTTGAGCAGTCATTTTATTTACTATTTTACTATTTACAATTTATTAATTGGCAACTTATTATTAGTTGACAACTTACCATTTAGTAACTCAAAAAAGGAATTTATTAATTCCTCTCCTTTTTCTTGTTACAAATTTATCTATTTTATACGATTCCTGATTAAGAAATGACTACTTTTTATTTACAAATCCATCATTTCTCTATTTTCAATTCTCAATTCAACAAGAACATTAACAGCACTTGAGCGATAATTACCCGCAGGAACATACACAGCGGATAAACAGTCGCGTAGGCTACGGATGGGTTGTCGCCGGGAATTGTATCGTTTACATAGTTCAGTGCCATCGGATTTGCCATACTTCCGCACAACATACCGGATACAGAACCGAAATCGATCTTCATCATCTTGAAAGCCACGAATCCAACCAACACTGTTGGAATGATAGTCAATCCGGCTCCCAAACCAATCCATAATAAGCCTTCCGGACGGAATACGGTATCGAAAAAGTGAGCTCCCGCATCCAGTCCCAGACAGGCAAGGTACATGGAAAGTCCCAAGGCACGCAACATCAGGTTCGCGCTACGGGTGGTATAGGTAATCATGTGTATCCGTGGTCCAAAAGTCCCCAGAAGGATACCGACAATGATCGGTCCGCCCGCTAATCCCAACTTCACAGGAGTACTGACACCCGGAAAAGAGAAAGGAATAGCCCCCAGTGCCAAACCAAGCACGATACCGATAAATATAACAACCAGATTGGGTTCTTTCAGGCTTTTCACGGCATTTCCCAATACTTTCTCCACATTCTGGATAGCAGCAGCCTCGCCCACCACTGTCAGGCGGTCGCCCAACTGAAGTATCAATCCCGGAGTAGCAAGCAGTTGCACCCCCGACCGGTAAACACGGCTGATGTTAATTCCGTAATGGTTTCTCAACCGGAGTGCACCGAGTTTCTTACCATTCAGTTCGGGACGGGTGACAACGATACGCTGCGAGATCAATTCGCTGTCAATCGCATTCCAGTCAATGTCCTCTTTATTCCAATCCGTATTTTCCTGTTCACCAAAAAGCACTGTCAGGGCCAAAGCGTCTTTTTCCGCAGTTACCACCAGCAGACGGTCACCTTCTTTCAGAATTTTGTCTGAAGTCGGAATACTGACATGTCCGTCACGCCACAAACGGGATATGACAAACTTCGGGTAACTCATACGAGCTATATCCTTGATACTTTTATTGAAAATAGCAGGATTGTGTACTTGAAACGCTGCAATATAAGTTTTGTTCGCATCGTCTTTCTCTTTTATCTCCAAGTCTTCTTTGCGGACCAATACTTTACGGATTAATAAAACGGCAAGAATTACGCCGACCACTCCCATCGGATAGGCCACCGCACATCCTAAAGCAGGCGTACTGCTGTTTATTCCCATCTGTTTCAGAGTTTGTTGCGCAGCTCCCAATGCCGGAGTGTTTGTCGTTGCTCCACAAAGGATGCCCACCATATCAGGAAGAGAGACACCCGTTGCATAACTAGCCACCACCGTCAACAACGTTCCCAGCAGAACGACTCCCAACGCCAACATATTCAGCGTTACCCCACCTTTACGGAAAGAGCTAAAAAAACCGGGACCGACTTGTAGCCCGAGGGAATAAACGAAAATGACCAGTCCGAAACTTTCTGCGTAGTTTAACATCTGCGGATCGACCGAAAGCCCGAGATGGCCGGCCAGGATACCCGCAAAAAAAACAAAAGTGACTCCCAGGGAAACTCCCCAGAAATGCACTCTTCCCAAGCCCAAACCAATGGCAGAAATCAGTGAAAGTACCACAACAGCCTGTAAGGCAGAATGTTCGATGAATAGACTATATAACCACTCCATGTATATAAAAACTAATAGGGCGCAAAGATAAAAACTATTTAGTCCGGTTCAAAACTTTTAAGCTTTCATTTCGCGCCCCAATTATACCCTGATTCATATATCCTGAAATCTTATTGATTACCCTTTTACACTGTTACCTGTTATTTTGTTTCTAATATCTGTTATATTTCTATCTTAACAATCTTATCCTTTCTCTTTTTACCCGCATCTTGTTATCCTTCCAACGATGCTTTTTTACCAGTTTCTTCCTTTACGCTTACCTATCTCTTTATCTTTTTCTAATTTCTTTATCTCTCCTAATTTCTTAACCTTTTCTTATTTCTTCCTGCTTCACGTTTCTTCCTGCTTTACGTTTCATCTTTTCCCTTGAAACTCCACAAAGTTATTTCGTCCGTCCAGATAACCGCTCAATCTGTTTCCACCGATATATACATCATCCAGGTATGAAACATCATTCGGTCCGTATGACATACGAATGGAAGTCTGCGCATAATTCTCCCAGCTCCAACGGAAATTATATTCATATTGATCGACTGTTCCATTAGGATATTCCACCCGTATATAGTCGATTCCGGTACGGTCTAAAAAGAAATCCAGTTCCTGACGGCAATAGTTACCGTCCATGTCGCGGTAGAAACTAACCCAGGTACGGCTACATAAATCAGCCGAACGGTTATAGTACCCTGCACCATTATTATCATCATCATAGAAACTGTCTATTTCCACTTCGCAAGAGGTAAAACTTACCATCAATATAGCCATCAACGCCAAACCGAAGTATTTAAATGTGCTCGTTTTCATATTCCTTTATTTTTAATGGTTCTCTAATTATTATATATCATTTATCTTTCGATAGAACAAAAGTAGAGAATGAATTTTCCCCATGAAACTGAAAACTCCTACTTATCGGGAGGAAATTGCCTAAATCTAGGAGTAAATCCCTCCGGTGAAGTCTATTTCAAAGAATTCTTGTATCTTTGCCTCTTGCTAACAACACATGAAATTATCCGTCACATGAAGTCTATCAAATCGCATATCACCCAATTATTGAAGTCTCTCAATGAGGGAGTATTCGAAAAAGAGCATACCATCGCACTGTCTCTGCTATCCGCCATGGCAGGGGAAAGTATCTTTCTGCTGGGCCCTCCGGGAGTAGCCAAGAGTTTGGTAGCACGCAGGCTCAAACTGGCATTTAAAGACGCAGATGCTTTTGAGTATCTGATGTCCCGCTTCAGTACACCGGACGAAATATTCGGTCCCGTCTCCATTTCAAAATTGAAGGATGAAGATACGTACGAACGCATTACAAAAGGATACCTGCCGACAGCATCAATCGTCTTTCTGGATGAAATATGGAAAGCCGGCCCTGCTATCCAAAATTCCCTTTTGACGGTAATCAATGAAAAGATATACCGCAACGGACAATTTACGGTGCGTGTACCCCTGAAATCATTAATTGCCGCTTCCAACGAACTGCCGGCAAAAGGTGAAGGACTGGAAGCCTTATACGACCGTTTCCTGATCCGTCAGTTTGTCGGATGTATCGAACAGGAATATGCGTTCGATCAGATGATTTCTTCTACGCGGGAAATAGAACCTGAAATCCCTGAAAAGCTCCAGGTGAACGATGAATTATACAACCAGATACAAGCTGAAAGCGAAAAAGTAGGTATTCACTATACCATCTTCGAGCTGATTCACAATATCAAACGAGAAATTGAACAATATAATACAGGACGGGATGAAAACACCCCTCCTATCTATGTATCCGACCGCCGCTGGAAGAAAATAGTAGGTCTGCTCCGCACATCAGCCTATCTGAATGAATCTCCGGGAATTCATTTCTCCGACTGCCTATTGATGAGCGCCTGCCTATGGGATGAAATTTCGCAGCTCCCCATTATCGAAGAGATTGTAGAACAGTCGATAGCACGAGGCATCAACACCTATCTGTTAGGAGAAAAACGGCTGGAACAAAAATTGGACACACTGAAAGAAAACATGAAGTCCGAACACAGCCTGCGTGAACTTAGCGATCCGGGAATTCAGGTCGTAGACACCTTCTATCATCGCATAGAAGGTTATCACATTGCCGGAAATCTACTCATTTTTGCTTCCGATTACCAGTCTTTGAAGAAAGACAGCAACCGGCTGTTTTATATCCAGCAGGATAAATTCCGTCCGGTCAACAAAATCCTGAAAGCCTACGATTTTGTAAAAAACAGAAATATCGCGCAAAAGAATATCTATTCCCTCCGAAAAGGAAGACGGTCTGTTTTCGTCAACAATCAGGAATATCCGTTACTATGTTATGACAATTGCGACCCTTTGCCCGCACAACAGGATGGCAGCACTCCGTTCGAATTTACATTGCAGGAAGTGATCGACTTGCTCCATCAAATGGAGGTGGAATATAAAACAATCTCCGAACGGGAAACAGCATATACAAAAGAGCATCTCTTCTTAAGCTCATCGCAAAAAAGCAAGATCAAACGAATTTTAGGAGAGACTGCACATATCATAGAGAATTACCGGAACGAACTCCGCATCATCGCTCATGCCCATGAACAAGAGAACAGAGAGTATTAGGCTCAAACACCTGCAAGACATTTATTATGAGAAATTGCAGGGAATAGCCTACGATGTGTACGACGAACAACTGCACAACCTGATTATCCGTCCCGAAGAACTGGATGCGGATATTCACCGGTATTTTCGTCACACGCAACCCTCCCTGCAAGATTTCTACTCCCACTACGCGTCGCAATGGGAATACTTTCATGAAATGAATGAAGCATCCGACACCAAGTTTCTCCATTTCCTGAAAAACAGCGCCTACACGTTCTCAATGAAATATCACCTGGTAGACCTCAACGTAAAATACTACCTCCAGCGTTTTGACGCAATCAGCCCACGCTCTAAAGAATGGAAAGCGTTGCGGACTCTCTTCTTCGACAAATGGCACACACTGCTCTCGAACAACGAGTTCAACTATCAGATGGAACATATCGAGCGGCTTTGTGATGATTTCTACCGTCTTCAGCTATCACTTGCCAAAAACCTTCCGGTGCGTGGCGGCTCACGCCTCGTCTGGTTACTCCGCAACCATAAACAGATAGCAGAACAGATTTTAGAATACGAAGAAACGATCAAACGAAATCCCGTTATCCGTGAACTGGTAGAAATCTTGGGCAAGAAACACCAAAGCAGCCGGAAACGTTTCAAAATGACTGCCGGTATTCATCGGGAACAAATTATATCTCATGCCACCCGAAGCGATATTACAGGTATTTGCGAAGGAAACGACTTAAACAGCCTTCTTCCCTTGGAATATTGTTATCTGGCCGAAAAAAGTCTGCAACCCATTTTCTTTGAGCGTTTCATTGAGAAGAGATTGCAAGTCATCGACTATCAATCACACGAAAAGCAAACCATCAACGACAAGAAAACAATAGGGAACGAAGTTTCCGAAGAAGCCGAAGGCCCTTTCATTGTTTGCCTGGACACTTCCGGTTCCATGGCAGGCGAACGGGAAAGAATCGCGAAATCCACCCTACTTGCCATTGCCGAACTGACGGAAGTGCAACATCGAAAATGTTACGTCATCCTGTTTTCCGATGATATCGAGTGCATTGAAATCACAGACTTAGGCAGCAGTTTCGATCGCCTGGTCGATTTCTTATGCCAATCCTTTCATGGCGGAACCGATATGGAACCTGTTATCACACATGCTTTGCGAAAGATCAGCGAAGAAGGATATATGGAAGCGGACATTATCACCGTATCGGACTTTGAGATGCGTCCTGTCGATCAACTACTATCCCGAACCATCGAACACGCAAAAGCGAAACAGACAAAGATGTACGCTATTTCTTTAGGTGGCAAGAGTGCCGAGACCAGCTATCTGAAATTATGTGATAAATATTGGGAATATAGCATTCAAAACGCCGAAAGTCTTAATAAAAATAGAATCGAGGAATCAAATATTTAATCAATGTTATAAAACATCTCTTTTTTCTTGTTTTATTTGC
>ERZ827104.3950-NODE-3950-length-9983-cov-3.409851_pt1 | contig 9983 bp, 8 predicted proteins | sample MGYA00519781_ERZ827104 | MGnify/ENA primary metagenome ERZ827104 (study PRJEB31778, sample SAMEA3449257) | human gut metagenome | biome: human gut; feature: human-associated habitat; material: faeces | place: United Kingdom | collected 2010/2012 ... | reverse complement strand
GACGGGGAGATCCTCTCGGTGGGGTACAATACCCGGGAATCGGAGCGGGACCCTCTGGGCCATGCGGAGATCAATGCCATCCGCCAGGCCTGTCAGCGGCTGGGGAGCTGGCGGCTGGACGGCTGTGTGCTGTATGTGACGCTGGAGCCCTGTCCCATGTGTGCCGGTGCGATCCTCAATGCCCGGATCAGCCGGGTGGTATATGGGGCAGCGGACCCCAAGGCCGGGTGTATGGGATCGGTGTGCGATCTCACTGCCATGCCCTTCCCCACCGTGCCCTATTATAAGAGCGGGGTGCTGGAAGCAGAGTGCCGGGCAGAACTGGACCGGTTTTTCCGGGGACTGCGGCAGCGGGAAGCGGCAGCAGACCAGATGTGAGCCTTCCCGACAAATTCTCCACTTTTCCCCGGATTTTCCGCAAGTTGAATCTTTACAAACCGGTCGGAATATGTTAAAATATGGAATGTCGGATGTTTTTGCTGTATCACCCTTTCCATTGGAAAGCGGACTTTCATTCGATGATCGACGACAAAAAGGCGGGGCGCAGGAATTGCGCTCCGCCTTTTTCCATGTTACAATGCCAGTATATCCATAAGTCCGAAAAAGGAGCCGAGCCAATATGTCATTTGAACTGGTAAAAAATTATCTCACCGAGCGGGGTTATGGGGACCGCGCCCGGGAATTCACCGTATCCAGCGCCACTGTGGAACTGGCAGCTGCTGCCCTGGGGTGTGAGGGTGCCCGCATTGCCAAGACCCTGTCCTTCAAGACAGCGGAGGGGGTTGTGCTCATTGTGGCAGCCGGCGATGCCAAGGTGGATAACCACAAGTACAAGGAGAAGTTCCACACCAAGGCCAAGATGCTCACCCCCGAGGAGGCCGTGGAGCTGGTGGGCCATGCGGTGGGCGGTGTCTGCCCGTTCTGTGTCAAGGAAGGGGTCAAGGTGTATCTGGACCCGTCGCTGCGGCGGTTCGATATTGTCTATCCGGCCTGCGGCAGTCCCAACAGCGCAGTCAAGCTCACTCCGGAGGAACTGGAACTGCTCTCGGGCGGCGAATGGTGTGATCTCTGCAAGCTCCCCGAGCCTGCGGCGGAATAAAAATATGGGATCATTCCCCCGGGTCACCGCTGATCCGGGGGATTTTTTGAGAACAGGCGACGGTTTTTCTGTGGAGAAGTCGAGCGGACCGGCACAGAAGATGGTATTCTGACAGGGAGGGGGAAAACAGGATGCTCAAAAAGCTCAATGCTGCCATGGATTATATTGAAGCGCATCTGGAGGAGGATTTCCGTCTGGAGGAGGTGGCAGCAGGGGTGGGGATTTCGGATCTCAGCTTCCGGCAGCTGTTCTATGCCCTCACAGGAATGACCCTGCAGGAATATGTGAAGAACCGCCGGCTTTCCGAGGCCAGCGGGGCCTTGCTCCGGGGCTGTTCGGTGACCGACACAGCCTACCGGTACGGATACCAGTCGGTGGATGGATTCACCCGGGCATTCCGGCGGTGGAGCGGACTGCTGCCGTCCGAAGCGGCCCGCACCCGGCAGGGACGGACATTCCAGCGGCTGAATTTTATTGTGACAGTACAGGGAGGAGATACCATGGAATATCGGATCGTGGAAAAGCCGGCATTCCGGTTTGCGGGAGTGAGCCGGCGGGTGCCCATGCAGTTTGAGGGGGTCAATGAGGCGATTGTGCGGCTGGCGGAGAGCATCACCCCCGGGCAGCGGGAGGAACTGCACCGCCTGCGGGACACCGCCCCGGAAGAGATTGTGAATGTCTCCTGGGATTCGGACAGCGGATTCCGGGAGGAGCGGGGAGAGCTCACCCACATGATCGGGGTGCTCACCAGCCATACCGACATCGGCGCCGGACTGGACAGCAAGGAGATGCCGGCATCGCTGTGGGCGGTGTTCCCCTGTGAGGGGGCCTTCCCGGCGGTGATGCAGGACACCATGGCCCGGATCTATTCCCAGTGGCTGGTGACAGCGGATTATGAGCTGGCGGATTCGCTGAGTTTTTCCTTTACCCGCATGGATGCGGCAGTCCCCGGACAGGCATACAGTGAGATCTGGGTGCCGGTGCGGGAAAAGCGGTGCTGACCGCCTGAATCACGCAAAAAAACCGACAGACTCTCAGGGGTCTGCCGGTTTTTTTATTTCCCCGGGAATGGGGATTCATGCCTTGTGGTTTCCAAGGTAGCGGAAGCTGCCGTCCTCAAGCAGCCGCACGGTGAGCAGACAGGCGCTGTCCTCATAGGGCTCGCCGGTGGCAGGGCTGTACTCCTCATAGTGGAGGGTGAGCCGGTCGCCGTCCTCCTCCCAGCCGGTGACCCGCAGATAGTAGGGGCCGCCGCCCCGTCCGCCCTCATAGTGAAGGGTGCCGGAAGCCGGGTCATAGATGTCCTGGTACTTGTCGATGAGCTGTTCCTCGGTGACGCCGTCAAAGTACCGGCTCAGCTGGGCCGCCATCTCGTCCACCGGCCAGTCGGTGCCGTAGACATCAAAGGGGCTGGTGTTCTGATGGTCATAGCGGTAGAGATCCTCAAACACCCACAGCGGTCGGGGGATCTCCATCAGGGAGTCCCACTCGATCGATCCCAGGGCGGTGGAGGTGAGCACCGGTTCCAGATACCGCTCATAGAGCTGGATGCGCTGGTCGGCGTCCTCCCAGAGCAGACGGTCGGGGATTACCGGGTAGCCGCCCGGTTCACTGTTGACTTCGTCCGTTATTGTCAGATAGCCGTAATCGCTGAGTTCCAGCGTCTGCACCTCATACCGGCTGGGTTCCATAAAGGCGAAGCTGCTGTCCTCCGAGTAGTCGGAGAAGTACCAGCTGGAGCCGCCATCGGTCCAGAACCGGGTGTACGAGCACCGGATCGTTTCCGGATCGGCATAGTTTGGTGCGAAGGTATAGAGGGTCAGTTCCCCGGTGCCGCCGTTCTCCAGCGCCTGCCAGAAGATATCCACAGCGGTGCGCCCGGTGGCAATCCGCCCTGAATAGTTGATGACCGCTGTGGGATCTGCTGCCGCAGTGCGGTAGGCGCCGGTGGAGGTCAGCGCTTCGGGCAGCAGGTCGGGGTAGAGGATCTCTGCCTCCCCCGACGGGAGCAGGCTGTCACGCCGGGCAGTCACAGTTTCCCGGAGAGCCTGGGCCTGGCTGCTCACCTCGGCTGGGCCGGCATAGCGGAACCTTTCGCCCTCCTCGGTTTCCTGGAGGGTGAAGAGGGTCTTGCCGGTTTCAGCGCCGTCCCAGACAATGAGGGTGCGTCCGTCCTCTGCGGATAGGGTCAGCCAGGGGGTGAGCCCGTGCTGCGGGGCGTCCGCTTCATCGAAGGGTTCCCAGCTGCTGATGTCCAGCAGATTGAGCAGTTCCTTCTGCTCCTCATCGGTGAGTGTTACCGGGCTGGCGCCGTCCATGGGGCCGTATTTATCAAGGAGCAGGACGGTGAAGTCTGCTGCGTCCCAGCCGCCCGGAAGCAGGGTGGTGGTCAGGGTGTCCCCCGAGCTGGAGGATTCCGGCTCCGAGGGGGTATTGTCCGGGGTACAGGCGGCAAGGCTCACACAGCAGAGCCCCGCCAGAAAAAGCGTCAGAAGCATTCGCCGCAGTTGCATGACAGTTGCCTTCTTTCTCTGAAATTCCGTTTATTCTGCCGGCTGGCAGGAGACAAGATGCAGCACGCCGTCCGCATCATACCGGGCAGTGACCGTCCATCGGGGCAGGGTGTCCAGCAGAGCCAGTACCCGGCTGTCGCTGTCCAGGTCCTCATAGAGGGGAATCCACTCCTGCTGGTATTCCTCGGTGGTGCCGCTCACGCCGCCCATATTCATCAGAAGATAGCTCACCTCGGCGGTCCAGCCGTCCTCGGTTTGGGTGATGGAGTGGGGATAGGGCAGCACTTCGCTTCCGACCCCCATGTGGGGCGGGGTGTAGACCCCTTCGGTTTCATGCCAGGTCCAGTGGCCGGCGTCCTCATGGACAATGGGGACTTCCTCGCCCCAGATAGCCCGGGCCGTGGCCTCCACCCACTCCCCGGGGATAAATTCACTGTCCTGTACCGCATCACTCAGCGGGCGCAGGAAGTCATCGTCCTGGGGATAGAGGGGCCAGCGCTCCGGTTCGTTCCGGCAGGCGTAGGTATCGGGGGTGGCCTGGATTGCCGCTCTCAGCACCATCCCGGGGTCGAGCTCCGAGGGGTCGGCATAGGCGCCCTGATCCCCCCGCCAGCCAGAGCAGGGTATAGAACTCCGGAGTGGTTTCCATGGCCTGTTCCCCGGCTGCCAGCGGAGAATTGGAACTGGTCTTAAATCCGGGCCAGGGCAGCAGCGCCCGGAGCCGGGCAAAGTCCTCCTTGGTGAGGGGCTGGTTGTAGAGGGGCTCGGGTTCATAGCTTCCCCAGCCGTCGTCCTCCAGGGTCACGCCGCCCAGCGAGAAGCCCGCCCCATCCAGGGTGAATCCCACCGAATAGAGGCCGTTTTCCCGGAGGGTGCAGGCCAGGGAATTGAGCAGGGCGGTGACCGCTTCTTCATCGGTAAGAGCCTGGGCAGCGGGGCTGTCCGGGGTGAGGGCGAGATCCACCACCGCAAAGCCCTTCTCCACCCGGATTCCATTGAGGGCGATGCCCTCTCCCTGGGGATAGAGGGCGTCCAGTGCCGCCTGTGCCAGCTGACCGGCGGTTTCATTCCCGGCAGCGGGATAGCGGGTGAGGGTGTAGCCCTGGCGGGCGCTGTCATAGACGCAGACCCGCAGCATTTCCCCTTCCAGCCCATCAGGGAGGTAGAGCGCCTCGGTGAGGGGGACATCTTCCCCGAGCGGCTGGGTGCCGAGGGGCGAATCCGAATCGGTGTGACCGAGAAGCCCCACAGCCAGCGGGTCAAAGGCTTCGGACACCGGGGAAGAACTCTCCGGCGTGGAATTCTCCTCCGTGCGCTCCGAGGAGAGGGAGCAGCCGGAAAGGAGCAGAGCCGCTGCCAGGAACAAGGCAGTGAACCGTGTAAAATGACGCATGGTGATTCCTCCTATTCCACAACTTGTACGGTATGGTCATGATCGGGCCGGGCGTCGATATAGCAGCGCATGGCAGTTTCGCTCACGCCGGTGCCATCGGGATAATAGACAAAGTAGAGCAGCCCCTGGGTGTAGGAAAAGTCCGCCAGGTAGCGATCATCCGGGGAGCCGGGATACAGGCCGGAGCCGAATTCCGAGAGGACTTCCCCGGTGCTGTCAAAGACGCAGAACCGCCATTCTTCGGGGGTGCAGTAGGCGATGGCATACTGTCCGCCCCCTTCCCGCAGGGGAGCCAGATTGTAGAAAATCGCCTCAGCGTCCTCCGAAAGCCCTGCCCCGGCTTCAATCACGGCAAGGGGTTCAGCGGAATTTTCGGCATAGAGGCAGACCCGTTCCTCACAGACTATCGCCAGGACATTATTTTCCAGCCAGAAGAGCTGGGGCGAGGTGCCAAGGCCGCTCAGTTCGGTGAGGGTGTGGGTTTCGCTGTCCCAGAGCATCACCCAGTTTTCCCCCGAGGCGAACCGGGGGGTGATCAGCTGATCTTCCCCGGTGCTGCCCGAGACGCCGCCTTCCGTCCGGGCATAGACCGCAAAGGCAAAGGGCGGGGGCTCAGTGAGCCCCGACAGGGGCAGACAGCCGAAGTCCGAGATGAGAATACCCTGTCCGGTTGAGGGGTTCCAGAAGTTGTAGTGGCTGGTGGTACCCTCTGCCAGCACGGCCTGCCAGCCCGAGAGATCCTCGCCCAGCCGGAGGTCGGCTTCCCGTCCGGTATAGGCGGTGCGGGTCAGGCTCACCTGGGGCACATAGTCCCCGGACGAACTGGCAACGGTATAGCTCACCTGACAGCTGAGGATCATGCGGTCGTTTTCGCCGTCCCCGCTGATCTCCAGGATCACGAAATAGCTGGGAATCCACCGGACCCGGAACACCATCTGTTCCGGGTCAAATTCATTGGGGGCAAGCACCCAGTCCCGGCTCTCATACAGCACCGACCAGCTCTCCAGCTCATAATACTGCTGGGCCATCATCCGGGTGCAGAGAGGATTTTCCTCGAAGCTGTCCAGCTGATCCAGGGAGGGTTTCTCCCCGGCGGGCTGATCCGACTGGATCACCAGCTCATCATAGATGTCCCCGGGTATGGTGGGATAGGTGCCGTTGCTGTCCGGTACCATCGGGGGAAGCTGAGCCATGAGCGCCGCCCGTTCCGGCGGGATCTCCGCCTGGGACGGGGCAGCCTCCGGTTCTGTCTGGGGGGAATCGGGCTCCGACTGGGAGGCATCCGGTTTCTCCGGGGCGGAGCCCAGTTCCGGGAGAGGCAGGCTGCACGCGCCCAGTCCCACAGCCAGTGCCGCCACCACGCCGGTGACCAGCACAGCGGGCCAGGGAGAGCGCCGCTCCTGGTAGGAGAGGATCGCCTGCAGACGGTCCCGGAGCAGTTTTCCGCCCTGGCTCAGGGGGAGGGCCGGGGAGACCGATCCCGCTGCCGCCCGGAGCAGCACTTCGCCGTAAAGACGGCGGTCACCGGGGCGGAGCAGCCGGAGCACAGCCTCATCGCAGGCTAACTCACAGGCGTGGTCCATCTCCCGTTCCAGCCGCCGTGCCAGGGGGTTCCACCAGTGCAGACAGGCCGCCGCCCCAGCCAGCCACCGGCAGAGGAAATCCCGCCGCCGGTAGTGGATCAGCTCATGGAGCAGGGTGCAGAACAGTTCCTCCCTGCCGGTTTCCCGGTCGGGCAGGACAATGCAGGGGTGCTGTACCCCCAGCAGCATGGGGGTGGGCAGTCCGGGGAGACAGAGCAGCTCCACCTCATGGCGTACCCCCGCCCGGCGGGAGGCACGGCGCAGACAGCCCAGCAGAGCCGGGGCGTCCACCGGCCTGGCTTCCCGGCGCACCGCCCGCACAAAGCTGCGGTAGGTAAGCCCCCGGCGTATGAGCAGCACCAGGGCAGTCCCCAGCCAGAGCGTCAGTACCGCCGGCGCAGCCGCCTGGGCCAGCTGCCCCGCATCGGGGAGGGTCAGCCCGCCCGGAGCGCCGGCCCCCGGATAATCCGTGGTTCCGGCAGGGGCGTCCCCGTCCGGGCTTCCGGCGGGAGAGCTGCCGGCGGACGGGCTCTCCCCGGCATTTCCCTCCGGCAGAGGGTCAGTTCCGGGGAGGGCGGCTTCGCTGTCAGCGGCCTGTTCCGCCCCATCGGGCAGCACCGGGGCGGCGCTGTCCTCCTCCGGGAGAGAACCGACCTGGCTCACCGCTGCCGGCGGCGCAAAGAGCTGGTTCATCAGGCTGGCTTCAGGGGCAAAGGGCACCAGCAGGCGCAGCACTGCCGCCAGCCAGATATAGTACTGCCACCGGCGGCTGGTACGGCTCCGCAGCCGAGGCAGCAGGAGCAGCAGAAGCAGGATCAGCACACTGCCCGACAGGGCCAGCGAGAGCAGTGTGCGCAGCAGGGCAGTCACAGTTTCTCCTTTCCCTGGTCCCACAGGGTGCGCAGTTCGTCATAGTCCTCGGGGGAGAGCAGCTGCTGTTCCAGCAGGGTCAGCACCAGGCCCCGGGCCTCGCCCTGGTAGAGCTTATCCAGCAGCGACCGGGTCTGGGCCGCCTGGTATTCCGCCTCGGTCACAGCTGCGGTGTAGCGGTTGCGCCGCCCGAGCTTTTCGGCAGTCACCAGCCCCTTTTCCCCCAGCCGGGCCAGCAGGGTGATGACGGTGTTCTTCTGCCAGCCCCGGGCGGCGATGTCCGGCGCCTCCATCAGTTCGGCGTAGAGGGCACTGCCGCCCTGCCGCCAGAGCAGCTTCATCAGCACCAGTTCCGCATCGGAGATCTGTGGGATCATGGTCATTCCTCCTTTAGGACTACAAATTGTAGGCTAATTATACAATAGCAGAACCGACCGGGGCTGTCAACGGCAAAAAAAGAAGCGCCCTGTCCGGTCACAACAGACGGACAGGGCACTGTGGAAAGGGGGGAGGAAGCATTGGGTGAGGGGCAGGGAGGTCAGCCTGCCAGGGGCGGGATCAGCGGCAGAATCCGGCAGACTGCGGCGGTGTTCCGGCGGATCTCCTCGGGACAGAGCCCTTTCCGGCGGCTCCAGTGCTGATCCAGGCGGCTGTCCCGGGCAAAGACAAAGAGGCTTCCCCGGCAGAAACAGAGGATATGCCGGCGGCAGTCCACCTCCCGGAAGAAGCGCAGCACCGGTTTGGCTGCCCCATGGGTGAGGATCGTCCGGCAGAGTTCCGGACGGTCGGCACGCAGCAGGAGCGGGGTATTGCCCACCCAGCTCTCAGTGCGCTCCAGGGTGCCGGGGGAGCGATGGCTGCCCAGAGCCGAGGCAGTGAGGGGACTGCCGGTCTGTTCCGGGGCGGGGGTGCGCAGGCAGCGGATCTGGGCATAGCTCACCTGCCGCCAGGGGCTGTCCGCCGGGAGGGGGTACTCATACACCACCCAGTCCCGCACACTGCCGCCGGGACAGTTCTCGGTGAGGTCATGGGCCAGCACAGCGCCCCGGGACGAGGGCCAGCTCAGGGTGCCGCCGTATTCCCCCAGCCCGCCGGAGAAGATCCCATCGGAAGGCTCCCGCAGGCGCCGCTGGATCTCCCGGCTGCCCAGCAGGCAGTAGCCGCAGCCGGGATAGAACTGCTGCACCAGCAGCGGACGCATCCGGAGCAGGCAGCTGTCCACCCTGCCGCGGCACCGGAGCTGGCGGCGGCAGAGCAGGGCGAGCAGTCCGGCACAGACCAGGGCGATGCCCAGGGTACCGGCGGCGGACTGGAAGCCGGGCAGGAGGGCGGCACAGCAGCCCAGTACGGCCAGCCCGAGGCTCACCCCGCCCAGACAGAGCCGGGAGCGGTATTTTTCCCGGGCATAGTAGTCCCGGGCAGCGGAATCGGCGGAGGGGGTGAGGGCAGACTGCATGGCAGGGGAGGCTCCTTTCTCCGGCGGACAGCCGGGCTTGTTCTGATTCTATGATAGCCATGGCGTGGGGCGGATAGCCGGTCAGTGGGGTGAACTGTTTGTAAACTTCCGGCGGAACCGGGGGAGTTTAACCCGGATTTCACACCATTGCGGGGTGATTTTCATAGATATGAAGTAGAGTGAAACCAGGAGCAGGGGAGTGCCTGGATGGGACTGCCCGCTTCCATCACCGAAACAGAGGAGAGCTGTCCATGATCCCTGCTGTGCCGGGACCCCAGAATCACGCCCTGAACCGGCTGCCGTCCATAGCGGGATGGCGGCGGGGACAGGGCGTGCTGTATTTTTTGGGGGGACAGGGCTTCTCTGCAATCTCGCTGCGGCGGAAAGGCGGAACTGTTATGCAAAAGACCTATGTACTGGATACCAATGTGCTGATCCAATCCCCCGAGGCGCTGGAGGCCTTTGAGGACAATCACATCGTCCTGCCCCTGGCGGTGCTGGAGGAGCTGGACGGGCTCAAGAATGCCGAAGGGGAAAAGGGACGCAGTGCCCGGCAGGTGATCCGGTTCCTGGAGGAACTGCGCAGCCAGGGCAGTCTGGTGGAAGGGGTATCCCTGCCCGGAGGCGGCACCCTGCGGCTGGAGGTCAACCATGTGGGGGTACGCCTGCCCGACGGCATGGACCCTGCCAGCCGGGACAACCGCATTCTCAAGGTATGCCGGGGGCTGTGGGAGGACGGAACTCCGGCGGTGCTGGTGACCAAGGATATTGTGGCCCGGATCAAGGCACAGATGATGGGTATTCCGGCGGAGGATTTCCGGGCGGACCGTATCCCTGAGGAGCAGCCCTATACCGGGCGGCGGGAGGTCTGGCTGCCCGATGCCGGCCTGGACGCCTTCAAGACCCAGGGTGCGGCGCCGGAGGAGGTCTACACGGTGGACGATCAGGGTGTCCGGCAGGAGGTGGAGCTCACCGAGAATGAGTTTCTGCTGCTGCGGTCGGACACCGACAGCCGCAAGACCGCCGATCAGATCTCCATTGACCTGATGAATCGCTTCACCCTTTACCG
>ERZ827104.3949-NODE-3949-length-9987-cov-2.530205_pt1 | contig 9987 bp, 2 predicted proteins | sample MGYA00519781_ERZ827104 | MGnify/ENA primary metagenome ERZ827104 (study PRJEB31778, sample SAMEA3449257) | human gut metagenome | biome: human gut; feature: human-associated habitat; material: faeces | place: United Kingdom | collected 2010/2012 ... | reverse complement strand
TTGATCCAGCCGCCGAAGCGGAGGCCGGGGCGGTCCCCGAAGGACTTGTAGGCCCCCACCGGGCTTTTGCCGGTCATGCGGCCGATGGAGGTCTCGGCCACGATCATGGTATAGCCGAAGGTCATGGCCAGGATGATATAGATCAGCAGGAAAATGCCGCCGCCGTACTTGGCAGCCAGGTAGGGAAAGCGCCAGATGTTCCCCAGGCCGACGGACGCGCCTGCGGCGGACAGGACAAAGCCGATCTTGCCGGAAAAGGAACCTCTCTTATGCTCACTCATGAAATTCTCCTCTCTCTTCCCCACCGGCCGACAGGGGCCAATACGGTCAAAACCGCCGGGAACGCGCCCAGGCAGGCGTGTGGGCTCTTGTCAGGCGGTGGGATGGTGCAACTATTTAATATATCATAGAATACATATAAAAACAATCCCGTATCTGAAAAAGGCCCCGGTGGCGGGCGCGGGGCCGGGAAAAAGGGCTCCCCCCTGCCGCGGCCGTCCGCCGGGCGGCTCCCCAGCCTCATATCAGGAAAAGTGATATAGCGCTGGCGGGGCAAATGGGGATTGACAAACGGGGCTGTATGTGGTAGATATATAATTGCTTCTCCAGTGTGGGCGGCATTCTTTTTTGGCGTATGGTTAGATGTGTCTAACCGTAAAAAGGCTGCCGGAAAGCCCCTGCCGGACCGGCATTTTCTTTTCAGGAATAGTTAGATTGCTCTAACTAAAAATGCAAAAATTCCATGAAAGAGGTGTAAAAGGCCGGATAAGAGCGCCCCGGAGTTAGATTTGTCTAACTCCGGGGCAGCTCCTGCAAAGGCTGGAAAAGCCCTGTCATCTGCCAGCCGGAAGGCCCGCCGTGGAGCGGGAAAGCGGCTGTATGATTCTTATGCCACATGGAGAGGAGGACACAAACTTGAAAGAAGCCCTTGGAGAGGGGCCAAAACTACTACTTTGAATGAGGGAGTTAAGACATTGAAGAAACATCGTATTCTTTCCCTGCTGCTGGCGGCCATTATGCTGATCCCCGCCAACGTGACGGCCCTTGCCTACGACAGAACGTCCAAGGAGCCGCCCAGCAGCACCGAACGGGTGGAGCAGCTGCGGAACTCCGGCCTGGAGTCCCTGGAATCCGCCGACCCCATTGACCCGTTGGAGGAGATCACCGCCATCGTCACCCTGGAGACACAGCCGGTGGTGGCGGAGAGCAGCGCTGGCGGCCGCCAGGTCCGGAACCGGGCCGTGATGCTGCGCCAGCAGACGGCGGTGCAGAAAAAGATCTCCAGCCAGGTCCTGGATGGCGAGCCTGTGGAGGTCCTGCACACCTACACGGCGGCCGCCAACGGCTTCGCCATCAAGGTGGCCTACGGCAAGCTGGACGAGATCCGGGCCCTGCCCGGTGTGGCCTCCGCCTATCCGGCGCCGGAATTCAAGGTGGCCCCGGACATGGAGTCCGCCGCCACGGAGCTGGGCGGCCTGGAAAACAGCTCCGGCTACCAGGGCGAGGGCATGGTCATCGCCATTCTGGACACCGGCCTGGAGATCAGCCACAGCTTTCAGAACGATCCCACCGATCCTGCCCTGACGCAGACGGACATTGAAAAAGCCCTCAAGGACAATAACCTGCGTGCGGAGACGAAAAAGGCTGGCATCACCGCCAGCCAGGTCTACCACACCGCCAAGGTGCCCTTTGCCTTCGACTACGCGGATAACGACCTGGACGTGAACCCCGGCAATGCCGGTGACCACGGCATCCACGTATCTGGCATCGCGGCGGCCAACGCCGGTGTGGTGAGCGATGTGGTGGGCACGGCCCCCCAGGCCCAGATCCTGGCCATGAAGGTGTTCAGCTCCAGCGGCTCCAACGGCGCCACCTGGGACGACATCCTGGCGGCGGCGGACGACGCCGTGACCCTGGGGGCGGACGTCATCAACATGAGCCTGGGCTCCACCTGCGGCTTCAGCACCCCCGAGGGTGAGGAGGGCGTTGCGGAAGTCCTGGACCGCATCGCTGACAACGGCGTGCTGCTGTCCATCTCCGCCGGCAACGAGTACAGCGCCGCCCTGGGTACCCGCATCGGCAAGGGCCACGCCCTGACGGCCAACCCGGACTACGGCACCGTGGCCAGCCCCTCCAGCTACAGCGGCCCCCTGTCCGTTGCCAGCGTGGAGAAGGCGGACACCATCGACTCCTGCTACCTGACCGTGGGCGACCGCAAGGTGGCCTTCAACGACACGGCGGAGGACACGACCGCCAGCGGCGTGGATGAAAATTCCAAGAGCTTCCGCTCCCTGGCGGGCACGGAACTGAGCTATGTCGTTGTGCCCAACGCGGGCGAGGCCAAGGACTACGACGGCCTGGACGTGAATGGTAAGATTGCCCTGGTGTCCCGTGGCTCCGTGGAATACAATGTGAAGAAGGAAGCGGCGAAGAACGCCGGAGCCGCCGGTATCCTGGTCTACAACAACGAACCGGGCATGCTGTACATGCAGCTGGACAAATATGACCTGCCCAGCGCCTTCATCTCCCAGGCGGACGGCAAGGCCCTGGCCGCTTTGGAGGAAAGCGCCCGGAAGCTGACGGTCTCCGCCGCCTATGGCAAGGTGGACAACCCCACCTCCGGAGAGATGTCCGACTTCTCCTCCTGGGGCGTGACGCCGGAGCTGACCCTGAAGCCGGACATCACCGCCCCCGGCGGCAACATCAAGTCCGCCACCTTTAACAACGGCTATACCACCAAGAGCGGCACCTCCATGGCCGCCCCCTATGTCTCCGGCGCCATGGCGGTGGTGAAGCAGTATGTGGAACAGCAGAACTATGCAAACAGCGAGACCGCCAAGGCGGAGCTGGTCAGTGACCTGCTGATGAGTACCGCCGACCTGGTGATGGCTGGTACCGCCCCCTATTCCCCCCGGAAGCAGGGCGCGGGCAGCGTGAATATTGCCGCCGCCACCGCCGCCAAGGCGTACCTCACCGCCGAGGACGGCACCCGGCCCAAGGTGGAGCTGGGCGACGACGCCCGGAAGTCCGGCAGCTACACCGTGAAATTCCAGCTCCACAACCTGTCTGATGAGAACCTTACCTACACCCTGGGCGGCTATATCCAGGCCGACGGCCAGGAGGTCACCAAGCAGATCGGCAGCAAGGACGTCCATCAGGTGACGGAGCTGCCCTACCTGCTGGGCAGGATCGAGGCCCAGACTGTGACAGTTCATTCTAAAGGAACGGTGACCGTCACCGTTCCTGTTGGCATCACCGAGGCCAACAAGGCCTATCTGGATGCGAACTTTGAAAACGGCACCTATGTGGAGGGCTTCGTCACTCTGACGCCGGAATCCTCCGCCCAGCCCACCTTGTCCATCCCCTACATGGGCTTCTACGGCGACTGGACCCAGGCCCCCATCATCGACGCCACCGACTATGGCGACGTGCTCAACGGCGCGGACAGCTGGTCCCAGGCCTACACCAACACCGCCGCGTCCAGCTCTCTGGAGGGCACGGTCAACACCTACCTGGGCGACAACCCCTACCACAGCGGTGTCCCCTATCTCTCCGCCCGCAACGCCATCTCCCCCAACGGTGACGATTACATGGACACTTTGAGTTTCGTGTACACCGGCCTGTTGAGAAACGTCAAGTCCCTGACGTATGAGATCAAGGACGAGAAGACCGGCGAGGTCTACTATTCCAATGACGTGGAGTACGAGACCAAGTCCGTTTACAGCAGCAATTATTATCAGATCATTCCCTCCGGCGTGGAGGACTACAGCAAGTTCAGCTGGGACGGCACCAAGAAGGACCATTCCAAGGTGCCCAACGACACCCAGGTCCTCGTGACCATCACCGGCCAGCTGTCCTATGATAAGCACGCCGTCAACAACCAGAAATCCTCCTGGTCTTTCCCCATCACCATCGACACGGAGGAGCCGGAGGCCAAGGACATCACCGTCCGCACGGAAAACGGCAAGTATTTCGTGGACCTGACGGTCAGCGACAACCAGTTCGTCTCCAACGTCACCATCTCCAACAGCGCCCAGACCAAGGAGCTGGCCAGCTACCCCGTGGTGGAAACCAAGGCGGGGACGGAGACAACGTGTTCCTATGACATCACCGGCTTCGGCGAGAACCTGGTGATCGTGGTCAATGACTACGCCTGCAACCGCAAGACGTATTCCGTGAAGGCCGAGGGCAACGCCGACGCCTCCGAGGTCATCGTGCCCACCAAGACGGTGCTCACCGAGGACTTTGAGGAGACCAGCTTCCCGCCCGATGGCTGGAGCCTGAAGAGCCAGGCGGCAAAGACCTGGTATCAGGGCACGGAGTACGGCAGCAAGATGGCCATGGTGGACATCTCCAAGACGGAACAGCAGGACGAGTGGCTTATCAGCCCCAAGATCGACCTGAGCGCCCAGACCACCAAGGCCGGCATGGTCTTTGATTTCTACACCAACTACTATTGGAGCGTGGAGAACCATTACCACAACCTGAAGGTCATGGCCTCCACCGACGGCGAGACCTGGGAGCAGATCTGGCAGCTGTGGGACTGGAACCCCAAGAACGAGTTCAACGCCTGGGAAAAGACCCAGGCCCAGGTAAGCATCCCGGACAAATTCCAGAATGAGGAAGCCGTGCAGTTCGCCTTTGTCTACCAGGGCAAGGACAGCACCTCCCTGTGGCTGGACAATGTTCAGGTCTACGTGGAAGCCCCAGCATGATCCATACCATTACCGCCGCTGCCGGTGAGGGCGGCTCCATTGACCCCTCCGGCACCGTGCAGATCAACGACGGCAAAAGCAAGACCTTTACCATCACGCCGGATGAGGGGTACTTCCTCTCTGACGTCAAGGTAGACGGCGAGTCCATTGGTCCCAAGACCAGCTACACCTTTACCAATGTGAAGGCGGGCCACACCATCACCGCGGAATTTACCTCCCGCACCGGCGGCGGCAAGGCCGTTCTGCTGGAGGAAGATTTCCAGGACTGCTCAGCAGGCGGCGCGTTCCCCGAGGGCTGGACCCTGGAAAGCACCAACAACACTTCCACATGGGCAATTTATAAATACTACTATGCGGATAATACGCTGACTGCTTCCTGCACCGAAGACTGGAGCGGCAAGGCGAAGCAGGATGAGCGGCTCATCACGCCTGCTCTGGATATGTCCAGCGGCGGCGGCGCGGTCTCCTTCCGCTATATCGGCGGCAAAACGCCCACCACCAGCGGCGACTATACCGTGAAGCTGGAAGGCTCCAAGGACGGGAAAACATGGACGACCATCTGGACCTCTACCGAACTGAAAAACGCTGCTTACGATGAGATCGGCTACAGCGGCAATACGCTTTCCGCAAGCGTTGCGGTGAATATCCCGGCAGAGCTGCAAAGCGCCGCGACCAAGCTGGCCTTCCGCTATGAGCGTCCGGCGGGAGAGAACTCCGGCCGGGGCGCGGTGGACGATATTCGCATCATGGCAAATAAGTCTTCCTCCGGCGGCGAGGAATCCACCCTGCTGGATGAGAACTTTGATGATTGCATCACATCCGGTTATTCCGGCAACATTCCGTCTGACTGGACACAGGCCAAGAAAAACAGCGGTATCTACACATGGAGAACTTATAAGACCAGCGACCACATCACTGCTTATTGCACCAATGACTCCACTTCCCAGAGCGATGGTTGGGGCGGAGATGAGGAATGGGGCGCAGGTCAGGATGAGTATCTGATCACGCCCGAGCTTGACCTATCCGGCAAGACCGCAAACATGACGTTCCAGTTCAGCGCAAACCGGGTCAATCAAATTCAGGAAACGCTGAGCAGAAGCGGTACCACCTTTACACTGGAAGCCAGCACCGACGGCGGCACCACCTGGAACCCCATCTGGAACGCCGCAAGCATTGTTGCCCAGCTGACGGAAACCGTTATATCCTCTTCTTATAAGACGGCCAATGTAACGGTTGAGATCCCGGCTGAGTTCCAAGCGGCCAGCGTGAAGTTTGCGTTCCGCTATCAGACCAAGAACGGCAACACCGGCGGCTGCACGGTTCTGATCGATGATGTCAAGGTGACCGCGATTGGCGGCGGCGAGACTCCCACGCCTCCCGCAGAGGATGTGTACACCATCACCGCCTCCGCCGGACAGGGCGGCAGCATCACCCCCAGCGGCGCGGTGTCCGTGAAGAAGGGCGAAAGCCAGACCTTCACCATTACCCCCTCCGAGGGCTATGAGATCACGGATGTCATCGTGGACGGTGTGTCCCAGGGCGCGGTGGACACCTACACCTTTGAAAACGTCACCGAGCCCCACACCATCACCGCGTCCTTCACCGAAAAGGCCGTTGTCCTGCCGGACAGCATTCACGAGGACTTCAACGCCGGCAGCCTGCCAGATGGCTGGACCGTGGAAGGCCCCAGCGCAAATTATGAAACCTGGAAAATTGCCCGCTATACCGATTGGCGCAGCGATGCGGCGGTTTGCTCGGCGAACTTTATGGGCAATGCAGAACAGAACGAAAAGCTGATCCTGCCCCAGATCAACATGGGCAGCAGCATGCAGCTGAGCTTTGATTTTGCAGCCAATTATAAGACGCTTTCCTCCGGCGCGCTGAAGCTGACCGTCAAGGCCAGCCTGGACAAGGGCCAGACCTGGACGGAGATCTGGAATGCCAAGGACCACATGGGCGAGATTGACGAAGACAACACCCCCGAGGATGTCACCGGCACAGGCAGCCTCTCCATCCCGGCCAGTTACTGCGTCCCCGGCGCCCGGTTCGCCTTTGTGTTTGAGAGCGCGGCCAAGACTGGCGCCAGCGCCGCCATCGACAATGTTGTCTTCAAGGCGGGCGAAGCCCCGGCACCCATTGACCGCTACGGCATCACCATCGCTCCCATGACCCACGGCACGGTCACGGCGGACAAGGCCACCGCCGCCGCTGGCGAGACCGTCACCCTGACGGTGACGCCGGACGCGGGCTACCACCTCAAGGACGGCAGTCTCATGGCGAACGATGAGGTGGTTACCGGCAATACCTTCACCATGCCCGGCAAGGAGGCCCGCGTCACTGCCCTGTTTGCGGCGGACGACGCTGCCCCGGACACCGGCTCCTATAAGGACGGCACATACACCGGCTCCGCAAAGGGCCACAGCAAAGATGTTCCTGTTACCGTAACGGTTACGGTCGTAAACGGCAGCATCAGCAGCATTGATGTCACCAAACAGGATGAGAGCGAAGGCTATTGGGAAAAGGCGGTTGCCATTATCGAAAAACTGCTCGGACTGGGCAATAACGATGCTGTCAGCAATGTTGACACCATCGGCGGCGCCACGCAAAGCAGTACCGCCATCAAGGAAGCCGTCCAGAACGCCCTGAAGAACGCCGCCCAGGAGGACTCCGGCATCTTCGACGGCGGCAGCGGCACCCAGCAGTCCCCTTACCTGATTAGTACCATCGATACGCTGATGAAATTTACGGAATCTGTCAACGATGGCGAGGACTATGACGGAAAGTATGTGGCCCTGGCCTGCGACCTGGATATCTCCGGCGAGACCTGGACGCCCATCGGCAGAGTGGATCACGGCAAGACCTCCGGCTTTGCAGGCACCTTTGACGGCCGGGGCTATACCGTCAGTAACCTGACCTGCGGCACCGCCAAGGACGCAAAGGAATATGAGGCCGTGGGCTTCTTCGGCGTCATCGCCGAGGGCGGCACCGTCAAGGACCTGAACGTCCATATCAACAAGATCTACACGGATTACGACCTGGGCAGCTACATCATCTCCGGCGGCGGCCTGGCCGGTATTCTGGAAGAGAACGCCGTCATCGACCACTGCTCCGTGAGCGGCGGAAATCAGGTCATTTCCGTGAACGCTGGCAGCAAGGCGGCCATCGGCGGCCTGGTGGGCCAGATGGAGTCCGGCTCCCTGGTGGCCAACAGCTGGACGGATGTGGGCCTGAACTACGGGACCATCTCCATGGAGAAAGCCGAGATCTATATGGGCGGCATCTGCGGCAAGCAGGCGGCCAACAGCCTCATCGCCAACAGCGCCAGCTTCGGCTCCGTGCCCGGTATGCTCTATGATGGCACTCTCTATGTGGGCGGCCTGGCAGGCTATACCAGCGGCGCGCTGTATAACTGCTACACCAGCAGCCTGACAAAGGCCCAGAAGCTGAGCGTGGCCGCCAGCGAGTTTGCCACCACCGCCATCGGCCATCTGATCGGCGCGTCTGAGACCGGAGCGGCCTTGTACGACTGCTACTACGACAAGAGCGCCGACCAGTTCAACAACGCGGACCTGGCGGCCGACCCCGACGAGGGCAAGACCGAGCGCCGTCAGGCCACCGGCTGGGTGGACGCGAACGTCAAGACCGACGAGAGCTTCATCGAAGCCAAGACCGCCAGCCAGCTGGTCTCCGATGAGTTCGCGGCGCTGCTCAACAACAACACCAAGAACAACATCAAGAAGGCTGCCAGCGCTTACTTTGCCCAGGCGGACCTGCTGGAAGACAGCGTTTCCGACCTGGAGGACGTGCTGGACGACGGCTTCCGCAGCTGGACTCTGACCGATGGCCGTGTTCTCTTCGGTGATGAAGCTGTGGAACGGGTCACTGTGACGTTTGTGGAGCTGCTGGAGCAGCAGATAGTGCCCGTTGGCACTGCCGAAACGGCTCTGGATCTGCCCGAGACGGTGGAGGTCACCCTCAGCGACCGCACGAAAGAGACTCTAGGCGTTGCCTGGAAGTGCGACAGCTATAACGGTAATACCCCCGGCAGCTATACCTTTGAGGGCACGCTGGCCCTCACTGGCGGCATTACCAACCCCAAGAGCCTGAAAGCCTATGTGGTGGTGGTCGTCCAGGGCGGCGACCAGAGCGCCGAACCCTACAAGGTGACAGTCAGCGGCGGCTCCGGCAGCGGCACCTACACCGTGGGCGACATCGTGACCATCAAAGCCAACACCCCTGCCAGCGGCTACGCCTTCAACGGTTGGACGGCCACCGGCGTAACTCTGGCGGACGCCTCCGCCAGCACCACCACCTTTGTGATGCCCGGCCATGACGTGCGCATCGCGGCCAACTGGAAGAGCGCCGGGTCCTCCGGCGGCGGTGGCTCCTCCGGCGGCTCCACGGTGTCCGGTGCCACGTATCCCATCTCCCAGCCGGGTTCCACCGCAAACGGCACCGTGACCGTCTCCCCCGCCGACGCGGCCAAGGGCAGCCGGGTGACCATCACCGCCACCCCCGCCAGCGGCTATGTGCTGGATAAGCTGATGGTCACCGACGCCAGCGGCAACCTCCTGGGCCTGACCAACCAGGGCGGCGGCAAATTCACCTTTACCATGCCCGGCTCCGCCGTGACGGTCCAGGCCGCTTTCGGCAAGGAGAGCGGCGGCGTGTTCGCCGATGTGCCCAACAGCGCCTACTATGCGGACGCCGTGAAGTGGGCGGTGGCCCAGGGCATCACCAACGGCAAGGGCAGCGGCCTGTTCGGCTCCAACAACGCCTGCCCCCGCGCCCAGATCGTCACCTTCCTGTGGCGGGCCGCGGGAAGCCCCGCGCCGAAGATGGCCTTCAATCCCTTCAGCGATGTCTCTCCCGACGCCTATTATTACCAGGCGGTTTTGTGGGCCGTTGAAAACGGCATCACCGGCGGCATGGGCAACGGCCGCTTCTCCCCCGATGGCACCTGCACCCGGGGCCAGAGCGTCACCTTCCTGTACCGGGCGGCGGGGGCTCCCGCCGTCAGCGGCAGCAGCTTCCAGGATGTGCCCGCCTCCTCCTACTGCGCCGACGCGATTGCCTGGGCCGTGAAGAACGGCATCACCCAGGGCAACGGCGCCGGGGCCTTCTCCCCCAACGGGGGCTGCACCCGTGCCCAGATCGTCACCTTCCTGTACCGGAAGTACAAGTAAGGCGGCGCTCCCTCCAAGTAAGCCTCCAAGCGGAAAAGGCGGCGGCTCAATGTGAGCCGCCGCCCGAGTCTGTCAATAAAGCAGAA
>ERZ827104.3946-NODE-3946-length-9990-cov-2.800000_pt1 | contig 9990 bp, 7 predicted proteins | sample MGYA00519781_ERZ827104 | MGnify/ENA primary metagenome ERZ827104 (study PRJEB31778, sample SAMEA3449257) | human gut metagenome | biome: human gut; feature: human-associated habitat; material: faeces | place: United Kingdom | collected 2010/2012 ... | reverse complement strand
CGAGGAAATAGGTGTTCATCATCTGCATCCCGAGGCAGATGCCGAGCACGGGCTTTCCAGATCTGGCCGCGTATTCCATGACCTGAAAATGATAGGGATAAAAGCGCGCGCCGCCGCAGAAGACGAACGAATCGCAGAGCGTGAGCGCCTCCGGAATGACAGAGCCGTCGCTGCTGAGGATGCCGATCGGCGTGCCGCCGCAGGCGGCGATCAGCTCCTCGCACGTCACGGCCTGCGGCAGCAGGCGGCGGGCCATGCGGTTCGCGGCCGTCGTATAGAAGTGATTCCCGGCGAAGAAGTCCGTCGGGCCGCCCTCGGCTGCGATGGAGCCGTCGAACATCAGAAGGCAGCGGTCGGCATACTGCGCGCAGAATTCAACGTCGTGGCTGACCATGACGACCGTCGCACCCTGCTCCAGCAGACCGTTCAGGATCGCGGCCAGCTCGCGCTTGACCTGCGCGTCCATGCCCTTTGTCGGCTCGTCGAGCAGCAGAAGCTCCGGCCCGGCCAGCAGCAGCTTGGCCAGCGCAGCGCGCTGCTGTTCGCCGCCGGAAAGATCGTAGGGATGCCGGTCCAGCAGGCCCTCCAGACGGCAGAAGCAGGCCATTTCCTGCATGCGCCGCGCCTGTTCCGCCTCCGGCAGGGAGGCGAGCTGCTCCCGCAGCTCATCGCGGACCGTGGCGCGGTCAAAGAGCATCTGCGGGTCCTGCGGCAGAAGGCCGATGCGCTCGGTCCGGCAGAAGCGCTTGCCGCGCAGCGGGCGGCGCAGACCGGCCAGCAGGCTCAGCGTCGTCGTCTTGCCGCTGCCGTTGCCGCCGAGCAGGGCAGTCAGCTGGCCGCGGGCAAAGCTGCAGCTCAGGTCCTGCAGCACGTCCTCGCCGTCCTTTTCATAGCGGAACCAGACGTTCTTCAGGCCGAGCAGCTCCTCCCCGGCGGGGCGGAGCCTGCGCGGCGGGACGTCTGCCAGCGGGTGCGATGCGGCGTAGCCCGCCAGCCACTGCCGCCCCTCCGTCACGGTCACGGGGCACTCGTCCGCGCCGACGGAGCCGCTGACGCGTACCGGCGTCGGCATGGAGAAATAAACGGGACTATCGGCCGCGCGCAGGGTGCGGCTGACCTCCTGCGGCGTGCCGTGGGCCAGAACGGTCTGCTCCAGCGCCAGCACGCGGTCGCACAGCGGCAGGGCTTCCTCCAGCCGGTGCTCGCTCAGGATGACCGTTGTGCCGAGCTCGCGGCGGATGCGCGCCACGGCGTTCAGAAAATCGGCGGCCGCAATGGGGTCGAGCTGGGACGTCGGCTCGTCGAGCAGCAGTACGCGCGGCTGCAGCGCCATAACGGAGGCCAGATTCAGAAGCTGCTTTTGCCCGCCGGACAGAGCCTCTACCGGGCGGGAGAACCATTCCTCAATGCCGAAAAAGCTCGCCATCTCCGCCACGCGGCGGCGGATGACCGGCGTGGCAAAGCCGAGGCTCTCCATGCCGAAGGCCAGCTCGTGCCACACGCGGTCCGTGACGATCTGGTCGTCCGGCTTCTGCAGCACAAAGCCGATCTCGGCGGCCTGCCGCCGCGCGTCCAGCGCGGAAAGCGGCTCGCCGAAGAAGGAAATCTCGCCCGTAAAGCTGCCGTGCGGCGTCAGCGCGGGCTTCAGCGCACGCAGCAGCGTCGATTTGCCGCCGCCGGACGGGCCAATAAGCGTGAGGAACTCGCCCTCCTCCACGGAAAACGAGACGTCCCGCAGGGCGGGGACTGTCTCCTGCGGATAGGTAAAGCTCAGGTGCGAGACCGTGATGCCCGCCATTGGATCGCCTCCTTTGCGTCAAAGATCAGGGGAAATGCGGCCAGCAGAACGAAGGCCGCCGTCCAGAGCGCAGCCTGCACACCGGTCGCGCCGCCGGGCGCGGGATAATACCACCATTTCAGCCCGCCGGTCAGGCTCCCGGCCAGAACGATCCCGCCCAGCGTGGCCAGCACGCCGAGACAGATGCCGTCCCGCAGGGTAAAGCGGAACAGGGAAAACGCCGTTCGCTTCGGCAGACCGTAGCCGCGGCTCTTCATGGAGTCCGCCGTGTCGAGGGCATTTTCCAGTGCCCAGGTGACCACGATGGACACGACGCGCCCGGCGCGGCGGATGCCTGCCAGCCAGCCGCGCTCTGCGGGCCGGGCCAGCTTTTGCGCCTGCGCGACCTCGCGCGTGCGCCGCAGCAGGCGCGGCACGAAGCGCAGGCCCATGGACAGCGTCAGGGACAGCGACGGCAGGATCCTGCCGAACAGATAGACAAATTTATCGGACGTCATCACGGCGTTCCACCCCATGAACCAGAGCACGGCTGTGCCGAGCCGCACGGCGGCGGAGATGCCGTAGAGCACGGACTCCAGCGTGCAGGCGTTTCCGGAAGGGAAACGGAACAGGACGGTCACGCCCTGATGGGATACGAGCGGATTGACGACCGCCGCCAGCAGCATCAGCGGCAGCAGCATGGCCATCCGGCGGCCGAAGCCACGACCGGTGCAGCGCAGGGCGAACAGCGCCGCGCACACCAGCCCCGCAAGCTGCACGGCCGGATGGGATAAAAACATGGCAAACGCAAGCACCAGCACGAAGAACGTCAGGTCCACCAGCGGATGCAGGCGCGCAAAGCCGGAGCGCACTGGCTCTCACCTCACAAAAAACACTTTGATAAGTTTACCACAAAACAGGTCGGAAGTAAACTCATTTCGTGGCAGCGCGTGTCGCGGCGGCATAGAATGCAGCGGGAAAGGAGGAATTTTCTTGGCTCGTGTCATTTATAAGTTCGGCGGCACGTCCGTCGGCGACACACGGCGGCTGTACCGCGCGGCGCGGCGCATCGCCGCGGCCCACCGCGCCGGGGACGAGGTCGTCGCCGTGCTCTCGGCGCAGGCGGGCGCAACGGATGCCCTGCTCGCGCGCGGGCGGGAGATCGACCCGGACTGCGCCGGGCGGGAGGCAGACAGCCTGCTGTCCACGGGCGAGCAGGTCTCCGTCAGCCTGTGCGCGCTGGCGCTGGCGCGTCTCGGCGTCCCGGCCGTGAGCCTGTGCGGCTGGCAGATGGGCCTGCAGACGGACGGCAGCCACGGCAGCGCCCGGGTGCTGGGCCTGCGCGGCGACCGCATCGAGCGGGAGCTGCGGGCCGGGCGCGTCGTGCTGGCAGCGGGCTTTCAGGGCGTGGACGCCGCCGGGGATATTACGACGCTCGGCCGTGGCGGCTCCGATACGACGGCGGTCGCGCTGGCGGCCTTCCTGCACGCCGATCTCTGCCGCATTTATACGGATGTCGACGGCGTCTATGACCGCGACCCGCGTCTGCATCCCGACGCCGTGAAATACGGCCGCATCTCCTATGATGATATGCTTCTGCTGGCCCGCGGAGGAGCGCGCGTGCTGCATGACCGCTGCGTGGAGCTGGCGCGCCGGGAGCATGTCGTGCTGGAGGTCTGCTCTGCGTTCTCGGACGCGCCTGGGACGATCGTCGGATAAAAAACGGGCTTGCTGCGAACACCGCAGCAAGCCCCAAATGGTTCGTTAATAACCCGTCATTTAACCTTCTTCTCCCTGCGCGGGGACAAACAGCGACTCTGCCAGCTCCTGCAGCGCTTCGGGCGGTACCGTGCCATCCGTCTCAAGGCTATAGGCAAGTCCCGGCGCGATATCGATCCAGATGAGCTTGCAGCCCGCATTGCCGGGATCGTCCGAAAGCTCTGCCCGGCACCAGCGGATGGTCGTCTCCTCCGTGTGCGGATAGACGCGCTCTGAGCCGGAGAGGTCTACCAGACGTTCCGGGTCCTCCGAGTCACCCGTGCCGACGTGCCAGCGGTAGGGAATGCCGTCCAGCGTGAACGCCGTCTCCGCCACGGTCTGCCCGTCGATCTCCAGAACGCTGTAGGTCACGTTCTCCGCATCCTCCGGGGCGACGGCGACGTCGTAGCCCAGTGTTTTCAGAATGCCGCAGGCGCTATGCAGCACGCTCTGCGCCGAATCCTCGGCACCGAGCGCCCACTGTGTTCCCGTGCTTCTGGCATACCAGCCAACCCAGCTCTCCTCGCCGTCCGTGCGCAGGTCCATGGCAAGACCGGCATCGCTCCAGGACAGCTCCTGCGTCCAGTTTTCCGATGAACCGGTCAGATCGGCGGCGGAGTCTGTTTTCAGAGAGCGCGCCGTATAGCTGATCCCGTTGCTCACATAGCATACCTGCGCCATGGGAATGTCGGAATCCGTCGGGACCAGAGAATAGACCACGTCCTGCGAATCCGCCGGGACGGCCAGCGTATAGCCGAGGTCCATGATCGCCTTTGCATCGGTCGTGACGAAGGAGGGTGCAGCTGCCTCCGTTGCGCTCGTGCCGGACTGCTTCTGCGTGCCGTCCGGCTGCACATCCTGCCGGGCCGGAGCGCGCAGCAGCGGCACGGCAGCCAGCGCGGCGGCGATGCACAGGCAGGCCGCGGCCGCAAGCGGGATCCAGACGTGCCTGCGGCGGCGCACCGGCTGCATGGCCTCCTCGAGCAGATCGTCGTCCACGGCGTGCATCAGGCGGAAAAACCGGTCTTCCTGCTTCATAGAAATACTCCTTCCTCTTCAAGCCTCCTGCGGAGCCGCGCGCGGGTGCGGAACAGCGAGCTGCGGATGCGCCCGGAGCTTGCGCCGCAGGCCTCGGCGATTTCTGCTTCAGCCACCTCCCGCACGCTCTCAGCGTACCAGTAGCGCCGCAGGAAAAACCGCCGGGCATCCTCGGGCTGTGCGCGCAGAAAATCATTGAGTGTGCGCTGCAGCTCCTGCACCATGGCGGCCTCCTCCGGGCCGTCCTTTGCCAGCGGCAGGCAGGCCTCCAGCTCCTCATAGGCCTCCGTCAGTGCGGTCTCGCGCTTCTGCGAGTGATGATAGGCATAGCGGTCGAGCGCCAGGTTGCGCGTGATGCGCACAAGATAGGCCTCGAGCGAGCGCGGCTTTTCCGGCGGGATGGCGTTCCATGCGCGCATGCAGGTGTCGTTTACGCACTCCTCCACGTCGCGCTCATCCTTCAGGATGCCGCGCGCAACGGAGCGGCAGAGCCTGCCGTATTTTTCCTCCACCGCGCTGATGGCGTATTCTACCCGGTGGAAGAACAGCTGCAAAATCTCGTCGTCGCCCATAGGTCTCGTGCCTCCTGCCGCGCCTCTGCGGCTGCAGAAGCATTCTGTTTATGCAGACGGAAAATCTGCGGGATGGTTTCGTTGGGAATAGGGAGTTAACCCAATTTTTTTCACACATTGTATCGAAATCCGACAGCTGCGTCCATGCTGTTTTCTGCAGAAAAAGAAAAAGGAACCGTCTGCCACTGACAGACGGTTCAGGCTGTAACGCGTATCATGCAGGAAAAACGCCACAATCCCCGTTCATACCTGCAGCTTGCCGCAGCAGAAAGGCCTTTGAAAAGGATTCCTGCAACAGGCTGCAAGAATCCTTTGCAGTCCGGCAGCCATCTGTTTTACGTTCTTTTTATGCTACCCTGCCGCGGCCAGCATATTTTCGATCAGGATGCCGTAGCCCGCCGCCGGTTCGTTGACCAGAACATGCGTGACCGCGCCGACGAGCCGCCCGTCCTGCAGGATGGGGCTGCCGCTCATGCCCTGCACGATGCCGCCGGTCTGCGCCAGCAGGGCGTCGTCCGTGACGGCCAGCCGGAGGTTGCGCCCCTGCGGCTCATCCGGCTCGACGGAGACGATCTGCACGGCATATTCGCGCGTCTCCGTGCCGGAAACGTTGGAGAGGATCGTCGCGCTGCCGGTGTGGACCTGCGCGGCGGCGGCCGTGGGCAGCGGGGAAGCGTCCTGCGGCGGCGCCATGGTGCCGAAAATGCCGCGCTCCGTGTTGCTGCGGATCGTTCCGCATGGGCTGCGCCCCGTCACAGCCCCGTGCAGCGCGCCGGGCGTTCCGACCTCGCCGCGCGTGACCGATGTGACGGCGGCGGGCAGGGCAAGGCCGCTGCGCAGCGGGAGCAGGGCGCTGCTGTCGCAGACACCGTGGCCGAGTGCGCCGAACGTGCCGTTCTCCGGGTCATAATAGGTGACGGTGCCGATGCCGGTGATGCTGTCACGGACAAACACGCCGAGCCGCCAGCCGTCCGCGGTTCTCTGGGGCTGCACGGCCGTTTCGGCTGCCTTGCCGCCGCGCTCATAGCGGATGGTCAGCGCCTGCCCGTCCGAGGCGGAGACGGCTGCCGTGACCTGCCGGACCGTGCTGACCCGCTCGCCGTCAATGGCGCGGATGACGTCGCCGCGCCGCAGCCCTGCCTCCCGCGCGCAGGGGTTGTCCTGCGCCAGCTCCACGATGGAAACGCCGTCCGTCTGCAGCTGCAGGCCGATGGCCTGCCCGCCGGGGATGAGCCTATCCGGCAGCGCCGCCAGCGCCGTGCCCGCCAGAAGCACGAGCGCCAGCAGGACGGCTGCCAATTGCTTGAAAATTCGATTCATTTTTTCGTCCTCCCGCGTTTTTCTCGCTGTTAATATGGCGCGGAAATCGAAGAAACGGCTTAGAAAATCCCGGCGGAATTCCCTTGTTAAAAAATGCGACCGGCCGCGCTGCAGGACTCTGCAGACACGGCCGGACCGTTTTTATCCTGTGCGGATAGAAATTTCAAAATATTAAAGCCGCCGGATATCCTGCCCGACGAACTGGATCAGGCGATAGGTGCCGAGCAGACGCGAGGCGATCTGCGGAGAATAGCGCACGGACAGCTGCTCCGGCGTCAGATTCGTGGAGATGATCGTCGGGCGCGATTCCATCAGGCGGGTGTTTACCACATGGTACAGGGCGGAGCAGACGAACTGCGTCGTCATTTCCGTGCCGAGGTCGTCGATGATGAGCAGGTCGCACTGCAGGTAGCGCTGGGAAAGCCCGCGGTTTTCCTCCTGCGACATGCCAAATTTTTCCGCTTCAAAATCGGAAAACAGGTGAATGGCCGTGTCGTATACGACGCTGTAGCCGCGGTCGGCCACCGTGCGCGCGATGCAGGCGGACAGGAACGTCTTGCCGAGGCCCGTTGCGCCGGAGAACAGCATGTTCCCGGATTGCATCGTGAAATTCTGCGCATACTTCCGGCAGTGGTTGAAATTCCGCTGCATGAGGGCACGGGGACTGGTGCGCACGCTCTCGGAATACTCGGCGGGATAGAGGTCGAGCCGGAAATTTTCAAACGTTTCCCGCCCGCTGCCGAGCAGGCTCGTCAGCTCCTTTTTCTGCTCCTGCCGGCACAGCTCGCGCAGGCACGAGCACATCTGCGCGCCGACATAGCCGCGCCCGCCGCACTTGGCGCACACGGGCGTGTCATCCAGATAGCCGTCGTCAAAATCCCCGGCCTCGAGGATCCAGCTCCGCTCCCGCTGGAGCGCGAGATTCTTTTCCCGGACGGCGGCGACGGCCTGCGACGGGTCCTCGCCGCGCTGCAGGGCCGCGGCCATCAGCTCGGCCATGGTGCGGCGCAGCTCGTTGTCGATCTCGGCCAGACGGGGATAGCGGGCATAGGCGTCCGCTCTGTGGGCGGCGTTCTCCTGCTCGCGCTCCGCCTTGGCCTGCTCCAGCCGTGCACGGGCGCGATGGAGCACCTGTTCGCTGTATGCCATCTCAATCGTCCTCCTCTGCCAGCATGCGGGCCACGGCCTCCTGCGCCAGCGGGCTCAGCGCGGCGTCATGCTGCTGATAGGCGCTGGCGCGGCGCTGCTCCGGCTTGCGCGGGGCGTCTCCGGCGAGAATTTCCTCCGGCGTGTGCAGGTTCTGCTCGTGCCAGCTTGTCAGAATGGAATTCATGTACGCCCACTTGAGCGCGCCGGTGTTCAGGCAGGTGCGCTCATAGGCCATGCGGATCGTGTCGTCGCGGAAGCCCATCCGGATCCACGAGACCAGATATTTCTCCTCCGCGGGAGTCAGGCGGCGCTGGTCGATCTGCAGCAGCTGGCGCAGCTGCTGCACACGGGTGTGGAGCTGCAGCTGCTGCTGCACATAGAACGAGGCGGTCTCCAGCGTGTCGATGCCCTCGTCCGCCCAACGGTAGGCCTCTTTTTCAATGGCGCGCATGGACGGCGCGCGCGAATCGCGGCGGCGGCTGCGCTCCAGGCAGTAATAGAGCAGCACGCCCACGACCTCCGTCGGCAGGCGGAGATAATCGATGAGCGAGAGCAGGATCTTCAGCTCCTCCGTGGAGAGCGTGCGGCCGAGACGGCGCTGCGCCTCGCCGACGAGATTGCGGAAGCGGCCGTCGCCCGCCTGCTGCTCGCGCTTCAGGTCCTCTTCGGTGTACTGCGGGCGCTCCGGCGTGGGATGCACCGGGCGCTCCTCCTGCCACAGGCCCAGCTGGCGCAGCGTGTCCGTCGCGCCGACCATGCGCGGGACGGTGAAGTGCAGGGCAGCCAGCGCCGTTTCGCGCGGCAGTTCTGCCTTGCGGTATAAAAATAAAACTGCGGCATCCGGATTGCCGCAGGAGGTGAGCTTGCGGACCTCTTCTTCGGTTAGGGTGATTCCCGGCATGGTGCTTCATACTCCGTACAACAAAAATTTCGAGATGATTATACCACAGTTCCGGGAAAGCGGCAAGCGCCGCGCGCGGAAATCGGCGGATCCGCGCAGCGAAAAATTTTGGAACGGGCGGAACATTTCCCCGGCAGGTGCGTCTAATAAAAGAAACAGTCCGGGAAGACAGATCGGGAGGGACATCGTATGAAACGAGGGATCGCCATTCTTCTTGCCGCCCTGCTGCTGGGCCTGTGCGCCTGCAGCCCGACGGGGGCGGATGCATCGGAGCCGGGCGGGACGCAGCCTGGCACCCAGCCCGCGACCCGCGGAACGGAAACGACAGCGGGCACGCAGCAGACGCAGCCTTCCGCGCAGGAGACCGATCCGACGGCAGAAACGCCGGAGGAGCCGGAGATCAACGAGGCATTCACCGCAGCCGTCCCTGATGCGCCGGAGGGCGCACTCGGCGTGATGTTCAACGAGCCGTTCGACGGCCTGGATCTGACGGCAACACAGCCTGGCCCCGCGGGCGAATATGACCGTGCCTATATCGTGGCAAAATATGTTGGCTCGTGGGTCAATGTGTTCGGCGTGACGTGGGAGAGCGGGCGGCTGAATGTCGGAGACCAGGCGCTCTATTCGTTCCGCACCGGGCAGGGCGATGTCATCGGCGGCTCGTTCGACCGCCCGGACGGCGGCGCGATGTATTATCTGACCGTGACGGCGCCAGACGGCAGCGATTTTGGAGAATACCTGACCTACAACGGCCGCTGGGGCTCGCCGCAGAAGGAATATCTCATGGATACCTGCTGGAATGCGGAGGCGGTCCTGCGCGAGGCTGCCGGTGCGGACGAGGACTGGGAGCTCTATGGCAGCCGTCTCATTCAGGACGACGGCATCCCCTATGTCTGCTTCCGGCTGGAGGGCGAGACGGAGCGGTATGCGCTGGTTCCGCCGGACGGCTCGTGCGTCTATGCCGCCGAGCTCGACCCCGATACGGATCGCTACTGTATTACCGGCGTATTTTAAGAGCAAATGAAAAGCGCTGCGGATCAGAAGAGGCTTCATAAGGAAGAATGGGCTATCTCAAAATAGAATTTTCTGAAAATTAGCCCAACAATAAATGCCGTGGAAATCCAATTAAAACTGGATTTCCACGGCATTTATCTAACTTTTGAAGGGAACTATTCTCTTACAATTCGCATTTTGAGACAGCCACTTCTTTTGGCGCGATCCGAAAACGGATCGATACTGGATTTTGGTGACAAGATCCGATGCTCGCTGTACCTATGGACGAAAATGATATTCCGGGCTTTGCCCGGAGTGATATTTTCCTTTTCGGAACGTGATATAAAAGCCGCTCGGCTTTTGTGATATATATTCGCCTGTTAAACTGCCGCAGGCAATATCACGATGCGAAGCATAATATCACTGTCCAAAGGACAATATCACTCGCCGTCAGGCGAATATAACTGAGGCGCACTTCCTTA
>ERZ827104.3943-NODE-3943-length-9993-cov-5.046891_pt1 | contig 9993 bp, 9 predicted proteins | sample MGYA00519781_ERZ827104 | MGnify/ENA primary metagenome ERZ827104 (study PRJEB31778, sample SAMEA3449257) | human gut metagenome | biome: human gut; feature: human-associated habitat; material: faeces | place: United Kingdom | collected 2010/2012 ... | reverse complement strand
AAAAGTATAAAGGATGAAAATACTACTAATATATATAAAAGCATACTTTTTGTTGGAAATGATTATATAGCAATAAAAGAATATATAGGAAATGAATTTAAGGGAAATTATCCAATATATAAGATATTGCCAGTAAGTAATGTGAATATAGATAATGGATTACAAATAAATGAAGTATTTAATGAAAGTGAAAAAATAAAGTATATTAATGAATTAAAAAATAAAATAAATAGTTTATCCATAGAAGAAAAAGAAGGATTAAATATTGAAAATATTGATTATAACAATATAGCTATTAAGAGGGAATTAGGAAAATGGAGATTTGTAAGTAAGATATTACCTAAGAATATGAATGAAGAAGGAGAAGAGGTTAATTTAGATATACTACCGGATAAAAGGTTTATCAATTATAATTTAATGTATATTTCATGGAAAGATTTAAAAAATGAACTTGGAATATTTAAAGATGTTTTTATATCACCTTTATATAAAATTGCATTAATTCAATTTAATGAATATATATCAATTTATAAAATAGAAGATGGTAATATTATTGCAGAACCTTTAGAAATGATACCTATTAATGAAAATGAAGAAGTTGTAATGGCAGAATGGTGTAGTGGAAAATATGTAGAGCAATGGGAGAAAGTTTTTATTGATGGAGAGGTAATCTTAGATAGTAATTATTAATATAAAAGTAGCAAAAAAAGATTAAAATGTATAATTTTACTTTGTGGGTATTGAAAATAAAAATATTTATGTTATAATAAATAAGAAGTCAAATTTTGACGATTAAAAGATTTAAAGTAGATTAATAAAATTTCTCCTTATTTTTAAGAGATATATTATTAAACCATGATAAATCTTAAGAAAATGGAGGAATTTATAATGGCAGATAAGACTATCGTATGCAGAGATTGCGAAAAAGAATTTTTATTCACAGAAGGTGAACAAGCATTCTACAAAGAAAAAGGATTCGATAACGAACCAGTAAGATGTGCTGATTGCAGAAGAGCAAGAAAAGCTCAACAAAACAACAGAAAGTAATTAATTTTTTTAAAACTGTAAGAATTTTTCTTACAGTTTTTTTTATATAAATGATTATTGAATCATTGGAATTATATATAAATTTTTAAATTTTATTTTAGTATAATATTTTAAAAAATAAGGAAAAATAAAAAATAACAAAATAACAAATATTTAACAAAGTTAGTGGAAAATATGGTAAAATGTATAAAGTAAATATAGTTTAATAATAGGGGGCAGAATAGGTGAATAAAAATAAGGAAAAAAGGAGTAAGAAAAAGTCTTTAAAAAAGAGAAGTATAATTTTTTCTATTTCAACTTTATTAATATTATGTGTAATTGGTACATGTGTAGGCTATTATATATATGTAAGAAATAAGATATATACTAAAAATGAAAATATTCAATTCCAAACAATAGAATATGAAAATAAAAAAAAGGATGATGATGAAGTTAATTATAAAGAGGTTAATTATAAAGAAGTTAATGGAATTACAAATGTATTATTAGTTGGTACAGATGGAAGAGATGTAGATGAAAGAGCAAGAGCAGATTCTATTATAATTGCAACATTGGATAATAATAATAAAGAAGTAAGATTAACATCCCTATTTAGAGATACTTTAGTTAATATTGATGGTCATGGGGCACAAAAGTTAAATGCAGCAATGGCATTTGGAGGAATAGATTTATTAAGAGATACTATACAAGAAACATATAAGATAAGTATTGATAAGTATGTAATAATAAATTTCTGGGGATTTGAAGCTATAATTGATCAAATTGGTGGAGTTGAAGTAGATGTAAAAGATTATCAGTTAAACGAATTAAATAAATATATAGGTGAATCTACAGGCGGTAATGATTATCCTGTCACAAAATCAGGATTACAATTATTAAATGGAAAACAAGCGTTATCTTATGCAAGAATAAGAAAAGGTGTAGGTGATGAATTTGAAAGAACAGAAAGACAAAGGGAAGTATTATTTAAAGTTGCAGAAAAACTAAGAGAGACAAAGCCAACAAAATATTTTGGTATTTTAAATAGTATGTTAGATAATATAAGCACAAATATAGAACCATTAGATGCATTAAATATGGCTTATACAATTTATAAATTTCCTAGCTTAGAAACAAAGCAAATACACATACCTCTTACAGAATTATCAGATGATATGGATTATGGTGGAGAAGCAGGTTGGGTATTTATAATGGATAAGGAACAAAATACAAAGGTTTTACATGACTTTATATTTAATGATATAGAACCAGATGAAAGTACTTTTGACTATGATGCTCTAAGAGAAGCTCTTTCAAAGTATAAAACTGGAGAATGGAAAAATGATTATAAAAATATCACAAGTAAAGGTGAAAATGATTAAGAAAATAGTGATATATTAGATTAAATAAGATAAAGTTATTTGCAGTTAAATTTTTATTGCAAATAACTTTATATATAAAATAAAGAATTTATTGTAGATAAAAATATAAAGATAGTATAAAATTAATATATCATAAGGAAACGTTTCCGAAAATTAGGTGATTAATTTAGATAAAAGAAAGAAGTGGGTAATGAGATGAAATTTAATGATGAGTTTGATAAAAAATATGGTTATAATGGAAATTTAGGGATAATTTATTCTAAGGATAATTGTAAGTTTATATTATGGGCACCAACAGCAAAAGAAGTTCAATTAGTTCTTTATGGAAATAATGGGTATGAATATAACTGTAAACCTACAGATATTTATACAATGAATAAAGGGGTAAAGGGAACTTGGGAAATTGAATTAAGTGGTAATTTTAATGGATATTATTATAATTATTTAGTTAATGTAAATGGTGAAATAAATGAAGTTGTAGATCCATATGCAAAGGCTGTTGGAGTTAATGGAAATAGGGGGATGATTATTGACTTAAGTATAACAAATCCTAATGGATGGGAAAATGATATTAAGCCAAAATTAAAATCAGCAACTGATTCAATAATTTATGAAGTGCATATAAGAGATTTATCAATTGATGAAAGCTCAGGGATAAAAGATGAATATAAAGGAAAATTTAAAGCATTAACTATTTTAGATTCATGCATTCCAGGAACAAATGTTAAAACGGTAGTAAATCATATAAAGGATATGGGATTTACACATATACATTTATTACCTGCATTTGATTATGGTTCTGTAGATGAAACAAAATTAGATCAACCTCAATTTAATTGGGGATATGATCCTAAAAATTATAATGTTCCAGAAGGTTCATATTCAACTAATCCTTATTTGGGGAATGTTAGAATAAAAGAATTTAAGGAAATGGTTAAAGCATTGCATGAAGCTGGAATAAGAGTTGTAATGGATGTTGTTTATAATCATACTTATAATTTAGAATCATGTTTAAATAAAGCAGTTCCAGGATATTATTATAGAAAAGATGAAAATAATGAATACAGTGATGCATCTGCATGTGGTAATGAAACTGCTTCAGAAAGATATATGTTTAGAAGATATATGATTGATTCAGTTATTTATTGGGCAAAGGAATATCACATAGATGGATTTAGATTTGATTTAATGGGAATACATGATATTGAAACTATGAAGCTTATTAGAAATGAACTAAATAAAATTGATGAATCTATAATTATATATGGAGAAGGCTGGATAGGTGGCAAAAGTCCTTTAAAAGAGGAGTTAGCAGCATTAAAGAAAAATACACATAAGTTTGATAAATTACAAATAGCAGCTTTTAGTGATGATTGTAGAGATGGAGTTAAAGGACATGTATTTTATGAAGAGGAAGCTGGATTTGTAAATGGAAGAGATGGGCTTGAAGAAACAATTAAATTTGCAGTAGTTGCTTCAACATCACATGAAGGTGTAGATAAAAATAATATAATTTATTCAGAAGAATTTTGGGCTAATGAACCATATCAAACTGTAAATTATGCTTCTGCTCATGACAATTACACACTTTGGGACAAGCTTAAACTTTCAACAGTAAATTGTAGGGAAGAGGAGTTGATTGCTATGAATAAATTAATAGCAGGAATAATATTAACTTCACAAGGAATAAGTTTTATACATGCTGGGGAAGAAATGGCAAGAACTAAAGTTGATAAAAATGGAAATTTAGTTGAAAATAGTTTTGAATCTCCTGATGAAGTAAACAAGATTTGTTGGGATAGAAAAATTAAGTATAGGGATTTATGTGAATATTATAAAGGATTAATTTCATTAAGAAAAAATTATAAAGCATTTAGAATGGATACAAATGAAGAAATACAAAGGAATATTAAGTTTTTAGAAATAGATAAAAACTTTAAAGAAAATAATGTTGTAGCATATATTATTGATTCAAAGAATATAGATAGCAAGTGCAATAAAATTGCAGTTATAATAAATGCAAATGATGAAGATATTGATGTTTTTATAGATAATGATAATTGGAGTGTATTAGTTAATGAGGAGATTGCAGGAACCTCAATAATAGAAAAGGTTGAAGGAAATAAGGTAAATGTTTATAAAAAATCTATTAAGATATTAATAAAATAATATACTATTTTTAAAAGTATAATAATACATTATATAGAATGCAGCTAGATGATTAATCATATAGGTGCATTTTATATATTATGTAAATAAAAAGGGAGTGAAAATTTATGGGAATGAACATGATTGTATATCAACTAGTTAATGAATTTAAAAGATTAGATGAAGTAGTAGCTATAACATTAGCAGGATCATGTGCAAGTGCAAGAAAAGATAATTTTTCAGATATAGATATAGATATTATTGTAGATAAGGAAATAGCAATAGAGGAAAGAGAAAGTATTGCAAGAAAATTTTCAGATTTAATAGAGATAAATAATACATTTTGGGGACCATCTGATGAGTTTATTATTAGAAATTCATCAATACAAGTGGATATAGCATATTTTGAATATTATTGGTTAGAACAAAAATTAAAATATGTTGTGGAAGAGTGTAATGCATCCGTAGGATATAGTACTTGCTTTTGGAACAATGTAATAAATTCAATAATAGTATATGATAAGGATAATAAGTTTAAAGATCTTCAAGAAAAATATAATATTCCATATCCTAAAAAGTTGAAGGAAAATATAATTAAAAAAAATTATCCTATTCTTAATGAAAGATTTTCATCATATTATAATCAAATAGATAAGGCTATAAAAAGGAATGATATAGTAAATATGCATAATAGGGTATCAGCTTTCTTAGATAGTTATTTTGATATAATTTTTGCGATAAATGAATTTCCTCATCCAGGAGAAAAAAGATTAATTAGTATTATAGAAAAAAATTGCAAAAAGGTTCCTAAAGATTTTGAAAAAAATATTAATAATCTTTTAAATAGTAGCATTAATTTTGATTTAGAAGTATTGAGTAATATTAATGATATTGTAAAGCAATTAGAAAAATTATTGCAAGATGAAGACTTATTAAATCTTTGTGTTAATGTTTATAGTAAGGATAAAGAATGATATAATTAACTTTATAAATATACTTAAATGGGAGGAAAAAATGGGGATATTAAAGAATAATATTGAGAAGGAAATTGACAATAAACCTATATATATTTACAGTTTAGAAAATGAAAATTCTAAAATTGAAATAACGAATTTTGGAGGTATAATTTTATCTTTTATAACAAAGGATAAGGATGGCAAAAAAGATGATATTGTATTAGGATATGATAATTTTGAAAATTATAAAATAACTACAACATATTTTGGTGCAATAATTGGACGTTATGCAAATAGAATTGCTAAAGCTTGTATAGAAGTAAATGGAATAAAATATGATTTAGCTAAAAATGATGGTAATAATCATTTACATGGAGGAATTAAAGGCTTTAATAGAGTTGTATGGGATTCTGAAATATTAAAAGATACAGATGGAGAATATTTAAAGCTATCATATTTAAGCAAAGATGGTGAGGAGAATTATCCAGGAAATTTAGAAGTTGTTGTGGAATATAGGTTAAGCAATGAAAATGAATTAATTATAAAATATTTTGCAAAGAGTGATAAAGATACTATTGTAAATTTAACGAATCACTCATATTTTAATTTAAGTGGCCATGCATCTGGAGATATATTAAATCATAAAGTTAAAATTTATGCTACAAATATAACTGCTTCAGATAAGGAAAGTATTCCAACTGGTGAAATAAGAAATATAATAGGAACACCGTTAGATTTTACAAAGTTAAAGGAAGTTGGAAGAGATATTAATAAAAATTATGATCAATTAATTAATGCAAATGGATATGACCATAATTGGATAATAGATGATTATACAGGTAATTTAAAAAAGGCTGCAGAAGTTGCTGATGATAATAGTGGAAGAGTACTTGAAGTATTTACAACTAAGCCAGGGATACAATTTTATACGGGAAATTTTTTAAATGAAAATGAAATTGGAAAAGGTGGAGTTAAATATAGAAGTAGACAAGGATTATGTCTTGAAACTCAATATTTTCCAGATAGTTTAAATCATAAAGGATTTTCTAATGTAATATTAAAAGCTGGTGAAGAATATAATCATACAACTATATATAAAGTTAGTATTAAAAATAAATAATGAAATAAAAAGGCCTAAGGAAATTGATTAATCCTTAGGTTTTGTTTTACATTTTTTACAGTAACCGTATACTTCTAACTTGTGATCAGTTACATCAAAATCCATATCTTCTTTTAGATGTTTTTCGTAAATACAAAGTGGGCAATCTGTTAAAGGGAAAACCCCTTTACATTGTTTACAAATTAAATGATGCATATGCTCAGAAGATGTAATTTCATATGAAGTTTTATTATCATCTCCTAATATGGACTTAGATATAATATTTTTACTGCTTAATGAATCAAGTATTTTATAAATAGATGATAAATTAATGGATATAGCATTATCTTTAAGCTTTAAATAAATTTCTTCTGCAGTTAAGGGGTAATTACTTTGGGCTATTATTCCAAGTACGGAAAGACGATGCTTTGTAACCTTTAAATCATTTGATTTAAGGAGATCATTAAAATTAAAATCATTATTCAATATAAATACACCTCCATAAAAATATTATAAAAATTTACGTCTAATAAATAAAGTTATAAAGAATATAACTGATGCAACAAGAACAATAGTTGCTCCTGTAACTGTATTTAAGTAATAAGAAATTATTAATCCAACAATTCCAGAAAAAATAGCAATTAAAATTGAAAATAAGTGATATTGACGAATATTTCTTGAAATATTACGTGATGCAGCTGCAGGTAATACTAAAAGTGAATTTATAATCAATAAACCTACCCATCTTATAGTTATTGTAACAATAACAGCAATAGTACAAGTAAAGATGATTTCAATTAATAAAGTATTCATACCACGGCTATTAGCTAGAGATGTATTTAAACTTGTAACAAGAAGTTTATTAAATATTAAGCTCCAAAGTACAATTATAGCAATAAAAACAAAAATTAATAAAATTATTTGATTTTGAGATATACTAAGTAAATCACCTACTAAATAAGAAGAAAATTTACTTAAACTACTTGAAAAACTCATAAGAACAAGTCCTAATGCAATTGATGTTGATGAAAAAACACCTATTATTGTATCTGTAGATGAAGTTCCTTTATTTTTAATTATTGTTATTGCAATTGCAAAGCAAATTGAAAATAAAGTAGCACCCCACATAGGATCAATTCCACCTAATAATATACCAACTGCTATTCCAGTAAATGCTCCATGTCCTAATGAATCAGCAAAGAAAGACATTTTATTGCTTACAACCATAGTGCTTAATAATCCAAATAATGGAGTAATTATTATAATAGCAATAAAGGCATTTTTCATAAAAGTGTGAGAAAGCCATTGAAAAGGTAAAATTAAATCAATTGCATTATATAATGTATCAAACATTTTTAAAGTCCTCCTGTTTTAGATGATTTTTCATTTGAATTATTAATTGATAGGCCAAATATTTTTTGTGTAGCAGGGTTGTTAAATACTTGTTTTGGGGTACCTGAGCAAACTACTGTACCATTTACAAGTGCTACACGGTCAGAATATTTATAAACTAAATCTAAATCATGAGAAACTAAAATAATAGATAAATCATAATTTTTCTTTATATCTAATAATATTTGATAAAATAATTCTAATCCATTTTGGTCTACTCCAGATACAGGTTCATCAAGCAAAAGTATATTAGGAATAGGATCTAAAGCAAGAGCTAATAATACTCTTTGAAGTTCTCCACCAGATAATGCACCTAATTGTCTATCTATTAAATAAGGAACCTTAACCCTGTTTAAGCTTTTTAGTACTTCTTCACGTATTTTTTTCTTTGGCTTAATCCAAGCTGGTAAAGAATTTTTGCAACAAACAAATAGATCAAGAACGCTAATTGGGGTACTTTTATCAAAAGTTAGATATTGAGGAACATATCCAATTATAGGTTGATGATAAGTATTGTCATTTTGTCCTATAAAAGAAAGATTTCCAGTATGTTTAACTTCACCAAGTAAAGCTTTTAAAAGTGTACTTTTTCCTGCACCATTAGGACCAATAATAGAAGTAAGTTCTCCACAGTGAATGTGGAGATTTACATCTTTAAGTATTTGATTGTTACCAAGGGTAACAGAGAAATTTTCAATTTTTGTACAACAAAAATTATTACAAGTATTATTTTTGTTAAAGTTAGATTTTTTTATCATTTTAACGCCTCTTTTAAAACATTAAGATTTTCTTTCATTTTATTTATATAATCATCATAAGCATTTGAATTTGAATCACCTGTTACAATAGGGTCTAATTCATAAACTGAAGCACCAGTTTCATTTGCTATAGTTTGAGCAACTCTAGATGAGTATTGTGGTTCAGTAAATAAAGCTTTTATATTATGCTCTTTTATAGTTGAAATTATATTTTCAATTTCCTTAGCTGATGGTTCAGAATCAGGTTCTATTTCAATAACACCAACTATATTTAAATTAAATTCTTGAGCAAAATAAGGAAATGCTTCATGGAAAGTAATTATATCTCTATTTGGTAAATTGTCTAATTCTGAGTGCATTTCAGCTTTTAAGTTTTCAAGTTTAGAAATATAAGTATTTGTATTTGCTTCATATAAATCCTTATTTTCTGGATTTAAAGTTTCAAGTTGAAATGCAATGTTTTTAACTTGATCAATATTTCCACTAACACTTACCCATACATGAGCATTGTATTCATGGTCATGGTCGTGGTCATGGTCGTGCTCGTTTTCGTGATCGTGGTCATGGGCGTGCTCATTGTCGTGATCGTGGTCATGATCGTGATCGTGGTCATGAGTATCATCTTCTAAAAGATTAAGACCTTTACTTGCATCAATTATTTTAATATTAGGATATTGAGAAATTATATCTTCTAAAAAGGATTCCATTCCAGCACCGTTTATAACTAATATATCAGCATTTTCTAATGTTTTTAAATCTTGGGGAGTAAGCTGATAATCATGTAAGCAACCTGTTTGAGCTTTTGTCATATTTGTAAGATTTACATTTGGAATATCTTTAACGATATTTAATGTAGATATATATATAGGATAAAAAGAAGTTACTATATTTAGAGTATTATCCTCATTTTTATTAATATTATTTGTATCTTGAACTTTATTACAACCTATAAGTAATAAAGAGGTTGTTAAAAGTAAAGATAGTATTTTAGCTAATTTAAATTTCATTGTTTGTCCTCCTAAAGTCAAATGATAATAATTTGCAATTATAATTAATATTATACTACTTTTATACTAAATGTAAATTAAAATATTTTATTGGTATAAATTATATTAAAACATTAAATATATAAAGTATATGAAATATAAAAAATGTGAATAAAGTTCAAAAAAAATAAAAAAATGTTCGTAAAAACTATTGGAATTTTTAAAATTTTTGATATTATATATAAG
>ERZ827104.3928-NODE-3928-length-10017-cov-14.358563_pt1 | contig 10017 bp, 7 predicted proteins | sample MGYA00519781_ERZ827104 | MGnify/ENA primary metagenome ERZ827104 (study PRJEB31778, sample SAMEA3449257) | human gut metagenome | biome: human gut; feature: human-associated habitat; material: faeces | place: United Kingdom | collected 2010/2012 ... | reverse complement strand
TACCCTTTTAAGGGTGGTTGCAGTCTTTTTTTATTGCGCGTTTTTTTACAGCGCCTTTGAAGCTTCGTATTAACCCTTTACGCTTCCCAGAGCAACACCACGAATGATGAACTTTGAAAGACAAAGGTAAACAATTACTACAGGGAGGATAGCAAGTACGATGTACAAGCTGAACATTCCCACGTCCTTCTCCTGTGGTCCTGCATAACGCATTGCGTTGAGTACCAGAGGGATCGTGTACTTACTCTTTGATGTAAGAATAAGTCTTGGCATAAAGTAGTTGTTCCAGTTTGTTACGAATGTAAAGATGATCTGAACTGCGAATGCAGGCTTGAGGATAGGAGTAACGATCTTGTTGAAGGTCTTGAACTCTCCACAGCCGTCGATACGGGCGGCTTCTACGATCTCAAGCGGAAGTGCAGACGCCATATACTGCTTCATGAAGTAGTATGTAGCTGGTGCTGCGACAGCAGGAATAATCAGCGGAATATAAGTATCTGTCCAGCCGAGTTTGTTCATGAACTGGTAGAAACCGATAGCTGAAGCCTGTGTTGGAACCATCATTACGATGAGAATGAACATATCTGCGAACTTTCTCAGCTTGAACTGGTAAACGTGTGTTGCATATGCTGTCAGTGCTGAGAAGTATACGCTGAGCAATGAAGCACAAGCTGATATGAACAGTGAGTTAGCCAGTGAACGCCATACGCTTCCGTATGCTACGGCTGTTGAACCGCTGAAAAGGTTCTTGAAGTTTGTTGCGAGGAAGTGGTCAGGATACCATCTGATACCTGCCTGTGATCTGCCTCGTGTTGCGTTGATTATCAAAAGATAGAATGGGAAAAGTGAAACAACGACCAAAAGAACAAGGACAACATAAGCTATTATCCTATGTATGATAAGACCAGTACTATTTGTCTTTTCACCAACTATTTCAGTACTTCTTGGCATTTCAGCTTACCCCCTTTTCTTCTTTTTCTTCTTTCCGTCATGGTCAGCAGATGCAAACATAAGTGCAAGTCCGATAATAGCGGAAACGATAAAGATTATTACGCAGAGTGCAGACGCCTTACCGATGTCGCCCTGCTTATTTGCCTGGATTATCATTACGACGGTCTTAAGCTTTCCGTTAGGGCTACCCATATCCTTTGTGAGGAGGGCAGGTACGTCGTACATCTGAAGTCCACCGATGAGTGATGTTACAAGAACATATGACATGATAGGCTTGATGAGCGGAATTGTGATCTTCCAGAATGTCTGGCTGGAAGTTGCACCGTCGATCTGTGCTGACTCATAGAGTGATGTATCAACACCCATGATAGCAGCCATAAGAAGAATTGTTGTATTACCATACCAAAGTATGAAGTTGATGAGTCCAACTACACCTCTTGATCCCCAAACACTTTCAAGGAGCGGTACCTTGATAAGATCATAGATAGCACCGCCTCTGCTGAACAAGCTGTAGAACAGAAATGCAAAAGCAGATGCCATGATTACGTTTGGAAGATAGATAACAGCCTTGAAGAATCCCTGAGCCTTTATCTTAAGACGAAGGTCAGTGAACCATACTGCAAGGATAAGAGAGATAACGATCTGTGGGATAAATCCTACGATCCACATGATGATCGTATTCCAGAAAGACTGGAGAAGGTCACTTCCTGATGTGAATATAGTTGAATAGTTATCGAAACCGCAGAATGTCGGTGTTACTTCGACAGCCTGTCTTGTCCAACCACCGCCGATAGAGCCCTGATCCTTAACATAGTCCGTAAAGCTGTAATAGAAAGTCTGGAACAGAGGATATAGTGAGAAGATGATGTAAACTACAAAGAATGGGATAAGGAAAATATATCCCCACTTGGCATAGCTTATGCTTTTTCTCTTCATATAAGTATACCTATTCCTTTCGTGAGATTAATAAATAATAGGGGGGGATATCCTCCACCCCCTATATTTAATTAGATACTGTTTTTTTATACGATTAGAAATCGCAAGTAAGGTTACCATAGAGGTCTGTGATGTTCTTCTTGAAGTTCTCAAGAGCAGCCTCATATGAATCAACTGTGCCAAGGAAGTAGTCCTTCATAGCACCCTGGAATTTCTCGTTGCAGCCCTGGTCATAAGCAGAAAGCTTGTTCTCGAGGGAGATCTTGTCAGCAGCCTCTGTAAGAAGTGCAAGGTGATCCTGTCCGCCGAGGAATGCGTTTGTATAACCGCCGTCGATAAGCCCCTTGATAGCAGCCTTGTTGTTTGTGTAGTCCTGCTCGCCCTCAGTGATAGCCTTAGCTACGTCCTTGTTGCAAGTCATTACCTTCATGATATCAGCAACGATATCCTGGTTATCGGAGTCGATAGCGCCGCAGATCCATGTACCGCCCCAGTAGTAAGCCTGTGGGCCTGAGCAAGCCTTCCAGAGACCATAACCGCCGTTGCCTTCCTTAGCGTTTGAACCATCAGCCTTGATCTCTTCGTCAACTGTGTTTGGAAGAAGTGTGAAAGGAATGCCCCATGTTGAGAAGAAGTAGCCGAATACGCCACCGTCGATCTTCTGGCCAGCAGCCCAAGCATCGTCCCAAAGGGAAGTCTTGTTGTTGTAGCCCTTGTCTGTGTATTCCTTAGTCTGGTCAGCCCAAGCCTTGATCTGTGGGTCAACTGTGATCTTGTTGTCTGTTACCCATGGGCTAGACATATTGTTTGAGAAGCATCTGTATGTATCATCGAAACCAGATACCATCTTGTAGCCCTTGTCAGCCATCTTCTGAGCTGTTGCTGTGAATGTATCCCAATCCTTAACAGCTTCCTGAACCTTCTCTGGATCGCTTGTGCCGAGAACGTCCTCAGCGATCTTTGTGTTGTAGAGGAACAGACCTGGAGTTGCCTGCCATGATACACCCTTCAGCTCGCCTGTTTTTGTATCTGTTGCAACGTCCTTTGTGTACTGATACATCTGTGACATATCGTCGTCTGTGATGCCGAGGTCCTGAATAGAAAGTGCAACGTCGCCGTTAGCATACTTCAGAGCGTAGTCAGCTTCCATAAGGAACATATCTACCTTCTCTGTGCTGTCCTGCTGACCCTTAAGAGCCTCGTCCAGCTTTGTCTGGTAAGCGTTACCTTCGTTTTCAACCTGTACCCAGTTCAGCTTAACGCCGTTGATAGTTGCGATCTCCTTAGAACCATCAGCAAGCTCGTTGTATGTAAGCTCGTTTGATGTGCCCTGTGGATAGTACTTATCAAGTCTTGACTTGAACTCTGTGTTCCAGCAGTAAATTGTAAGAGTCTTCTTTGAATCCTCTGATGAATCTACACCGTGGAGTTCAGCTGTGTTTACTCTGTCTGTGCTATTGTTGATACCTGTGCCGTCGCCAGCCTTTGATGTGCTGCCGCCATTCTTGTCAGATGTTGAAGATGAATCTGTGTTGCCGCAAGCTGTGAACATTGAAGCTGCCAGACAGAGGCTCAATGAACCTGCAAGTACTTTCTTAAGATTTGCCATAATAATTTTCCTCCTTAAAATCGCATTAGTTTATTTGATTTGCTCCGCAGCATTTCTGCGGAAAATTAATGCCTTGAATTAATTGATGTCGCTTACCGAACCGCCTTCCAGCAGCTTTCCGTCGACTGTTATCACCTCTTTAAAGGTGGTCTGTGGGTTTTCTATCAGTGATACCAGCTGTTTTGCGGCTGTTACACCGATAAGGTCTGTGTCCTGAAGATAAGTCGTAAGCTTTGGAGAGAGAAGCTGTGAATAAGCTATTCCGTCGTAGCCCACTATTGAGATATCCTCCGGTACTGAAAGACCCATTTCCTTGACTGCATTGAAAGCTCCCATTGCTGAATAATCATCGGGCATGAAAACGCAGGTCGGTTTGTTCTCTCTGCTAAGAAGTTCTTTTGTCAGCTTATAAGTCAGATCAGGGTTGTGATAATCACCGTTAAGTATCCAATCGGGATCAACTGAAATTCCTCTTGTCATACAAGCTTTATAGAAGCCTGCCAGACGTCTTTCGGCTACTGCCGATCTGTTGCCCTGGATAAAAGCGATCTTCCTATGCCCCATCTTCGTCACATAGTTGATAAGCTCTTCCATACCTTTTTCATTATTGGACATGATCGCTGTTCTGCAGTCGAAGATGTGGTCGATCGTGACCACTGGTATATCTCCGTTTATCACCTCGTACACGTCCTGCGACGTAAAATCCGTACAGGCAATGATAACACCGTCAACATTGCGGTATTTGCAATGTTCGTATGTAGACATTTTCTGCTTGCCCACATCTCTATTTATAAAGGTTATATCATATCCTGCTGCTTCAGCCGTAGTCTTAAAGCTGTCAAGCACCTTTGCGAAAAACTCATGGGTAAGACCGCTTCCTGCTTCGTCGAGATACATGACCCCGAGATTATAGGTCCTGTTGGTCTTTAAAGCTCTTGCCTGAGAATTTGGGAAGTAGCCCATTTCTTTGGCGGCTTTCATAAGTCTTTCTCTTGTTGCCTCGCTTACGTCCTTATGGCCGTTGAGGGCTTTGCTTACGGTTGCGACGGATACTCCGCAACGAACGGAAATGTCTTTTAAGGAAACCAATGATATTTCCGCCTTTCCGTAGATTTTAAACGTTTACGCTTGACGTTTTCCGTGAAAACTTATCTCAAACGTTTCCGTTAATAAAAATATACAATATTCTCGGCATAATTTCAAGTCTTTTTTCACATTTTTATGCCCTCTGTAATAAATTATGGAGGTTTAGCCAATTTTTCAACTTTACTTTTGTGCATTTTAACAATGCTATTTGGACAATTGTAATCGATTTGTTACAAAGAAACTGACAGGCTAATCAAAAAGCTGCGAAAATGCACTGCGTTTTCTGAGGGGTATATGAAACCAGGCTGTGTGGTATGTGAAAAATGTATATAAACATTTCTTTTGTATACAATTATGTTATGTGAAATTACAAAAACCATTAAAGAACTTTATTCATTAAACGTTTTCGGATAATAATTGTTGAAAAGTGTGTTGTAACATATGATATTGTTAAAATATTGTCTTGATATTTAAATATGATAGTCATTTGATCGGAAAAGTTGGAATATTCGGCGTTTGCGAAGATATTTTGAAACGTTTAAGCATATTTTAGCGTTTTTTTTATTGTGCAAAATAACGATGTGGAAAGAAAACGTATTTATTTCATACATTATATTCACAAGCTACATATGATATGACTATTTGATAGGGATTTTGCAAAGCTTTGAAAAAAATCTTGAATTTACTTTGAAAAAAATCTTGAATTGATGTTGACAAATGTGTGGTTTTGGTGTATAATACTTAGGTCTGATGTGCTGATATGGCTCAGTTGGTAGAGCAGCTCATTCGTAATGAGCAGGTCGTCGGTTCGAGTCCGACTATCAGCTCCATCGCAGCGTGGTCTGCAGTTTGCCCTCCGATCCATTTGTATGGGTCGGAGGGTTTATTATTATGTTGGCAGCGTAGGACATGGTGCAATGGCTGATGTAATAGTACAGAAAAAAAGGACTGCTGCGGTCATGCGGCGGTCCTTTTTGGTATTATTCTTCGATTTGTTTGCCCAAGAACATGGCGGCGGCTTTGGCAAGCATGGATTGTTTATCGGTACAAAGCTCGGTATCGTCGGTAGCCATGAATGCCACTGCGCCTGTTATATCGCCGTTTGTGAGGATAGGGGCGATGGTGAGGGCGTGGGTGGTGATACCCTCGACGGCTCTAAGCGGCTCGGCTGTGGTATCGGTATAGTCAAAGTTTTTGCGGTTTTCCAAAAGCTCCTCCAGGGCAGGGGAGAGGCGGCGCTGGGAATACTCTTTTTTCGGCACGCCTGACACTGCCACGACGTGGTCCTTATCGAATACCACGGCAGGCGCTCCCCCAAGTTTTGAGATGACTTCCGCTGCCTGAGCTGCGCCCTCGGACATTTCGTTTATTGCGGAATATTTTTTGAATATCACCTCGCCGTCGGGGTTGGTGTAGATCTCGAGGGGGTCGCCGTTACTGATAACGTTGACACTAAGATTCCTGCCTCTGCTGTCCGTTACAGCAGCTGCAAGCTGTCCGGCTGACTTTCCGATCTTAGTGCCTTGATTAAAATTTTCGGCTGATCCATCTGCTCCGACTGTCACAAGCTGCTGCTCTGTAAGCGTGCCGTATTTCAGCAAACAGTCGATATCCGCTTTGAGATGAATTTCAATTCTGTTTTCAAAGACCACTATCTTGTCAATTATAAAATTCAGGTCGTTCTTGTCAAGAGCGGGCTTGTTAATGATGTCATCGAAAATCTCCAGCACGGTTCTGGCGGTGCGGTTCACTCTGACAACGGTGTTGTGCTTGTCGACTGCAAGCTGCATCTGATTTTTCAGTCCCTCGATACGCAGAGTAAGCTCGTCTATCATCTCGGTGTAGGTCTCCTCGATTATCTCCGCACGGTCGGGGTGTTTCATAACATCCCTCGCCTGCTGTCGGGTGAGCATTTTCATTTCCGCCTTTGCGTCCTCTATCTGCCCCTTTATCACGTCAACGGTGGACTGACTGCTTTTCGTTTCAAGCTGTTCTTTAGCAATGGACTCCTGCAAACGGTCGATCATCTCTGCGGAGTTGTCACGCACCTTTTTGATATAGCTTTTCAGCAGACCGTCCAGCATATCAACTCTGGTATGGTGCGAGGTACAGCCTTTTGTTCCTCGCTTGTGGTAGGTTCCGCAGGTGTAGGCAGGAGCAAGATCGTTACGGCTCATTGCGAACATGGGTGAGCCGCAGTCTCCGCAGAAAAGATAGCCCGAGTACACATTGTCGTACTTTTTCACTCCCCGATAGTGAGAGGTCGTACGCTTCTTCAGCTGCTCCTGAGCCAGAGCGAACACCTTGTAATCGACGATAGGAGTGTGATTATTTTCAAATACTATGTGGTCTGTTTCGTCCTGCTTGACCTCCCCGCCGTTTATCTTCTTACGCCTGTACTTGCCCTGACGGAGCGTGCCGATATAAAAATCGTTCTGCAATATCTCGCTGACGGTGATGATACTCCACGTCTGCTTTACCTCACGCTTGCACTCCTCGCCTTTAGCCTCCCTGCGCATTTTTTCGCACATTCTAGGCGTGGGAATATGCTTGTCCGTAAGATAGTTGGCAATTTTTTTGTATCCCCAGCCGCTGTTGTACCTGTCAAAAATATCTCGGACAACCTCCGCCGCAGGTTCGTCAACCTCGAACTGCATGGTCTTGTTGTTTATCATAACGTAGCCGTAGGGCACGGCGCATATCCACTTGCCCTCCTCCTGACGGCGTTTGATGACCGATTTGACCTTTTTGGACGTATCGGTAACGGGCATTTCATTGATAAGAAAGCGGAACTGAATTGCTGTCCAGTCGTCATAGGTAGGATAATCAATGTTATCGCCAATCGAGATAATCCTCATTCCTGCGTCACGCAGATCTTCCAATTCCACCAGTCCCTTGCTGTTTCGTCGGGAAAATCTGGAGAAGTCCTTGACTATCAGAATATCGTACTCTGATCGAAGCATTTTCTTTCGCAGCTCCTGATAGCCCTCACGCTGTTCAAACGTATAGCCCGATCGGTCACGGTCCTCATAGAAATCAAGCGTGCTGTCTGGAAACTTGCGTTTCACAAAGTCGGCTATGATAGCTTTTTGGTTTTCTATCGAGGTGTTGTCTCTGTCCATTTCCTCGTCGACAGAAATTCGGCAATAGCCTGCTATGCTGTACTTTATGCTCATTGTTTCACCCTTTCAATGTTGATTATTTTTTCGGTTCGGTTTTACCTTTGCGAATACTTACAATGTTGTCAGAAATATTCGTTTTAATTTATATCAATATTGTATCATATATCTTTCAGAATTGCAATAGGCAAAGGCAATAAATATCCGAGTGAAGATTTTATGACTTTGCCGCAATTTATGTTTTTTTACGTCAGTTATGTACGGTGCGCCTGATTGCGCACCACAAATCATAGGCAGAGGTTGTGCTCTATCAATCCCTCCGTGCAGTCAAACAAGTCGTTGTCCCCCGACATAAATACGGCAACCTTGTATTTTTTATCGCTGTACTTGTCTGCAGTATTCTGCACGAATTCGCTGATACTATCGTCCTCCTGCTCCTGATTTGTCAGCCAGATCTCTACGATCCGCTTATTTTCACTGACGTTAATTTCCAATAGGCAACACTCCTTTTGATTCATTTTTGACTTTGGGATTTAAGTTATTCAATTTTGAAAAATGCGGCAATGTCCTTTGATTTTCTGTTACGACTCCTGAAATCACACCGATTTTACGTGATTTTCAGTACTTACGACCCCTGAATTCTTCAAACCTCGAATTTATGACCCCATAAAAATTATGCACAACAATTTTGCTGAAACTGCGTATTTTCGGCACTTTTGCGGTCAGCTTTGCTGTCCGCTGTGACTGCATCGGGGGCTTACGACCCCGATGCTTTAACTTGCTTTACAATATTTCGATTTGCTTTAACCTCTGCATATCGGTGATCGTGCAATACTGACAGGAGCAATTTTTACCGGACTTTCATTCTCTCATCAGAAATCACCGTTAACCGCCTCGGACGTCGCACACATTCGGCGTGTATGGGCTTTAACCAACATAGGTGGGGCAAGGATACCGCCGAGAATCGGCAGGCTCACACGGGCGAGATTTCGGCGTTTCTTGCCGTGCGCAGTTCGTTACTCACCGCAGAGCATTCAATCAAGCGACTGGTTTCGTTACTTACCTCATCACAGAATTCAGCGTCTATAATATCATCTTCTTTCATAGCCTTTTCATAAAATTTCGATATCAAATCTGCCGCCTTATCAGGATGGTCCAGACAGTAGTTCCAGAACTGATAACATTGTATTTCCATTAGCTTACGCTTAAGCTTTTCGGGATTGCCGTCGCACTCCGCAAGAACCTTCGGCGTAACATAAAATCCGTACTTCCTTATCGTCGGGAGCACCTCGTCGCATATCCAAGCACGAAACTGTCTGCCGATCGGTAACCTTGAATTGAAAATCAGCGAATACAGATCTCCCTCGCTGATATAATTCTTCACGATAGTTTTTAACGGACTTTGCGGATGCGGAACAGTAAGCTTTATTGGCTCGTCGCAATGGTCTATGATAGCTTTTCTCGGATTGTGATATCCGAGAACCTTTGCACACTCCGATGCGGGGAAGTACAGCTTTCCGTTAACTTCAACACACTCAAGCTGACCGAACTCTGTGTCCGCAAAAGGATTACCATCAATTATCATTAATTTTTTCAACTTCATAAAAATTCCTTTCCATAGCAGAAAAATGAAAATCGCAGATGCGCAATTTGATATTCCGCCTCCATTTCGTTACGCACCTACCAATACTTATCTCTACTATACATTCTTTCTTCTGCTATATTAATATTATTAGTATGTTATATTAAAGGTATGTCTATGTGACACGGAGGGTATCGCAATTTATGTAATTCTGACCGCGTTACCAATTCGTTACATACCACATTGAATTTATTTAGACAACAAAAAAGCTCGCACATATTTCAAGTTCACGATTAGTGCAAAAGGATATAATTATCCCGTTGCTATCAAAATCGTGCCTTAAATATGTACGAGCATTATGCTCTAAATGTATTTGCCAATATGTTTATGTAAGTAAAAGGCACTTATTTATTAAATTGTAATTTTATGTTAAATGCTGTTGTTTCTATTTGATATTATAGCATTAGAACACTCGTTTGTCAAGGGCTGATAAAAAACTTTTTGGCACTCAAATATTTTTATTCTCGGAGAGCGCTTTGTTTTGAACTACAAGTATATCACACAATGCTACAAATTTCAGTAACCAACTTAAAGCATAAGCAATAAACCTTTAAAATGGACTTGACTTCTCCCTAAAACAGAGTTAACATACGACAAAATGTGCAGTATACGCCGAAATTATCTTATAATATACCACTATAAGAAAAAAAAATCAATCCACGGATTGACTAAAA
>ERZ827104.3924-NODE-3924-length-10031-cov-3.330493_pt1 | contig 10031 bp, 10 predicted proteins | sample MGYA00519781_ERZ827104 | MGnify/ENA primary metagenome ERZ827104 (study PRJEB31778, sample SAMEA3449257) | human gut metagenome | biome: human gut; feature: human-associated habitat; material: faeces | place: United Kingdom | collected 2010/2012 ... | reverse complement strand
ATTCGTCATGGCTCATCGCGTCCTTTAGCTTTGTGAGGGCGACCTTGGTCTCGGCGGTGGTCTCGCCCAGCAGCGAGGCGATCTCCTGTGCCACCCGCATCTGCTTTTCGATCACACGGTCCGCCAGCTCTGCTGTCCGGCGGCGCTCCTTGTCCAGTTCCTGTTCCCGGCGGGTCTCGTCGGTGATGTCCTTGATGATACTGATCACCAGATTGTATTCCGGGTCAAAGGCGATGGTCTCCTCCACATACTTGTCATACTCGGGCAGGTAGTGGCGGATGGGCCCGTCCGGACGCTCACCGTCAATGGCCTGGAGATATTCCACCGTGCCCAGAATGGCATCGATGGGCATGCCCACCATCTCCCGGGGGCTCTCCATGCCGAACAGCCGGGCTGCCGACTCGTTGGCCTGCTGGATGATCAGCTTGGTATCCATTGCCATGATGGCGTTGGGGGTGTTGTCCAGAATGGCGCCCGAGAAGCTCTCTGCCCTCGCCTTGAGAAAGGGCAGGCACATGGTCAGGTCGGCCTTGCCCTGGCAGACCGCAATGGCCTTTTCCCGGCAGGTGCTATATCCGCAGGTGCCGCAGTTGAGCTCGTCCTCGGGACGGTACTTGCCCAGCTTGTGCAGCACCTCCTGGATGGCGGCCTCGCCGGGCTTCACCGCGCCTGAACCGATGTACTGCATCGACTTGCGCAGATCGTCTGCCGGCTGGTCGTCAAAGTCCCGGCCGCTCTTGCCGCTGTACTGTTCCACCCGGGTCTTGCAGGTGATGGGCGCGCTGTGGTACCGGTGCATGACCGGGCCGCCGATGCAGCTGCCCTCGCAGGCATTCATCTCCACAAAGCAGTTCTGCATGCCTCCCCGCTCGATCTCCTCCAGGGCGTCCATGCACCGGTGCAGGCCGTCGATGGGGATATAGCTGAACCCGTCGTCCAGATCCATCGACCGGATAATGCCTCCCGCTGTGGGGAAGAACCGGCTCCGGGCCTCGGTGCCGTCGGGCTGTTCTCCGGCGGGCAGTTCGATGCCCTCCTCTGCCAGCCAGTCGATGAGCTCGTCAAAGGTGAGCACACAGTCCACCTGACCGTACTGCTCCGCCTCGTCCTTCTTGGAGATGCAGGGGCCGATGAATACCACGGCGCTGCCCGGTACCCGCTCCTTGATGCTCTTGGCATGGGCGAGCATGGGGGAATCCACCTTTGCCAGATAGGGCAGAGCCTGGGGATAGCGCTTCTGGATCAGCAGGTTGACGCTGTGGCAGCAGGAGGAGATGATGAGCTTGTGTTCTCCCGAGGCGATCATGCGCTCATATTCGGTCTTGACGATCCTGGCGCCCCGGGCAGTCTCCTCCACATCGGCAAAGCCCAGTTTGAGGAGCGCCTGACGCATGCCATCCAGACCACCCACGCCGAAGTCGGCAATAAAGGAGGGCGCCAGGCTGACGATCACCGGACGGCCCGAGGCGATCAGAGCCTTGGCCTTATCGGTATCCCGGCGGATCTCCTTGGCGCTCTGGGGGCAGGTGACATAGCAGTGTCCGCAGTAGACACACTCCCGCTCGACAATCTGTGCCCGGTTTTCGGAAAACCGGATAGATTTCAGCGCGCATTCCCGGATGCATTTATAACAGCTTTTACAATCCTCTTTTTTGAGGAGCAGCAGTTCACTCATCTCTCAGCTCTCCCAGTATCTCGGTTTCAAATTTTTCATCGAAGTTTTCCGCGTTCACGCCGGTGACCGTCTTTTCCCCGACCCGGACACAGACGCCATCGGTGCAGTTTCCCATACAGAACGATCCCCGGATGTTCACCCGGTCCTCCAGATGCTCCCGGCGGATGCGTTCCTCCATCTTTTCGATCACCGACCGGGACCCTTTGAGATGGCAGGAACTGCCGATGCAGATGTAAATATCCATGGTTCTATCCCTCCGCCTGAATCGTTACAGAATTAACAATGTTAGTATACCGCAAAAAACACCCGGACGCAAGCGGTTCACTCCCCGCTGATCCAGACGAACCGGGGCCGGGTCTGTCCGTCCCGGGTGACTGTTTCCAGCCACATGGAGGCCGGACGCACCCAGTATCCCCGCTCGCCGTAGAGCGCCTGATAGACCACATATTCCTCGCCGGTTTCACTGTGCCGGGCCAGGCCCAGCACCTGGTATTCGCCGCCCTTGAAGTGCCGCCAGCGTCCCGGATGGATCACCTCGGCGGCAGTGAGTGCCCGGCGGAAGATGCCCACCCCAGCCGGACAGCCGGGGTATTCCTCGGTGCCGGAGAGCACAAAGCCCAGGCTCTCCTGCACCCGGACCGAAGGGATATTGTCCAGGCTCACATAGTTGACGATCTCCCGGGCGCCCAGCAGATCCGCCGCCATGGAAAAGGAGCGGGTCAGCAGTTCCCGGGCATAGCCCTTATTCCAGAAGGGCCGTCCCAGATAGAGGGTCTGCTCACAGGCTGCCGGCCCGTACCGCCGCAGCACCAGCACACCGGCAAAGGCGCCGCTCTCCCCTTCCAGCACCGCAAAGGGCAGCCGGTCGGGGTCGTCCAGATAGCCCTGTACCAGCCGGGCCGCCTCCTCCCGGGTGCGCTGCACCCCGCAGTAGAGCTGTCCGCCGATGGCCTCGTCCGACACCAGCTCCCAGACCGCGTCGGTATCCTCCATGCCCAGCGGACGCAGCCGCAGGCGTTCGGTTGTATACTGCATCACAGGTCGATCTCCAGTCCCACCGGGCAGTGGTCACTGCCGAACACATCGGTGTAGATTTTTGCCCCGGTGATCTTTTCCCCGGCGTCCTCGGACACCAGGAAGTAGTCGATGCGCCACCCGGCATTCTTTTCCCGGGCCTTGAACCGGTAGCTCCACCAACTGTAAATCCCCTCGGCATCGGGGTAGAGCTTGCGGAAGCTGTCCACAAAGCCGCTGTCCAGCAGCTCGGTCATCTTCTGGCGCTCCTCCGGGGTGAAGCCGGCATTCTTGGTATTGGTCTTGGGGTTCTTCAGGTCGATCTCCCTGTGCGCTACATTGAGGTCGCCGCAGACGATCACCGGCTTCTGGGCCTTGAGCTGTCCGAGATAGTCCCGGAACACATCTTCCCACTGGCAGCGGTAGTCCAGCCGGGCCAGTTCCGCCTGGGAGTTGGGGGTGTAGACGGTCACCAGCCAGAACTCCGGATACTCCAGGGTGATGACCCGGCCCTCCTTGTCATGCTCCTCGATGCCCAGGCCGTACCGCACCGAAACCGGCTCCCGCTTGGCAAAGACAGCGGTGCCCGAATAGCCCTTGCGCTCGGCACTGTTCCAGTACTGATGATAGCCGGGGGTATCCACTTCGGCCTGACCGGGCTGCATCTTGGTTTCCTGGATGCAGAAAAAGTCCGCGTCCTCCTGCCGGAAGAAGTCCAGAAATCCCTTGTCCAGACAGGCCCGGATGCCATTGACATTCCATGAGATCAGCTTCATATCCTTCACGCTCCTGTTCCGGGGAAAATTCCCCTGGAGATTGTAATAGTCCGCGCCGGGCAGTCCCGGCGGCATTCTGCCCTCATTATACACTATTGCCAACCGACTTGAACAGGGGGCAGAATGGTTCTTTTTCCCCGGAATACAGCGGTTCTTTTCGTCAAAACAAGTGACAAAACCGGAAAACCATGCTAATATAATGAGTATTACGAAACTTTTTTGCCTTTTGGAGGAATCATCATGCAGAAATTTCTGACCGGTGCGCTGGCTGCTGTTTCCACCGCCGCACTGTCCGTATCCACCGCTCTGGCCAGTCCGGCCGCCACCCTGCTGCGCACGGAATATGAGCGTCAGCAGCAGGCTCTGCCGCTGTTTGAGCGGGACCATCTCATTGCAGAACCCGGCCTTCTGGTCATTGCCATTCTTCTGGCGATCTATCTGGTCTGGAAGCTGCGCCGGGATATGCGCAAGCGGGACGAGGCAGACCGTCAGTACCGGGAGATGATCGCGGAAGCTGAACGGCTCCAGGCAGAGGAAGATGAGGCCAAGGCTGCTGCCGAAGCCAATGCTGCCCTGGAAGCTGCCGCAGAGGCCGCAGCTGAGGAAACTTCCCCGGAGGTTGCCGCTGAAACCGTGGAGCTGGCGGAGGAAACCGAAGCCGAACTGGAAACAGCCCAGCCTGAGGAAGATCCGGAAAAGACCGATCGCTGACCCTGCACACAAAAAAAGAGCCCTTCCCGATGGGAGGGCTCTTTTCTTTTGGGCTGCGATCCAGCTGTGATGAAGGGCTTACAGCGCAGGAGGAAAACTCCCGCCTGCCTGCTCCTTCCAGCGGTCCAGCAGATCCTGCAGGGTGATCTCCTGCATCTTTTTCTGCATGGCAGTGAAGATCTCATCATAGGGCTCCTGGAGCACCGAGCGAATCCGGCTCCCCACCGGACACTGGGGGGAAGGGTTGGGGTGCATACCCAGGAGCTCATATTTTTCGTCCGATTCCAGGGCTGCATACACATCCCACACCGTGATCTCCTCCGGGCTGCGGAGCAGGACTGCGCCGCCGGTTCCCCGGGCCACCGACAGAATCCCTGCCTTCTGCAGGGCGCCGAACAGATTGCGGATCACCACCGGATTGCTGCCGGTGCTGGCTGCCAGTCCGGTGCTGGTCATCCGCCGCCCGTCAAATACCGCAATGCAGATCAGACAGTGCAGCGCAATGGAACATTTGGTACTGATGCGCATGGTGTTTCACCTCTGATTACAAGATACCATCTTATCGGAAATTTGTAAACTGCTTTGATGTAACTATTGACATTACATTCAGCCTGTGCTATACTTCAGCCATAAGATGTAATAAATAAATTTACATCAATTCATCTTGCAGGAGGAATCAATCATGCTCAACAAACTCACTGTGCTCTGCTTCAGCCCCACCGGCGGTACTGCCAAGGCTGCCGGCTTCACTGCCTCGGCTCTGGCTGAATCGGTGGAAACTGTCGATCTGCTCCGTCCGGTCACTCCCCGAACCTTCACTGCGGGGGACACTGTCCTCATTGCCATGCCGGTATTCGGCGGACGGATTCCCGCCTACGCACTGGAGCAGCTCCGGGCCTTCCAGGGCGGTAATGCCAAGGCAGTAACCCTGGCTGTATTCGGCAACCGGGACTTTGACGACGCACTGCTCGAGCTCAACGACGCCGCTGCCGCCGCTGGCTTCAAGGTGATCGCTTCGGCTGCTCCCATCGCCGAGCACTCGATGGTGCGCTCCATCGGCGCAGGCCGTCCTGATGCCCAGGACCAGAAGGAACTGGCTGCCTTTGCCGGTCAGGTGCTGGCAAAGCTGGAAAAGGGCGATGATTCCACCCCCGAAGTTCCGGGCAACCGTCCCTACAAGGAGTCCGAAAACAAGCCCTGGGCGCCGGTGGTATCCGAAGCCTGCATCAAGTGCGGACGCTGCGCTGCCGAATGCCCGGTTGGCGCAATCCCGGCAGACGCTCCCAACACCACCGATGCCAACCGCTGCATCCACTGCATGCGCTGCACCGTAGTCTGCTCGGAGAATGCCCGCTCCCTGGCTGCTCCCATGACCCAGATGCTCACCGGCTTCCTGGGCAAGGTTGCAGGCGGACGGCATGACAACTGCTTCTTCCTGTAAGACGGCAATAAAAAAAGACACCCGGTCGGGTGTCTTTTTTATTGCTTATTCGGCGGTGCGGCGGCGCAGCAGCGCGGCGGGATTCACTTCCATCACCAGCAGGGAGAGGAAGATGATGGCTCCGCCCACCACCAGATTGACGGTAAGCGGCTCATATCCCAGCAGCACCGAGAAGATGCTGCCCAGCAGTCCCTCGCAGCCGAGGATCACAGCCGCCCGGGCCGGAGAGGTATGCTTCTGAGCATAGGTCTGGGCAAAGAAGGCAAAGGCGGTGCTGAGCAGTCCCATATAGAGAATGGGCATCCAGCCGGCAGCAAAATCCGCCTCGGCGATCTGGGGCAGTTCAAAGGCGAGGGTATAGAGCCCGCCCAGACAGCCGGCGGTGAGCATCTGCAGGAAGGTGAGCTTTTTCACCTCGATGCGTCCGGCAACCCAGCCCAGGTAGGAGATGTGCAGCGAGAATGCCACGGCACAGCACAGCACCAGCAGATCGCCGAAGCCCAGCTGCAGTCCTTCGCCCGGGGAGAGGGTGAGTACCAGGGCGCCCACCAGGCACCCCAGGGCCACCAGCAGCATTTTGCGGGTGGGACGCTGATGGAAGAATCCCCAGCTCAGAAACGGCACAATAATGACATTGAGCGATGTGAGGAAGGCCGAATTGGAAGGGGTGGTCATGCTCTGCCCCATGACCTGCAGCAGGAACGCCATGCCCAGGATCAGCCCGGCTACACAGCCCAGCAGGGCATCCCGCGGGGTGATGGTACGCACTTCCCGCCGGAAGATGATCCCCATAACCGCTGCCGCAATGAGGAAGCGCAGCGCTACGATCAGCCCGGAACTGAGCTGGGCATCAATGGCCATCTGGGTCACGGGGAAACCCAGTCCCCAGATCAGTGCCACTGCGGCAAGCATCAGATCCGAAATAAACGCAACCTTGTTTTTCTCCATAAACGACCTCCGTAATTTCAGAAATTGATCCATTCCGGCTCAAAAAAACCGCCCTGTGTTTTCGCACGGACGGCTGGGAGCCAGTCTTTGGATGGGGAATTTTCCCCTGCAATTCTATTTTATCAAAGGGATTTTGGTTCCACAACCCCCTGTGCCACCACAACAACCTGTATACTGCCACGATGGCAGTCCCCATTTCTTGTGGTTTTTCTACCTATCGTTGCCGCCAAAATCCCCGGCCCCAATAGATAGGGGCTGTCCTCTTTCATTATAATATTAGATTATATTAAATATCAAATATATATATTTTACTTATGCTATTCCGTTGGGTATAATAAACATTGGCGAAAACAGCCATTTCATTCGTTTGTAAAAGAATCTGTTACTGATAAAAAAGGAGTTTACCGCTATGCAGAGGACCATTGGTACCGTTTCCCGCGGCGTTCGCGCACCCATTATCCGTCAGGGCGATGATATTGCCCAGATCGTGATCGACTCGGTTCTGGACGCAGTCAAGGCTGAAAACATCACCCTGCACGACCGGGATGTCATCGCTGTTACCGAGGCCGTTGTAGCCCGTGCTCAGGGCAACTACGCTTCCATTGATGATATTGCCGCTGATGTGCATCAGAAGTATGGCAGCAACACCATCGGACTCATCTTCCCCATCCTGAGCCGGAACCGGTTCAGTGTCTGCCTGAGCGGTATTGCCAAGGGCGCTGCTCTGGGCGGCAGCAAGATCGTGCTGATGTTCAGCTATCCCTCCGATGAGGTGGGCAACCCCCTGGTAAGTCTGGACGCCCTGGATGAGAAGGGGATCGATCCCTGGACCGATGTTCTGGATCTGGCCCGGTACCGTGAGCTGTTCGGCGAGAACAAGCACCCCTTCACCGGTGTGGACTATGTGGCTTACTACTCCGATCTGATCCGTGCTGAGGGCGCTGAGGTCGAGGTTATCTTTGCCAACGATCCCCGTGAGATCCTCAAGCACACCAAGTATGTCCTCAACTGCGATATTCACTCCCGTGCCCGTACCAAGCGCCGTCTGCGTGCTGCCGGTGCTGAGCTGGTATGCGGTCTGGATGATATTCTCACCGCTCCGGTAAACGGCAGCGGCTGCAATGAGAAGTATGGCCTGCTGGGCTCCAACAAGGCCACTGAAACCACTGTCAAGCTCTTCCCCAGAGAGTGCCAGGATGTAGTCCTGAAGATCCAGAAGGGCATCACCGAAGCCACCGGCGCCCATGTGGAAGCCATGGTATATGGCGACGGCGCCTTCAAGGACCCGGTAGGCGGCATCTGGGAGCTGGCTGACCCGGTGGTATCCCCCGCATACACCTCCGGTCTGGAAGGCCGTCCCAACGAGCTGAAGCTCAAGTATCTGGCTGACAACGACTTCGCTGACCTGAGCGGCGATGCCCTGAAGGAAGCCATTCAGAACTCCATCCGTGCCAAGGATCACGACCTCACCGGTGATATGGCTTCGGAGGGCACCACTCCCCGCCGCCTGACCGACCTGATCGGTTCGCTGTGCGACCTGACCTCCGGCAGCGGTGACAAGGGTACCCCCATCATTCTGATCCAGGGTTACTTCGATAACTACGCTGAATAATTTCTCCCTTATCATAGAAAAACAGCCGGGCCTGATGGTCCGGCTGTTTTTCTGCTGCTGGCTTTATTGTGCCCTGACAGCACTGAAGTCGGTGACGATCTTCCGGGCACAGGCCGCCGGGGAATATTCCCACCGGTCGATGTGATCGCCCTGGACAAAGTAGCTCATCTCCCTGGGCGCGCCCGGCTGGTCAAAGCTGTCGATGAGGATCAGCTTCACCTTCATGCGGGCAGGATTGAGGCTCTTGATGGTCACTGTGGCCCGCTGCCCCGGATATACCCCCGGACGGGGCTCTGCCAGGCCCGCCAGGTTGGGGGTGAGCTCGATGAAGATGCCATAGTCCTCCACCGACCGCACAATCCCCGGCACTGTGTCCCCGGCACAGAAGGCGGCGGCATTCTCCTCCCAGGTGCCCAGCAGCTCCCGGATGGTCAGCACGAACCGCCCCTGTGCGTCCCGGCTCTTGATGGCGCAGAGTATCTGCTGCCCCACGCTGACCCGGTCGGCAGGGGAGGAGATACGGCTCACCGACATACAGTCGATGGGCAGCAGGGCGCTGATGCCGCAGCCTACGTCACAGAACGCGCCGAAGGGCTCGATGTGGGTCACGATGCAGGGCAGGATGTCGCCGGGCTGGAGCTGGTCGAGGTATTCGGCCTTGCACATCCGCTGTGCTTCAGCGCGGGAGAGGCGGTAGACAGGCTGTCCGTTTTCGTCGGTGTCGATGCCCTCGATGACAAAACAGGTGGGCCGTCCTACCCGCGTCAGTACGGCGATGTCCCGTACACTGCCGGTGTCGGCTCCGTCGGCACACTGCCCGAAGGGCATTACAGCCCGGCAGCCGCCCAGCTCGAACCGGAGCTGACGCTGGGTGTCGAAGGCCAGCGCCGTGCTCTGCAAGATCTCGCGGCTGGCCATCGCGGCCCGCAGCTCGGCGGCGCTCAGGCGGGAAGCATTGCGGTAGTTGTTTTCGGTACGAAACGCTTGCATCATCTTTCATTCCTCTTTCTCTGATTTTTGGGTAGCATTGCAGCTATAAAACCATATGCAGCTGCATTTGCATTTTATACGAGTTTGGATTATACTATAGTTGTGTGTTCCTCTTTTGGACACACGGCCTGTACTATAAATGTGCAGACAGGAGGGATTCAATATGGATATTGCAGTCGGCGATACCATCCTCACCCGCAAACAGCACCCCTGCGGAGCAGCAAGCTTCGAGGTGCTGCGGGTGGGCATGGATTTCAAGATCCGCTGCACGGGCTGTGGCCGCGAGGTCATGCTGCCCCGGGCGAAGATCGAGAAGAACATCAAAAAGGTCATCAAACCGGGCCAGGAATAGCCCGGCGGCACAGCACATTCAGAAACTGTTTTGTAAGGAGAACTGCCTGATATGCCGAATCTGACTTCCCAAATGGAGGCCGTCTGCCGCCGGTTCGAAGAACTTTCTATCCGTCTCAATCAGCCCGAAACTGCCGCCGACCCGGCGCAGTTCCGCCGCCTGATGCAGGAGTACCATGAAGCACAGCCGGTGGTGGACGCTTACCACGCCCTCACCACTGCGCAGGACCACCTGGCACAGGCGAAAGCCCTGCTGGAAGGGGACGAGCCCCTCGACGCGGACTTTAAGGCTATGGTACAGCAGGAACTGAGCGAAAAAAGTCAGGATGTGGCAGAGCTGGAAAATAATCTCAAAATTTTGCTGCTGCCGAAGGACGTAAACGACGAGAAAAGCGTCATCATGGAGATACGCGCCGGTGCCGGCGGCGAGGAAGCTGCGCTGTTCGCCCACAGCCTCGTGCGGATGTACACCATGTACGTCCAGAGCCGGGGCTGGGAGATGGAGCTGCTGAA
>ERZ827104.3920-NODE-3920-length-10036-cov-4.350466_pt1 | contig 10036 bp, 6 predicted proteins | sample MGYA00519781_ERZ827104 | MGnify/ENA primary metagenome ERZ827104 (study PRJEB31778, sample SAMEA3449257) | human gut metagenome | biome: human gut; feature: human-associated habitat; material: faeces | place: United Kingdom | collected 2010/2012 ... | reverse complement strand
AAAACCTTGCACCTGAACAATTCAAAAGTTTACACCGACATGCTCGGGTTAAGGTGCTTTTGAATTGTTCAGCAGGCATTAAAATAAAGGGCGTATGCCTTTTCTCAATTGTTGAAATAAATTATGATATGCGGTCTGCCTACTGTAGTCTCGATATTCAGGCTTCAAGCCCCGAGCGGCGGCAGACAAAGGACTGCGGCGAACCAAATCTTTACGAGGTTACTGCGGAGCTGTGCTGCGGAGAAAGACGCGGTTCGGATACCGCAGACCCCGAAGCCGCCTTACGATTTTCAAACCGTTTGGGCATGCTTTGAAAATTCGGGCTTTCCAAACGAATAAAAACCGTCGGATGTATTCGGATCGTATGTGTAAAACAAAAGCTTCCTCTACACAAGGAAGCTTTTGTAAGCCTATAAACCTGATTTTTTGCGGCGGCAACGCCGCTTTTTTCATTTTTTCGCTGCCGGGAGCAGCGGAAATTCGGCACGCTCAATCCTCCGCAGCGCTGTTTTGGGAACGGTTATATTCTTCCGCGGTAATAAGCATACTCGAAACGGCGTACAGTGTTTGCCCGTTGTAGGAAAGGCGCGTCCAGCCCTTGCCGCCGTTGGTCGCAAGGCGCTCGGCAAATTCGCCGTTTTTCAGCTGACAAACTATATTATCCTCCTTACCGTTCGGCGAAGAGCGCAGGTTAACAATATCCTTTGCGGTCACTCTGCCTGCTGCAGCAACAAATTCATCTGCCGTGCTCGGCGTTTCACTGCTCGCCGCAGGCTTTTTAACCTCGGTTGTAAGCAGGCTTGTTTTGGCGTAAACCGTTTGTCCATTATATAAAAGCCTTGTCCAGCCCTTGGGACTTTCGCCCGTTTTCTCCGCAAACTCGCCGTTTTTAATGGTGGCTATCAGTTTTCCGTCAGTTGAGGGCTCGGCGCGCAGGTTTGTCTCGTCCTTAGCCGTAACCTTTCCCGATGCGGCGGTAAAGCCGTCGTCGGGCTTGCTTTCAGGCGCTTTTGCGCTTAAATCGGTGGTTAAATAGCTTGTTATGGCATAAACTGTTTTGCCGTTGTAATTTATTTTAGACCAGCCGTTTGAGCCTATACCCGTGCGGTTTAAAACCGTTCCGTTTTTAATATTTGCGGCAACATCGCTTTTGGTGGTGGCGGCGGTGCGCAGATTCACCTCAATTTTTGGTGTGACCTTATCGCTCACCGCTGTGTAAACGCCGTCTTCCCTGCTCGGTGCGGCGGCAGTGCCGGGCCTTGCCGATTTATTTTTCGGCTCCGCCTTTTGCCTTGTGAAATAGGCTACCGACATATCCACATTGCCCTCAATTCCCGCAACGATGCCGTTATCGGTATATTGCCACATATCGTATTTACCCGAATAATCGGGGTGGGCGGTTTTGGGGTACGGCTCTGCCGGGTAGCGCGCCACCCAAACCGAAAAAGCGTTTTCAAGCCTTGCGGTATCCCAGTAAGCGGAGCCTGACAGCTCCTTTACAGAGGAATACAGCATACCCTCATAGCCCTTTGCCTTAATGCGGTTAAGAAAAGCCAGGGCGTTATTTGTGCGCTGCGTATTGGTAACGCCGTACATTCGGCTGTCCGGCTCTCTGAAGCCCTCGCAATCGTATACCACGGGGTAAGAAACCGAATAGCCGGCAACAGCGGCGGCAGTGAAGTCCGCTTCCGCCTCCGCTTCTTTTTCTGAAAGCGCGGTTGAGAAGAAATATACCCCGCAAAGCACACCCGCCTTTTCCGCCTGCTGCAAATTATAATCGGCGGCGGAGTCCTTATAAATCGTTCCGTTTTCGCCGCGGAAGCCTATTCTTATGATTGCAAAATCTATGCCGCTTTTTTTAACGCGGCTCCAGTCAATTTTGCCCTGCCATTTTGAAACGTCTATGCCGTTTGCCCTGCCCTCTTTAACAGTAAGGCTTTCGGTATCTGCTTTCGCTCCGTTTTCATCGATAATATCGGCGTTTTCGGGGTCCTGCTTATCGTCTGCGGTGAGGGCTTTGGCAGTCGGCGCAGGTGCGGCAGACGAGCTTTCGGCGACCTTTTTTTTGCAGCCGCAAACGGTAAGCAGCAAAGTCGCTGCCGCCAAAAGGCATAAAATATTCCTTGATTTTAACTTCATAACCGCATCCCTCCATATAAATAACGAAAAAGCGGTAAAAAAGGGTTACAAAAAATCAGTTTTTGCCCGAAATGCAATCGGCAACATAAATACCCATAGCGCCCGACTGCGATAAGCCGCGGCAGATACCGCTGCCGTCGCCTATTATATATACATTATCGGTAAGCTCAAACTTTTCATTCATAAATACCGGGCGGATTGAGTAATACTTGCTCTCGCAGCCGTAAAGCAGCGTATCGTCATTCGCAGTGCCCGGGGCCACCTTATCGAGCGCATAGATCGTCTCTATAATATTTGTGAGAATACGGTGCGGCAGCACAAGCGAAATATCGCCCGAGGTTGCTTTAAGCGTGGGTATAACGGTATTCTGACCGAGCCTGTGATCATTAGTGCGCCTGCCGCGGACAAGATCGCCGAAGCGCTGAACAAGCACATTGCCCTTGCCTATCATATTTGCAAGGCGCGAAATGCTCTCGGCATACTCTGTGGGCTGATCGAAAGGCTCTGTAAAGCGTATACTTGAAAGAATTGCGAAGTTGCAGTTATCGGTCTTCTTCGCGGGGTCGGCAAAGGAGTGACCGTTCGCGGTTATGATTCCGTGGTTATTCTCCGCCGAAACAAGCCCGCCCTTATTAAAGCAGAACATTCTGCAGCGGTCCTCAAAGGTTTTGGTTCTGTAAAGAATTTTCGGCTCGTAAATGCGGTCGGAAAATTCGCGCCAGATAATATCCTTCATTTCAACGCGAACGCCTATATCAACATAATTCGAGCGCATTTTAACGCCGAACGAGCGGCAGAAATTCGCAACGAAGTTCGCACCGCCGCGGCCTGTGGCTATAATTATTTTTTCGGCGTCAATTTTCTCGCCGTTGGTGTAGTAAAGCGTGTAGCCGCCGTCGTGCTTTTCAACCCTTTCGCAATCGTAAAAAGCGAGCATTTCAACCCCGTCGTCAGCCAGCGCGCGAATGAGGTTTTGCATTGTAAGGTAGTTTTTATCCGTTCCCAGGTGCTTAACGTTCATATCAAGCAGTCTTAAATTATTTTGCAGACATTTAAGCTTCAGGCTTTCGTTTGATTTATAAACCGTAGGCTCGCCCGAGGTGCAGTATTCATTGAGGATCTTATCAACCTCATCAATATATTTATTCGCGGTATCATCGCCCAATTCTTCGCCCAGCGTTCCGCCGTAGGCGGTGCCGAGGTTGAACTTACCGTCCGAAAATGCGCCCGCGCCCGCATAGCCGCTGGTTATAGAGCAATGCTTGCAGTGAACGCAGGTATTATTTTTTCCTGCGGGGCAGTGCCTGTTTTCAAGGGTATTGCCGCGCTCGGTTATTACTATTTTAATATCCGGTATATTGCGGCAAAGCCTGTAAGCCGCCATAAGGCCGCCTATACCGCCGCCGATAATCGCAACATCGTATTTAAAGTTAGACATGATCCGCTCATCCTTTTAATTTCATTACGCAGAAAATCAGGCTGCGTTCTCCCGCTTCGGAAAACACAGCCTTTACTGCTTATCTATTTTATACCATAAGCCCGCATTTGTCAAGCTATTTTATGCTTTCATCCTTCGCAACCTTTTCCACGTGCTTTAAGATTTTATTAAGCGCCGAGGAATTTATTTTGCCCATTTCAATGCCGTCGATGCTGTACTGATATTTTGCCGCGCCCGACTTTATAAATTTAACGTCGGTTTTGGCGCGCGAGGTATCGGAATAGGTGAAAACAATTGTCATGGCAGGCTCGCCGCTCACCTTATCCACCGTGAAATCCGAGCAGGAAAGGGAAATACATTCCTGATAGAAATTCTGGAAGTTTTCGGCGGTGAGCTTTTTGCCCTCGTAGGTTATAACGTAGGTTTCCTTCGCATCTTCGGCATCATCATAAACTATATCAAAGCTATAAGTCTTTTCGGGGGTTTTGATAGTGAAATTGGAAAGCTCGTTAATAGATTGCAGGCAGACCCACGAGGCGTAGTAATTATTGACCTTGTAATCAATAAAGGTAATGCTTGAAGCGTCAACCTTTTTAATAAGCCTTGCGCCGTCGTACCAAACGGCGTAGCCGCCGTCCTCCTGCTTTTTAAAGCTGTAGCTTTGCTTTACGGAGCCAACCTTAATTTCGGCGGTAAGCTCGGGATTATCAAGCCCCAGCTTTTTGCGGGTCGAGACGGAGGTATCAAACGAATACGCACCGCTCACGGAAACGCCGCTTTTGAAAAGCCCGAAAATACCGTCCACATTATCGGCAATGCGCTTTGTGGGAGAGGTGGTCATATACGCCGCATAGGTTGAAAGGTTTTTATCGGTGTTCGGCGCAATTGTCAGCTTTTCGGGGAAATTAGAGCCCGTAAGGGTTATTGAATCAAAGGATGAAAGGTCGCCGTTATCATCCTTATAATCTGAAGATAAATCGGAAGTGGGCACACCCGCTATAGAATCGGTTGCGGCAAGGCTTAGGGCGTCAAATTCAAGCGACGAATCAATCGAGCTGTCGTTAATATATATCTTATCGTCGGTAGAAAGCTTGATATATGTTCCCGTACCGTCGGGCGATTCTCCGCCTATAAGCAGGGAAAATTCCGCGCCGTCCTTTGTTACAAAATCAGCCTTGACCGCAGGGCTTTCAAGCCCGCATTCGGCGGCGGATTTTGCGGTAACCTCTCTTGAAGCGGTAACGCTTGCGGCAGAGCTTACAATGCTTGAAACGGATGAGGAATTTATTACATCCTTCGCATAACCGTCAAGATACCATACCGTTTTGGTGCTGCTGCTTGAAGTATCCGAAGACGAAGAGCTTTCGTCCTTTTCTTCTTCGGAATAAAGCTTATATGTTCCGCTTTTATTGGTAACGGTAACGGTTTTAAAATCGTCCGAGCTTTTATCAAGCACCTTTATTGTTTCAACAGAGGGGGTGGAGGTATCGTCCTCACGCTCGGGGATAAGCTTTATTACGGCAACCGTGCCGCCCGCCAGCACCGCCACCACCAAAACAGCCGAAATGATTATGGGTAAAAGCGAACGCTTTTTTTTGACGGCGGTCTTTTTGTGGTCGGCGGGGTCGGAGAAGACGGTGGAAGCACCGTCCTCCTCATTTGAAATATTTTCCGTATTTTCGTTTAAATTATTATCCTTTTCGGGAAGGTCACTCATTACGCATTCTTTCTCCTGATAAAGATATAAATTCCTGCGGCAATGCACGCCACGGGCAGCAGCCCCATAAATATAATTCTTACAATTCCCGCAGAAGTCTCGCTTACCGAATCCGCGAAGCTTTCGTTGGTTATTGTTTTAGAAACAAATGAGATTCCGGTATCCTCGGCACCCACCGCGCGCTCCGCGCAGGCAAGGGTAAGGTTTTTATTGGAAACGGAGGACTGCTCGTTATATTCCGACTGAATGAACTGCACACTGTCAAACGCGAAAACATAGCTTGTTATCTTCTTGTTGTCATCGTCATATTCGGACTGCGCCGCCTGAAGCACCGCGGGGAAGCTCTTTTTGGTGTAGTTATCGGCACCCTTCCAGTTTGCGGCGGTACCGACAGGCGCTGCCACAACCGATTCAAGCGAGCTCATAAGAGCCTTTACGGTTATGCTGTTTTCGCTTTCAAATGCGGCGGACATGGGAACATTGTAGCCTGTAATGCAAAGCTGCATTCCGCTTGTAAGGCTCTCATCGCTGCTTGTGGGATAAATTCCCATGGTCATGGGGTCGTCCGGAATATGGTTGTTTGAATTGGTTTCAAACAGTATGCCTTCCTCTATCGCAATACCCCACTGGCTTAAGAAATCGTAAAGATTGGTAAGGTAGGGGGCGGAAGCGTCCGCAAAGAACAGAAGACCTTTGCCGAGCTTGCCGTCGTTATCAAGGAAGTCGGAAAGATTATCAAGCTCGCTGCCTATAAAGTCGGTGGTAGGACCCGCGATTATAACCGCGTCAAAATCGGAGGATATTTTACCCACGATATTATCGGAAATCGTCTCTATTTCGTAGTTATTAGCCTTTAAAAGCTTCTGATAATCGGCTGTGTAGTCGATCTTGGAATGCCCAGTGAGCAGCGCAACCTTCTTTGTTTTGCTGCTTGTTACATACGCAATAGCGCTTGTAACCGCGGTTTCAACGCTGTTTCCGCTCACGGTTGACTGGCTGTAGCCGTAGGCGGCGTAGGTGTTGTCTTCGGAAAGCTGATAAACATCCTTAAAGCCCAAAACCTTGTAGCGCACGTTATTATCCGAGCCTTTAGCCGAAACAATTATATCGCCGTAGGCTAACTTTTCGTTTGAATACTTCTGCGATATCTCGGTAAATTCCGAGCCTTGAGTATCAACATATTTCAAGGTAATCTTGTTGTTGTATGCCGGGTATTTATCAAGAAGCTTTAAGGTCTGCTCGAAATACTTCGACGCGTCGGACGATACGCCGTAAAGATTCTTCGCGTAATAGCCCATATAGCCGCCGGTATATCCGTCCTTTTCGGCGCAGACGGTTATATTTACTTCCTTATCAAGGTCTTTTAAATATTTGATATTGTCCGCGCTCATTGAGTTTTCCTTTTCGGTTGACATATCAAATTCCAAAACAAAACGGTTTGAAAGCGCGTTCACAAGCACATTCAGCACAATAAGCCCCGCAAGCACCGCGGCGGTTATTGCAACCGAATAGCCGCCCCTGCGTAAAAGCGCCTGGTTTTTAAGCTTTTTAGGTTTTTTCGCCTTTTTTTCTTTTTTGGCTTTCTTTTCCTTTTTCTCGCCTGTCTGTTCTGCGGTGGTCTCCTCGGCGGGTGTGTTCTCCGCAGCGGTTTCTTCCGCGTTTTCCGTTTCGGGAGTTAAATTCTTATTTTCTTCCATTTTGCTCACCCTCCTTTAAGCCCATCTTCTCTTATCAAGCGAGCGGACGCACAGGAACAAAAACGCCGCGCTTATGCTTACAAAGTAGAGAATATCCGCAACAGACAGTATATTTTCTCCGAAATTCTCAAAGGCGCTTATAAACGCTGCTTTTTCAACTACCGTAGCTATCCAGGAAACCTTTATCATGCTTGCAAAGTTGGACATATAAAGCACAAGTATATTGATTACAAGCGTAAGTATTGCCGAAATTACCGGACTTTCGGTAAGGGATGATATAAACATGCCTATTGAAATCAGTGCGCTTCCGAGCAGCAGCATACCGAAAAGTGCGTATATATACGACATCACATTAACGCTGACATACGACGCTACGATTATTTCAAAAATAACCGTGGGCGCAAAGCCGATTGCGAAAACCGCAAGCGCCGCGAAAAATTTACCCAGCACAATGGATGTAAGGCTTACGGGCGCCGTAAGCAGCGCCTGGTCTACCTTTTGCCGCCTGTCCTCGCTCATAAGACGCATTGTAAGCACCGGCATGGTAAAAACAATAACGGTGGACATTGCCACTATTACCATTGCGGTGTCCGGGCTGCCGTAGCTGTATATCATTGAAAAATACAGCCCCAAAAAGAAGTAAAACGCCGCTATAACAATAAAGCCTATTGGCGTTGTGAAGTACGCCCTGAATTCTCTTTTAAATACCGCGCTCATTGCTCTGCCTCCTCTGCCTGCTCTGTTTTGACGGTAACGCTGCCGTCCTCGGCTATTTCAACGCTCGGCTTTTCCGCCGTTTCCGTTTTATCGGTTATTCCGAGCATACGCTTTGCTTCATCGTTATCGGCAGCTTCCGTAAGCCGCAGGAATATCTGCTCGAGGGACACCTTGTTGCTGGTAAGCGATAAAAGGGTCTTCCCACGGGATACTATGCGCTTGAAAACCTCGGCGCGCACATCTGCGCCGTGCTCGGGCTCTATAAGGAAATCGAACGAGCCGTCCTCTTTTCTGCCGAGGGAGGTAACGGATTTTACACCCTTAACGGTGCTTAAAGCGTCAATCATTTCCTGCTCGCCCGCTACTATGCGCGCAATAAGGGAGTGATCGCTCGACAGCTTGTTTGAAAGGTTTTCGGGCGTGTCGTCGGCAATTATCTGCCCCTTGTTTATAATTATTACCCGCTTGCATACCGCCTGAATTTCGGAAAGTATGTGCGAGGACAGAATAATCGTGTGGTTTTTACCGAGACGGGCTATAAGATTTCTTATCTCGATTATCTGCTTGGGGTCAAGACCGACGGTCGGCTCATCAAGAATAAGTACATCCGGGTTGCCTATAAGCGCCTGGGCAAAGCCTACACGCTGACGGTAGCCCTTTGACAGGTTCTTTATAAGGCGGTTCTGCACATTGTCAATTTTAACAAGCCTTAAAATCTCGTCAATATGCGGCTTTTTCGGGAATTTGACCTTTTTAAGGTCATAAATAAAGTTTAAATACTCGCGCACCTTCATATCGGTATAAAGCGGCGGTATCTCAGGCAGATAGCCTATTCTGCGCTTTGCGTCCTCGGGGTATTCCGCAATATCGTACCCGTCAATTTCCACCTTGCCCTGGGTCAGGGAAAGGTAACCGGTAAGTATATTCATTATTGTGGACTTACCTGCTCCGTTTGGGCCCAAAAAGCCGATAACCTCGCCCTTTTCGATGCTGAAGCTTACATCCTTGACTGCGAGATAAGTACCGTACCTTTTGCTGAGCCCGGTTACTTCGATCATTTATATTCCTCCAAGCATAATTTTTGGTTCTAAACCATAATACCAAACAAATTTACAAAATTATTAAACAAATTGTGAATAATTGCAATTACTACGCCAAAAGCTGCGCCAGTGTTATAACCGCAGGCATTGTAATAATTGATAAAACCGTGCTGAGCGATACCATATCGACCGAAAGCGCCGTATCGCCCCCGCCGAATTTTGAAGAAAACATTGTGGTAACAGCCGCAACAGGCGCGCTTAACGATATTATTACAGAGACGAGCAGCGTGCCGCGCACCCCCAAAAGGTACAAAGCCCCGAGGGATACAAGCGGATAAACAATAAGCCTTAATAAAACAGCAATTATGCACTTGACATCCTTAAAAGCCTTAAGCACATTCGTTTTGCTTAAATGGTAGCCGATAATAAGCATGGGCAACGGGGTGTATATTGCCGCAAGGTAATTTACGGTAGATGAAAGCACATGCGGCACGGGAACGGAAAACACGAAAATTATAAGCCCTATAAGCAGTCCCGCAATGCCGGGGTTTACAAAAAGCTTTTTCGGCTGTATGTAGCGTTTGTCGCCGCTTATAAGGTAAACGCCGTAGCTCCACACCACAAGATTGAACATTATAACATATGCAGAGCCGTAAAGCGTGCCGTCAGCCCCAAGCATTACCTCCTGTAAGGGTAAAGACATAAACCCGCAGTTTGCGAAAATCGAGCCGAAGCGCAGAGTTCGCTGCCGCCTTAAGTCCTTTGAGCGAAGGAGCAGCGTACCGAGAGTAATCATAAGCACCTGCACCAAAAGGGTTAAAGCAACAGCCAGCAGCAGCGATTTCATAACCGCCGCGTCGAACCTGCGCATAAGCGATTTTATAATAACGCAGGGCGTTGCTATTATCAGCGCAATATCGGTGCAGCAGGCGGCTCCCGCCTCGGTCATGATTCCGGTTTTTGCCGCAATAAAGCCCACCGCTATCATCAGCATTAAAACGGAAACCTGGGTGAAAACGGTTATGAACATTTATTAACTCCCGCGGCAAATTTCAGGAATGCGTGTCTTCCCTCCTCAGTGCGCTTGAAAACACCCGCGTGCTCAAGCACATGTGAGAATACAAGACCTATTTCGTCCCTTATTATTTCGCTGATATTGTCTTCCGTCAGCTCGCCGTATTTTCGGCGCACTTCGTCTGCCCAATCGGCATGCTTTGCAAGCACCTCGTCTTTTCGTATATCGCGGTTTTCAAGCATTGCCTTTTCAAGCAGTGCCATTTCGTTTTTA
>ERZ827104.3914-NODE-3914-length-10050-cov-2.827414_pt1 | contig 10050 bp, 6 predicted proteins | sample MGYA00519781_ERZ827104 | MGnify/ENA primary metagenome ERZ827104 (study PRJEB31778, sample SAMEA3449257) | human gut metagenome | biome: human gut; feature: human-associated habitat; material: faeces | place: United Kingdom | collected 2010/2012 ... | reverse complement strand
CATATCTTTTTTTCCTGCTACAGTGGCATTGATCTGAGTAAATTCTGCACTTGTGGTGTTGGCAATAACCTTTGCCAGAGTGGTTTTTCCTGTTCCTGGTCCACCCTCAATTAATATTCTAGGATTTTTTCTCAAACCTTCTAGAATACTTAGATTGTCAATCTGTAACCAATCCAAAACTTCGCGAAGCGAAGTTAGTGAATATTTATAACGATCTTCAATTGATGGAGCAAGTGAGTTTACAATAGACTGTAATTCTGTCTTTGATATTATACGTTTAGAGCGTTTATTTTTACGAATTACACTTAAACAGAAGTCTGCAAAAGAATTATCACTATCTTGATCTAACTTATTCCAAAGTTTATGAGAAAGGTTGATTTGAGAAGAGTCACGTGATATGTCAAGAGTACTATGAGGGAAAGCACATACATAATCAACAAATATTTGATCCTTATTTAATATCCCATTATTTAACAATGCCCATTTATAATCATGAGCTTGCTTAAATGGTGTTCTACTCATTTCCCTTAAGACCCCTTTATAGCTATAATAAAAGAACCCCCTTATCAACTCAATTATACCACCTTTAACTTCAACAATAATTGCACCTTCTTGGCATATAAGGAGAAAATCAATCTGTATTTCATTTTGACCTCCATATGGTATGTTGAAAGTTTTATCATACCACATATACCATGTCAAAGGACTTGCTTCACAATCTCGTACAATACGTTCATACATATCTTTTTCTCCCTGAAGTACATTACCACTATTGTAATTAATACCAATAGTAGAGTCAATTAGAAGAGTATCTTTATGAGATTTAATAATGATTGCCATATTGTTGTGAGTTATTTATAATTTGATTACTTCCAAAGATTTTCGTCTACAAGTTCGGACATTGAATAGTTAAACATGTCTATCAATTCTGCCCTATGATTAGGAAACATTTCTAGAACTTTTATTAGAGACTTTAATGATAAACACATTTTGACTCTATCGTAATATCCATCTCTTATATCTTGTTCAAATTCATCGAATGTTTTTAGCTTTGGCCGTGTAGTTATTTTTAATGTCTTTTCTTCCCAATAAGATTGATTTCTATAACAAAATTGCCAAAAAGACATTTTTTTGTAAAACTGCTGCTGGTTACACCATCTGGCAATTTGGACATAAAAATTTGATACTGGGGCATTATGATAGTCTTCATGCCTCATCACATATCCAACACATCCATATTGCATGAGTATTTTAATTCTTTGAAATAATTCCCAAATGTCTTTATAAAATATATCTACTTTTGTTGGAGACTGTTTAAAACCACAAAACAAATAGAACTTTGTACCTTTCTTTGGATTGTAACGTTTCCAGATTTTAAGTGATTTTTCAATTATCTCATGATCTTTCCAATTATCAAAAGCAAAAATAAAATCACCATGATAACGCGACCGTGATAACATTTCTGCCATTTCTTCGCCATAAGGACTTTCTGCTAACATGCGTTCATCAAGACCTTGCCGGAATTGAAATGGGCGTTTAGTCTCTATAAGTTGCTTCAGTAGTGGTCTCCAAATAGATGGGTCAGAAGCAAGAAAATTGTCATCCCATAAATAGATATATGGCCGAACAAGTTTTCCGTTTTTATCTTTCTCATCATCCAAGAACCATTGTAATTTAGAATATGGTAATATACAATTCTCTAGATTATTAACACAGAATGGACAATGTCTTACACAACCACGGGTTAAAAAACCTATTGAATATTTTTGATAATCTTTAAATTTTTCTCGTTTAAAACCTTTCTTAACTTGTTGATTAATAAATTGATCATATAAATGATAGTAAGGCATCTGACGAGACATGCTAATCCCATACTCTTTACCTCCATGAAAGTTTCTAAGAGTATTTAGGAATTCATCATGTTCTAATTGGTTCATATCTTGTTCACGTTTTCTACGATATTCCATTACACTTACTTCATTGGCATAAAATCCAGTTCCTCCACATTTAAACTTCTTTTCTTCCGGTGTTCCTTTTGATCGTATATATAGTTCTGGTAATTTGGTAAACGTAAAGACACAAGACAAATATATTCTTGTATAATGTAAAGTATTTGCCTGAGGATCAAGAATTAATTCAAATGGAATTCCATTATCATGGAAAAATCCTGCCAATTTTAGTAATACAAGATTTGGGTGACGCGTTCCATTATCAAGTAGATCCGCATCAATTAGTCCTATTATTTCTTGTTTTTTTGACATATTATTCATTCATTGATTTTATAAAGGCTTTGCCTTTCTCTGTCAATACATAACCGCCTGTTTTACGCGAACCTTGATACTCAATCAAATTAAGATCTTCTGAAATAAGTTGCTTAAGGATTCTATCAATAGTAGGCATTGATATTTTTATTGCATCATGCAAGTCTTTTCTTTTAGCTATTCCTAGTTCTGAAATCTTTAACAGGACACTTTTTATCTTATCATTTATCTTATCATTTATCTTATCATTTATCTTATCATCATCTGAGGAAATAAAATCATCCCCAATCAAGACTCTATCACCAAAACCTTCTCTACAAGGAATCTCAATCAAGAAATAACTTCTCTCTTCATTTGTCTCAATCACAGCAGGAGCAGAGCCATTTCTTCTTAATTCGTCTTGTATGGTTGGGATACCGGTTCCTCTACCTTCGGACAACTGAAGTTCTTTGAGATAATCGCCCAAACGACGATTACGGTAGCGGCGTGACTTCAGACGTTCAGCCTTTTGGATAGCATCAATGCTGATGGAACGGTCCGGACCGGCATAACTAAGAATGAAAATCTTTTCTGGCTCAATCGTAATCTCAACCGGTTCTCGTTCTTGATAATCTCTATGATACAAAGCATTAACGACTGCCTCTTCAATTGCTTGATAAGGATAGTTGAAGAAGATTATAGATTCAGCCTTGTCTTTCTGCTTAATGATACGTTTCTTGATAACATTCGTTTTGATATAGTCCAATGCCTGTTTTATCATATCGGGAACAGGGCCAACAATCTTTGGAACCTCAATCATGTTATTGGGATTCTTAATGCAGCCCTCGGGAAAGATAACAATATCTACTTGTGTTGTCGGGAAAAATTTGGCAGGATTCTTACAGAACATCATAGCGGCCACATTCTTGACTAGTTGACGTTCAACGGGCCCTACCAGCAGGTCCATTTGCGACAACAACTCGAACAGGGACAGCTTTTCGAAATCAGCAACCAAACGACTGTTGACTGTTTGCAAGTAATCCAGAACCAAGGCTCTTGAAATATCTGTTATCTCTATACTCTCATTACCCCTTTCATCAAATGGAGTACGATTCGCCATCTCACGCAATTCATCCAAGACTTCACCTCTCGCCTCAATAGTATTGGTTCCACTACGAACATACCACTTACATGGCGACTGATTACTTGCTGTAACTCGTTCACGTACATTATAAGGACGGTTCACTCCAGCTGGCACCCAAATAAGCAAAACGTATTTCCCATCAATCTCCTGCATGTCGATTCGTGGCAAATAGAATGGCTCAATCTTATGATTGAACCCAACCATATCACGTTGTATCTTATCAAGTTCCTCTATAGGAACACCTGTCACTGGCCGTTTTGCGATACCTGTGTTTTCTTCTTCTTGAACACCTACGATGATGTATCCTCCGCCAATGTTATCAAAATCATTAGCGAAAGCACAGATGGTGCGATAAATTTTATCTGGATTCCATCCTGTTTTAAACTCAATACGGGTGGATTCTATTTTACGCTTATGAAGCAAGTCTTCTATGTTTACCGGAATAGCCATCTTGATATACTTATTTAGATTTATCCTTTTCTACATGAAGCAATTCTCTTACATCAACATCCAAAAGTTCCGCTATGCGAAATAATGTTTCCAAATCTGGTTGTGAAGCATTAGTACACCAACGAGAAACAGATGTCACATTCCTACCAACTTGCTCAGAGAGCCATTTAGCCGTTTTATTCTTTTCAACAAGGACTATTTTAATCCTATTCAATTGCTTCATAATTGAAATAATTTGTAGTTTAATGCAAATATATCAAAATTCAATGTGAAAAGCTAATATTGTTCAATTTATTTTGGTAAAATACCTTTCAATGATAATTCTATTCAAAAATTAACCACCATACCATTAGCCTTGTCAAGTTCATTCCAGCGAGTACAGAACAAATGTGAGTGGCGAACAGGAGGATAGTCTGCGAGCAGAGCACCAGTATTAATCAGTTCACACTTCTCGTTGATAATGCCGAATGATTCATAGTCGCTATTCTCAAACAAACGTTTAGTGCGCTTAAAGTATGTGGCACGAAGCACGGTAAATACCATATCCACGAACTTCCAACAATACACAAGGCTCATACGACATGTTACTACCCTTCAGCACCAGTTCTTTGTGCTTCAAGATACTAGCTACTACACTCTAGTTACCAACACGAACAAATGCCTACATCGGTCCATCATCTATGTTATAATAAGATATCTGAGCACCAGGCATCACTGTGAGTACAACGAACTCCTTGTCTTCAGCCTTTGCGAACGAGAGGTTGAATCAGGTATTGGATCAATGTGAGACTTGATAGCTTCGCTGATCTTCTCCGCATCATCTTTTACGTCATCAAGACCGACCGATAGTTTTATCATTAGCAATACCCCAAATGAGTCTGCCACCAATACCATTGGCAAAGGTGCTCACACTCTTGCACCAACTTTTCGGTTTCTTCACCTCCAGAGCCACCTTCTTATCATATTTTGTTACCCCGCCTATCAGTTGGTGAATGTCTAGTACTTCCATTTTATATATAACGTATTGACCTACTATTTATTTAAATGTTTAGAGTTCTATCGAACATAACGATTCCCCTTTATATTTTATAATATGTAGCATCTGACTCACAGAAACAACAGATGATTACTTTACCATCAAAGTCACTCTCATGGATTGCCTTCAACGCAATCTAAGCAGCCTCTGCCTTTGGATAGCCATACACACCAGTACTAATACAAGGGAAAGCGATACTCTTAATGCTCTTTTCCTTAGCAATGTCAAGTGCAGTCTTATAGCATGAAACCAGCAACTGAGACTCGTCACCATTACCATAAAAACAGGTCCGACGGTATGGATTACATACTTGCAAGGCAAGTTATATGCCCCTGTTATCTTACTCTGACCAGTCTCGCAACCGCAAGAGTCATGCACTCCTTCAAGAGTTCGCGACCTGCAGCACGATGAATAGCACCATCCACTCCTCCACCATCTAACAACGAGCGGTTAGCTGCATTAACGATTGCATCAACTGCCAGCTTGGTTATGCCACCAACGACGAGTTCTATCTGTTTCATATACTTACCTCTTATTCCATATCGGTTAGAACCATATCGCAAAATTCGTTTGCATTATTTGCATTATAAATTTTAGCGCCAATATTCTTTAATGGTTCATAGCTATGTAGAGATTTTGAACCACCAAGTAAAAATATATATAACTTATTATCATCATTCAAATAATCACGGAAATAGCTTACAGATTCATTGATATTGCCTAAGTCACCATCTGTAATCAACACGGTAACTAGATCTCTAGATCTTACGTCTAACGTTGATTTAATTCTTGAAATTGGAAACTTAGTTCCACCGTGACCATTTGTTAATAGACGCTCCCTTACGTCATCATATTTATCACTCCAATCAACGTATGCATCAATTTTATCACTAAATCCTATAAATGCAACCTTGCTTTTTGTTGATTCAAAGTATGATAAAATACCATATGATGCAAGAACAGCCTGATGCATATTAGCAGATTCCTTCATCGCAGACCCCATACTACCGGATGTATCAACGACCAACAACAAATCCATTTGTTTGCTTTCAGTACCATTATCATCATTAGATACATATTCCCACTTTTTTGTAGTCATTCCAGGAATAAGTCGTGGAGATGTCATATATGTTAACATTAAATCCAGCTCCTCTATTGGGTCACCAATTCTCCATACAGAGGGATATGTATATGAAGACTTGTTTCCTGTATTCGAAAATTCAACAATTGGTATGATATTAGCACTTTGAACATTAAACCAAAGAACTCCCTTCTGCTTATCAGACATACCTATAATACCAGCAATTGCTAATAGGTCGATGAACTCTTCTACAGAGGTTTCTTCTGCGAGTACTTCTATTGCTTCTTTGACTTTATCAGGATCCGCAAAAACAAAAGCATTTCCGTGTTCATCGCCATCTTTAGGTCTACCAACACCCCATTGACCGCTCTGTTGCTGGGATCCCTGCTGACCGCTCTGTTGCTGAGGTCCCTGCTGACCGCTCTGTTGCTGAGATCCCTGCTGACCGCTCTGTTGCTGAGATCCTTGTTGACCGCTCTGCTGGGGATTCTTTTGGTCTTCAACATATAGTTTAAAGAATATTTCTGCATATTCTTCAACTTTATCTAAAAATGACGATTTATCTTCTATGCCGTTTTTCGTGAATGAATCAGCTAATTGATGGACAATTTTTAAAAATTCAGGATCAGTTTCATTTATACCAAGATCTTCTTTCCAAATTGCCTCTTTTGTTAGAAACATTAATTTGCAATGCCTTGGACAAGCACTGATATTTGCACCTATTTTTATCCAATCGATTTCACTCTTTAAAGTTTCTTTACTATGTCTATAATAGTTTTTTGTATCAACAATAATATCAGCTGCTTGATTTGAAATTGCTCCACACGCATACTTGATATTTATACCAAGATGAGAGAAATGCTTATAATAAACATCTTTAATTCTTTTTAGCATTCTAAAATGAGTAATTACATCAAATGGGCAACACATATAGTGCTCTATTTCATGTCTTGTAAGTACTTTTACTTCATTCTGAAACTCATGATAACTTATAGGAAGTTTTCCGAAATTAAGATGAATCTGCCAAGTCTTATCTATAGTAATATAGTATTGCCCAGTTGAATAATTAGCATCATCCGGCAAAAGCATTTTGACAATAGGCATAGGAATCCCCAAGGAATTGTGATACTCCTTGACGAATACATACTCAATTGCTTCTTGGGCTTTCAATCTATATGTTTCAATATCAATTGACATTGTTTGCTTGTAAGTATTTGAATAATTCAGAATCTTCGTCCCCTTGGTAGGTAAAGATATATTTTTTCAATCTCTTAACTGACAAGTCGCATGCATCTCGTGTAATATCCAACAACTTAAATGGTTTTACTTTTTGTATGTCACCATTTGCAAGATCGGTACCAGGAATAACCGCTTGAATAAGAGATGACAGTTGAGGATTCGATATTATTGAATCTTTTTCGAGCTTAAATGTATATTCCTTTATTTCTATCTTTTTGATAGAACGGTTAACTCGCTCTGAAATGTACTGTCGATTGGGAATATCATATCTAAATGCTAATTCTGATTTTATAGCCTTAAGCTTCGAAATGTCACCTTTTGAGTTATCTATCTGGTTGTTATAGGACACAATCTTATCATAAACTGGAGCATATTTTTCATTTAAGACTGGAACAATCTCTGCAGATATTACAAGAGAATTATATGACGAGTCTCTTATTTCTTTAAGATACTCATTGAATTCTGGAACTGAAAGTGTTCCTGTCTTAACTCTTTCAAAACCCATAAGAAGATCTTTAATACCATCAAACTCATTTTTGATCATTTGTATGATATTTCGAGTTCCATCTAAATCAATATTTGTTATAAAAATGGATGTTTGCTTCCCTGAATTTGTATTTTTCCAATGTTCAGTTAAAGTTGACACATACTTTTTGCTCAGAACAGCTCTATGCCAAATCATATATGGGGCTAAAACCTCAATATGATTTACATTGACTTCTCTGTCTCCAAGGAACCATGCAAGAGCTTTTCCATATCTGTACAGGTCTTCTTTTACTCTGACGCTTAGTGGTAACTTGATTTTTGAGCACACTTTTTCTGGTGCACACATATGACAATTCTCACAAAGACTCTTGTCAACAGACAAGTTATCATTAGACTCTTTAGAGGCTCTTTCACATAGGCGATATGAAGCAATTATGTAGTTGATAAACAATTCGGCTTCTTCTGTATATGGAATATTCTTAACAATTTCTTGAAGTTCTTCTAGATTAACATCCTGAAGATATTCCTCAATACGATCATTATAAGATGATTTATCTCGTTTTCCAATAGTACTGAAACTGTCATAATCAGGCATGGTTATCGGAAGTGCAAGAGCAAATCTATCCTTGAATGGCAAAGACAATTCTGTGTTCGCATTGTCCTTTGGGTTCAAGGTTGCAAACAGGGTGAAAGCAGGAACAATCATACTCTGATCATGATATTTTACTGACCCTTCTGCGAGCAATGACAATAGAATATTTTGTGCGTATGGAGATAAACGATTTATCTCATCAATGATTTTCCATCTTGATGTGACAAATTCGTTCCAGACCACTGACAACTTACCATTATCAAGTGGTTTGTTTCCTGTCATTTGAGTAAAATCTAAACTACCAAGGATTTTTTCTTCTGTCAATTGTGGATGTCCTCTCAATATACAATCTTCAATCTTTTCCTTGGTAAGATGGTAAAACAACTGACCTAAATACTTAGACAAGGTGGTTTTTCCTCCGCCATGTCCTCCATACAACATCATTGTACCACGCTCAACAAGTGCATTGATTACAGCAAGCGTTTCTACCAAATACACTTTTCGATCTTTCAACTTCTCGTTCGAGAACTTTGCACCTTCAAGTTCTGAATTGTGCACATACAAATTGTTTATTCGTATGTTATCCAATGCCTGAATTATATCAATATTTGTCATTATTAGTATTCTTTTGTATATGATAATTTAATAAGTCCACTCTCCAATAGTTTTCGGAGATAGTCATGATCTAAATCAGATGGCGTTAACTCTAAAGACTCTTTTTGTTGAAGCCAGTTTATCTCTGTTTCCAATCCAGATTTTTTCATGATGTCTTCAAATATCTGCTGAGTTTTATTCTTATCCTCAAGCATTGTATCTAAAGTTTCATCAGAAATAGAATTCATAAAATCAGAGAGTGGCCCTAAACCATTCACAATTGTTGCCAGAGTTCCATTTTCAGAATCATATATTGAGTCAATATCATTTTGTAATTCTGGATGAGTTTTTGCAATCTTTTCCAACATAGCTTTTTTGGTCTTGTTATAGTTTGCCAAGAATTCATCAAAGCAGTCTTTTACTTCGTCAAAAATCTTTATTTCTGAACTATGGAGCTTTGCAATTTCATTATGACATTTGTTTAGTTTTGGAACAATTTCCTCAAATTTCACAGTAAGTATCTGTGGTAGTACATTAGCGTTTCTTACTGTCTTGTAATTCTTTATGAGCAGATCTATCTCACCTTCTTTTTCGAATCCATCCCAAGTTTTATTAAACGACAATTCATCTTCTGCATAGAATTCTTTTATGTCAATGTACTTGGCTTCAATATCATTCCAAGTATTCTCAATAAAATTATTCAAGCATTCAGCTACATCTCCTTTTGTTGCCAACATGGTGTCATCGAACTTCTTGAAAAGTTGCTTAAGTGTATCATCCGAATTACTTGAGATGCCAGTATCAGAAAGTATGGTTATTACTTTCTTAATAGACGCGATTCTGTTTCTTACTCGCAAGTATAGTTTTGACTTATTTTCGGACTCATTAAGTGCTGTAAGATTCTGTCCATTTTTTATAGACTGCTTAATTATTTCGGAATAGAATGATATTGTCTCATCATTCTTTTGTTCTTCCGTATATAGATCTTCTACCTTTGTAGAAGCCAATTCAGAAATGTCTGCTAAACCAACAAATTCATCCTCTAAATCTGTCAAGAATCCATCAATATTATTCTCAAATTCATCTGGCTTATTAACAAATGCTGAGACATCTGATTTCAACTTTTTATTAAATTCAGAGATGATTTTATCAAATATACACTTGTCATCATCAAAAGAAATGTTTTCA
>ERZ827104.3913-NODE-3913-length-10057-cov-21.149870_pt1 | contig 10057 bp, 6 predicted proteins | sample MGYA00519781_ERZ827104 | MGnify/ENA primary metagenome ERZ827104 (study PRJEB31778, sample SAMEA3449257) | human gut metagenome | biome: human gut; feature: human-associated habitat; material: faeces | place: United Kingdom | collected 2010/2012 ... | reverse complement strand
ACCGATCGAAGGAACTGTTCTTCCGGGTGTTACAAGAGATTCCATGATCCATCTGCTCCGTGACTGGGGTTACAAGGTAAATGAGACAAGACTTTCCGTAGATGATCTGATGAAAGCCGGACATGACGGCACATTGGAAGAGGTATTCGGTACAGGTACAGCAGCCGTTATCTCACCGGTCGGAGAACTCCGTTACAAAGATGATGTTGTGACAGTCAACAACTTTGAGATCGGTGAACTGACACAGAAATTATATGATACTTTAACCGGCATCCAGTGGGGAAGAATCCCGGATAAATATGGCTGGACAGTAGAAGTAAAATAACTTCTGGACATTTTTCGCATATCATAGTATAGTAATCATGTTATAGATGCCTTCATAGATGTAGCAGCATTTATGAAGGCATTTACAATATATATAGCACATTGATAATCGAATAAGGTTTATATTTTCAGATATGCAATCCTGTCTGTGACTGATTGCAGACATTTAGGTTTCTCTTCTAGCGCCATGTACCTGTGAGGACGACCATACACAGGTTAACGAGGAAAAGGGTTATCGAAAATTCGGCGGACGCCCTTTCGTACCTCCCAGTGCGAGATATGCCGGCAAATATGCAGGTGACTGCAAAACAAATACGGTATAATGGGACAATTAGATTTGAATATGATTTAAATTTTAAATAGAAAAGAAGAGGAAATTTAATATGTGTGGAATTATAGGTTATACAGGCAGTGAAAACGTAAAAGATGTTTTATTAGATGCGTTGGAATTATTAGAGTATCGTGGATATGACAGTGCGGGTATTGCAGTGAAAGACGAAACTTCCCATGTGACAAATGTTTATAAATGTGCCGGAAGAGTAAGTGATTTAAGAGCAATTTGTGATTCGAAGAAGATTTTGTCTACCTGCGGTATCGGACATACAAGATGGGCAACTCACGGTGGAGTTACGGATCAGAATGCACATCCACATCAGCAGGGGAAAGTGACTCTGGTTCATAACGGGATCATCGAAAATTATCGTGAACTGATTGCTGATTACGATTTGCAGGAAATCCTTCATTCTGAAACAGATAGTGAAGTTGCGGCTGCATTATTAAATCATTATTATAAGGGAAATCCCAAGGAAGCAATCAAGAAAGCAGTAAGTAAATTAAAGGGTACCTTTGCGCTTGTGATCCTGTTTGAAGATCAGCCGGATGTGATCTACTCGATCCGGAATGTCAGCCCGATCGTTGCAACCATATGCAAAGAGGGAGCAATGCTTGCATCAGATCTGACTGCACTCTGCCGTTTTACAAATGAATACTTTGTTGTACCGGAATATCACATTTTAGAGTTGCACAAAGATCATGTGGTACTTACGGATTTAAATGACAATGTGGTAGAACCAGAATTTTTGTCCGTTGACTGGGAGTTGAACAGCGCGGGAAAGAATGGTTATCCATTTTATATGGAAAAAGAGATTATGGAGCAGCCGGAAGCAATCAAGAATACGATCAAAGACCGTATCGTGAACGGTCTGCCTGATTTTACTTCGGATGGTGTGCCGGATTCTCTTTTTACAGACTGTGACAGAATTTGTGTGGTAGCATGCGGAACAGCCATGCATGCGGGACTTGTGGCACAGGCTCTTGTAAAATCTATCGTTCATGTGCAGATGGACGTAGAACTTGCATCAGAGTTTATGTATTCCGATCCGGTCATTGATGAGAAAACATTGGTGATCGCAGTATCACAGTCCGGTGAGACAATTGATACCTTGGAAGCATTAAAATATGCGAAGAGACAGGGCGCAAAATGTTTATCCGTTATCAACGTAAAAGGTTCTTCCATTGCAAGAGAAAGTGATTATGTGTTATACACCGCAGCAGGACCTGAAATTGCAGTGGCAAGTACAAAAGCTTACACAACACAGCTTTCCGTATTTTATCTTGTGGTTGCAAAAATGGCATTATTGCGAGGTGTCTACACAGAGGAGCAGACAAAGAGCTTTATCGCAGAATTAGAGCGTGTTCCGGAAGTGATGCAGAAAGTATTGGAGAAAAGACGTGACATCCATGTGATCGCAAAGAAGATTCTGGAAGCAAAGGATCTGTTTATGATCGGACGTGGACTGGATTACTCTATTTTACTGGAAGGATCATTGAAACTGAAAGAGGTTTCTTATATTCACTCTGAGGCTTATGCCTCCGGCGAATTAAAACACGGACCAATTGCACTGATCACGACTAACACACCGGTTGTTGCAACGGTAACACAGGAAAAACTCATGTCAAAAGAGCTTTCCAATATTAAGGAAGTAAAATCCAGAGGTGCAGATATTGTATTATTTATCAAAGAGGCACTTTCCGGTGATCTTGATACCGAATATCAGGTGATCAAGCTTCCGGATATGCAGGATGAATTTATGGTTTTACCTGCATCGGTTGCATTACAGCTTTTAGCATATTACGTGTCATCCGATAAGGGATTTGATGTTGATAAGCCAAGAAATCTGGCGAAGGTAGTTACGGTAGAGTAAGAATTAAGTTTTGGGGGATTTGGATAAAGAACGGAAATAAAAATTGAGAAGTTGGGAAATCGAATGTTTTGCACAGGAAGCAGAACAGGATCGCATGTCTGAGCATATAATATAAGGAAATATAGGAAGAGGTTGTTCATGCCAGATATCAAATATGCCCAGACAGAGGCTGTAGATAAAGGAAGCCTCAAGGTAGAAGTACTTGCGAACCGGACCAGACGACCGATCGAGGGAGCGAAAATCACGATTTCCTATTCGGGCAAGCCGGATTCCACGGTGGAGGAGGTAAGCGCAGATGATTCAGGAATGTCGGAGAAACTTACGCTTGATGCGCCTCCGCTTGAATACTCGATGGAACCCTCCGAAAATCAGCCATTTGCCCAATATACGGTCAAAGTTACCGCACCGGGATATCGTCCCGTCAGTATTTCGGGTGTTCAGGTTTTTTCAGAGCAGCTCGCATTGCAACAGGTGCGAATGGCGGAAGAAAATGAGGAAGAAAATCAAATAGATTCCATTGTGATTCCGGTCAATACGTTGTTTGGCAATTTCCCGGCAAAAATAGCAGAGTCCGAGATCAAGCCTGTCTCCGACTCAGGGGAGATCGTGCTGAGTAAAGTGGTGATCCCGGAATTTGTCGTTGTTCATGACGGACCGCCATCGGATCCCAATGCGGCAAATTATTATGTCCGTTACCGGGATTACATCAAAAATGTGGCATCCAGCGAGATATACAGCACGTGGCCGGACAGCACGCTGCGTGCCAATATCCTTGCGATCATGTCCTTTACGTTAAACAGGGTTTACACGGAATGGTACCGGAACAAAGGCTATAACTTCACCATCACAACATCCACTGCTTATGACCAGAAATTTGTATATGGAAGAAATATTTTCCAGAGTATCTCGGATGTGGTAGAGGAAATGTTCCAGAATTATCTTTCCAGACCGAATGTGAGACAGCCAATCCTGACGCAGTATTGTGACGGACAGCGCGTGACGTGCAGCAACTGGCTGAGCCAGTGGGGAAGCAAATATCTTGGGGATCAGAACTACGAAACGATAGAAATTCTCCGTTATTATTATGGTGATAATATGTTTATCAATACAGCGGAGGAGATTTCCGGTATCCCTGCATCCTGGCCGCGGTATAATCTGGAAGTGGGCGCTGCCGGAGATAAGGTCCGGCAGATCCAGGAACAGTTAGCGAGAATCTCGCAGGCTTATCCGGCAATCCCGACGATCACACCGGATGGGATTTACGGAGAGGCAACGAAGGCAGCAGTAGAAAAATTCCAGTCTATTTTTGGCTTGCCTGTGACGGGAGTGGTAGATTACCGCACCTGGTATAAAATATCGGAGATCTATGTTGCGGTGACAAGGATTGCAGAACTGGTATAAAATGTGGAGTAAATGTGCCGGGGGATTGGTATTTTTCAGTTCCCCGGCACAAAAACGTTTCAGGAACAGATCGCAGACTAGGATTTGAGTAGAAAATGTGTTAAACTAAAAGTTAGTTTAGATTGCAGTAAAGCAGGGATAAAAAGTATGAACAACTATAAAATCACAATCCAGTATGATGGGACAAGATACAAGGGCTGGCAGGGGCAGAACAGCACCGGGCTGACCATTCAGGGAAAAATAGAAGCAGTGCTGGGACAGATGGCAGGACACGCGGTGGAAGTCATCGGTTCGGGGAGAACGGATGCGGGCGTGCATGCCAAAGGCCAGGTGGCAAATTTTCATATTGAGGAGCATTTTACGGAGGGAAAGATCCTGTCCTATCTGAATCATTATCTGCCGGATGACATTGCCGTTATTGCGGTTGAGCAGGTGGACGAGCGTTTTCACAGCCGTTACGCCGCAAAGAAAAAGACCTACCGCTATCACATCCATATGGGAGAGATCTCGGATGTTTTCGAGCGGAAATATGAGTACCAGTATGAGAAAACACTCGATGTGGAACGCATGAAAGAAGCTGCTTCCTATCTGATCGGAACACATGATTTTACTTCATTTTGCGGAAATAAGAAAATGAAAAAAACGGCAGTCCGCACAATTTATGAGATCAATTTTACGAAGAAAGGGAATGATCTCTGGATCGATTACCGGGGGAATGGATTTTTGCAAAATATGGTGCGGATCCTGACGGGTACGCTGATCGAGGTCGGGGATGGCAGGAGAGCGCCGGAGGAGCTGCCGCAGATCTTAGAGAGCAAAAACCGGGAGAACGCAGGCTATACAGCACCGGCATGTGGACTGATGCTGATGGAAGTGCATTATTAAAAGATAAATTCATAAGAAAAAACAGGCAGCAGGTGTTACATGGAAAAATGGTTTGTAATCAACAAAGGGGCTGATTTTGAAAAGCTTGGAAAAGAGTTCGGGATCAGCCCTGTCACAGCGCGTCTTATCCGAAACCGTGAGGTGATCGGGGAGGCGGCATTTGAAAGATATCTCTATGGAAGTTTAAAGGATTTATACGATCCACATTTATTGAAAGATGCAGATCGTTTGACAGATATTTTAAAAGTTAAAATAGAAGAGCAAAAGCCGATCCGTATTATCGGCGACTATGATATAGATGGAGTTATGTCAACCTATATTTTATACCGGGGAATTAAACACTGTGGTGGAAATGTTTCCACGCAGATTCCGGACCGTATGAAGGATGGCTATGGAATCAATGAGAATCTGATCGATCAGGCAAAAAGAGACGGAATGGATACCATTCTTACGTGCGATAACGGAATTGCTGCAATCTCAGAGATTGCGCATGCCAAAGAACTTGGGATGACCGTGTTAGTGACCGATCACCACGAGATTCCCTATACAGAGGAGAACGGGGAAAAGCAGTTCCTTCGCAGCAACGCAGATGCAATCGTGAATCCAAAGCAGCAGGAATGTGCGTATCCTTTTAAAGAGTTATGTGGAGCAGCAGTCGCATGGAAAGTGCTGCAGGTATTGTATGAAAAAATGGGTTTTGCCCTGGAAGAAACCTATGAATTTCTGGAAAATGTCGCATTTGCAACCGTTGGCGATGTCATGGATCTGACAGACGAAAACCGCATTTTGGTGAAAGAGGGATTAAACCGCATTCACCGCACAAAAAATCCGGGGATGCGCGCCCTGATCTTTCAGAATCATTTAGAACCGGAGCAGATCAATGCATATCATTTTGGTTTTGTGTTGGGACCGTGCATCAATGCGAGTGGCAGACTTGATACAGCAAAACTGTCTCTGTCTCTTTTTTTACAGGGAGAGGAAGAGGCAGCAAAAACGGCAAGGGAGCTTGTGGAGTTAAACCAGCAGCGCAAAGATATGACAGCAGATGGCGTCGAGGAGGCAAAACGTGTGGTGGAGGAACATTACATGTCGGATAAAGTGCTTGTCATTTATCTGCCACAGGTGCACGAAAGTCTTGCAGGAATCATTGCAGGGCGTATCCGGGAGGCTTATCATAAGCCGGTATTTGTGCTGACGAAGGCGGAGGAGGGCGTGAAGGGCTCCGGGCGTTCCATTGAGGAGTACTCCATGTATGAGGAACTATGTAAGTGCAGGGAACTTCTGGAAAAATTCGGCGGACATCCGATGGCGGCAGGATTATCTCTTCCGGAAGAAAACGTGGATAAGTTCCGTGAAAAAATCAATGCCTGTGCAAATCTCACGGAGGATGACCTGATTCCGAAGATCAAAATTGATATTCCGATGCCAGCAGCGTATGCGGATGCCGGTCTTATCCGGGAATTTGCAGTGTTAGAGCCTTTTGGAAAAGCCAATATCAAACCACAGTTTGCCGACAAAAACCTGAGTATCACAAAGGCTTTTGTGGTCGGAAAAAATCAGAATGTGTTGCGGCTGAACCTGGTGACAGCCGCGGGAGAGGCGGTATCGGCAGTCTATTTTGGTGATATTGAGGCGTTCAAAGCATATTATGCGGAAAAGTATGGAAGTGCGGAAGTGGAAAAAGCTTTTCGCGGTCAGATAAACAAATTGAGGATAATGATTGTGTACTATCCGGAGATTAACGAGTATAATGGAGTGGAAAGCGTACAGGTTATCATTCGAAATTATCAGTAAAAGCTGGAGGATGGCATATGTTTGGTGGAAAAAAAGCAAAAGAACTGGAAGAGGAACTTCTGGCATTACGGGAAAAACAGAACCGTCTGCAGGAGCAGATTTCTAATATTGCAAAAGCAAAAGACAGCGCAGAAGAGACATTGGTACAGATGACGATCTCAAAAACGGAACTGGATGAGACAATCACGGCGGTTTCAGAGGAATTGGAACTGTTAAAGGAGTGTTCAGAGGCGAATTCAGGACAGACCGTACTGTTGAAACAGCAGCTTGCAAAAAAGAATGAACAGAATATCAGATTGCAGCAGGAAAAAGAAGCACTCTGCCAGCAAATGGAGGGTGAGCACGAGAAAATTGCAAAAGTTGTAGAGAAGAACAAGTACGTCACCACACCCATGAAGGAGATAGAATCGTTCTATGAGGCATATTGCCAGGAGAGAGAGTCTGTTGAAGAGGCGTTACAGAAACTGGCAGATATTTCACAGAATATGGGAGTTCTGGCACTCGGCGCAGCAATCGAGGCAGGACGCATGGGAGAAGACGGAAGAAAATTTGTGACAGCGGCAGAGGAAGTGCGTGTGAACGCAGAGCAGTATACTTCGGCGGTTGCGGATGTGCTTGCGAGGATCAGTGGTTTTGAGGAAACTGCCACAGAGGCGGAAAAACAGATTCATGCGTTAAATGATCTCTTAAAAGAAAATAACGGTTCTCTGGTGAAACTTCTGGAAGACAGGGACACAGAGGCAGTGGAAACGGATCATGAAAATGTGGAAGAAGAAACAAATATTGAAGAAATATTAGAAAGTCTCTGTCAGGGTGAAAATGAATTTTTCGAAGTGCAGAGCAGAGTGTTATCCAAAGCGGAAACACTGCGCCAGGAGTGGAAAGAGCACAAAGAATGTGCGGATGAATTAGAACGCAATGTGGAGGAAGTCCATCGTTTCGTCCAGACAGAATAAAGAAGCCACAGGTTTTAAAATATATCTAATATATAATCATGAAAAAGAGAGGGGAAAAGTATGGCAAAAGAGGAGAAGTTTACATTTTTATCAGCGGATGGCAAAACAACCATCCATGCAGTCAAATGGATTCCGGAAGATGGAAAGTATGAGGCAATTTTACAGATCACACATGGCATGATAGAGTTTGTAGAGCGCTACAGACTATTTGCTGAATTCCTGACAGAGAATGGCTTTATGGTGGTGGGACATGACCATTTAGGACATGGGGATTCCGTTGCATCCAAAGATGACTGGGGATATTTTGCGGAAAATCCGAGTGACACGGTGATCGCAGACATGCATGCACTGCGCACGATGATCCAGAAAGAAAATCCGGGTGTTCCTTATTTTATGATGGGACACAGTATGGGATCTTATATGCTCCGGAAATACCTCACCATTCACAATGATGATTTGAGAGGGGCAATCATTATGGGAACCGGTTGTGTGCCGGACAATACGACCAAACTTGGAATCAACGTGTGCAAATTCCTGGCAAAAATTTTTGGCTGGCATCACAGAAGCAAACTGGTAGAATCGCTGTCGTTTGGCGGACCATATAAGAAATATGATCTTTCCGGAAAAACACTTTCAAACAGCTGGCTTACAAAAGATGAGGATATTGTAAAATTTTATTATAGCGAACCGCGGTGTACGTTCAAATTTACATTAAACGGCTATCTGGGGCTGATGGAAGCAGTTCTCTACGATAATCAGTTGGAAAATGTGAAGAAAGTACCAAACAAGCTTCCAATTTTTATTGTATCCGGTCAGGATGATCCGGTGGGAGATAACGGTGTCGGTGTGAAAAAAGTGTATGATCTCTTCAAAGAGGCAGGTTCTCTGGATATTACATATAAGCTTTACGAAAATGACAGACATGAAATTTTAAATGAGACAGACCGCGATAAAGTGTATGCAGATCTTCTTGCATGGATGAGAGTGCGGATCGATACGTAAATAAAAAGAGAGGGAAAAAAAGTGAAGAGAAAGAGAATGACAAAGAGAATTGCAGCAATTATTTTAGCAGCAGTGATGATGATACCAACACATGTAACATCATTTGCAGCAGATGCTTCTGCGCAGAACTCCACCGGGCAGGAAGAGAGCAATGCAACATCCGGTGATTCCCAGACAACACAGTCAGAGAATAATGCAGCAACGCAGAATGACAGCAGTGCAACAGGTGCAGATACCAATGCTGGTTCAACCGGAACTACAACTACACAAAACAGCTCTGCTTCAGATACGAAGAACAGCACAACAAATACTTCTGCTTCGGATGCACAGAGCAGCACAACAAATACTTCTGCTTCAGATGCACAGAACAGCACAACAAATAATTCTGCTTCAGATGCACAGAACAGCACAACAAATAATTCTGCTTCAGATGCACAGAGCAGTACAACAACAAATTCCGACAGCACAAATACTTCCACCAGTGGCACAACCGATAATGTCACAGGCGGGGTAACGGTAGAGGATGATAAAAAATCCACAGAAAATGTGACTGGAGATGTCATTGTGGATGAGAATAACGATAAAGTTGAGATTAAGAAAGATGATAAACCTTATCTGGCACTCGGCGCAGATCTGTCTGATGACCAGAAAAATATCGTATTATCCCTTATGGGAATCGATCCTGCCAATCTTGCAAATTATAACGTCACTTACGTTACAAATGCACAGGAGCACCAGTACCTCGATTCCTATGTGGATTCTTCCAAAATCGGAAGCAAGTCCTGGTCTTCTGTCGTGATCGTAAAGCGTAAAAAAGGAAATGGATTAAACATTTCTACGAACAATATCACATACTGTACCGTTGGTATGTACAAAAATGCGCTGACAACTGCCGGAATTACAGATGCAGATATCATCGTTGCAGGCCCAAAGCCAATCTCCGGAACCGCTGCACTGGTTGGAATCTTTGAGGCATATGAGGCAATGACCGGGGAAGCAGTACAGGATAACGTTGTAGATGCAGCGTTAAATGAACTTGTTGTCACCGGAGAACTGGAAGCTTCCATTCAGGGTCTGACCGATCAGGAAGTGGAGGAGTTTATTGCTTACATCAAGTCCCTGATCGCAGAAAAAGGACTGACTGACGAGAAGAGTATCAACGAAGCAATTGATGAAGCCTGTGATAAATATGGCGTCACTTTATCTGATGATGAGAGACAGAAAATCGTTGATCTTCTTTTGAAAATTACTTCTCTTGGAATTGATTTAAGTGGACTGGTGGATTACGCAGCCTCTCTCTACAATTCCTTTAAAAATGGAGGAAGCTCTTCCGGAATCATTGCATCTATTGGTAACTTCTTTGGAAATATCTTTAGTGCGATTGGGGAGTTCTTCAAAAATCTGTTTAAATAATCGGAGTTTAACTTACCGTGGAGCAGCAGATTTTGTGGTGCTTTCCTAGGGCGTGAAGGGCAGATATAAGCGTCCTCT
>ERZ827104.3912-NODE-3912-length-10058-cov-17.620714_pt1 | contig 10058 bp, 8 predicted proteins | sample MGYA00519781_ERZ827104 | MGnify/ENA primary metagenome ERZ827104 (study PRJEB31778, sample SAMEA3449257) | human gut metagenome | biome: human gut; feature: human-associated habitat; material: faeces | place: United Kingdom | collected 2010/2012 ... | reverse complement strand
TCTTATATATAGGCACTGGCATTTGAACGTATAATAAACCTATGACAGCAGACAATAGCCATATACCTGTGGCTAATATGGCTACCTTGTTGCATTTTCTCCTGTATAATATAATAAACAACAGCAAGTATAATAATACGTTAATATATTCCATATTTTTACAACAACAATTTATTACTGACTATTAATAAAGCTAGCAGATTTACCTTGAACGGCGTATAAATTTATTTATATTCTAAAAACAATAGCGATTTATGTCGCCATCGTTTTTAAAATTCTATTCTCCATACTCGTTATCTTCCTCGACTTGTTTCATACAACAATCTACGTCGTCATTCATTCACACAGAAGACCACTCTATAAACTCATAACGCAAATATCTAGAAACGCTTAGCCTAGAAATTCCGTTGCCTTTTTGTACGAAAACAAATACGCTCTACAATATTTTCACTACATTCCAAGATTTTTGACTTTGATTATACGAAACAAAATATGCTTTACAATGCATTTGTTATTTGTTTCTGCCATTCTTTCCTTCTAATATATTTCTAATAATTACTTCTACCTTTTGAGCCCAAACATTCCAATTAAGTTTTTCTCGATAAACATCACGTGCAGTCACAGACATTCTCTCCAACTCACCACTTTCAAGACAAGCCTTAATCTTTGCACCAAAATCCGCACCAGTAGATCCTAATGGTAACAAGTAACCATTTCTTCCATTATAGATATAATTACCTACACCACCCGTAAGATGAGAGAAAACAGGTAAACCATTAGCACTACTTTCACAAAAAGCTATTGCTGAACATTCTGCTAATGTTGGTAATAGCATACAATGACATTTCTTTATTACTTGTACGAGGCGATTGTACTGTTCAGGAACATTTTTATTAAGAAAGCCTACATAATCAATGTATGGCAAATACTTGATAGAATCATCTAACTCTCTAATTCCTACAATGTGGAGAGTAGCATGAACCCCATTTTCATTAAGCCATTTGCAAGCATCTACTGCTATTTGACCGCCCTTGCGTTTCCAATCAACACCAAGGAAAAGTAAATGCAATTGTCCTTCATAAACAAATTTCTTTTCTATGATATCTTTATCGTCAATATTAGCCCCAAACTCTATTACATGCACCTTTGAAGGCTCTTGATGATAATCATTGATGGCAGAGTTTGCTGCCCATTGCGATGACACAATTATTTCTGTAGCCTTATCCATTGCTTTCTGTTCCACCTTATTTCCTTGACTTATCGCATAATCGGACAAACCCTTGAAATAATAATCAACCATGATTTTAAATGTGGCATCAGAAAGGTAAATTATCGGTTTGTCTGCCTTCAGCGAATACAAAGCTTCACTACAAAATGGTGCAAACAAAATATCACATTCATGAACATTCTTCATATCTATTGTCTCAGACTGAAGCTTTGCCCCTATCACAGAATGAGTACTATCTATCATATTGCTACCTAGAATTTTTTTTAGCCCTCTTGTCACCTTTTCGTATAAGCAATACTTAAAAGATCTAGTAATTTTAATCCAACTGATATCACAACCTAAAGATTCAAGTAGTTCACTTATCTTATGGGGTGTTCCACTCAATGCTTTTCTGTCTTCTGGTGAATACCAGCCAATAAAACCAATTTTTATTTTATTGTCTAACATAAATTTTCTGATTTATTATTACTAACATCCCTTTAAAACGAAACATCAGTATTTTCTTATCTATTTATTAAAAACTATTCTCATATTTGATAACTTACCTACAAAACTTAAGACCTACTCTATAAATTTATCATACATAACACTGTCTCTGTTAACTATTTCTATATTCATTTAAGATACCTATAAAGATACCAGTGATTTTTACACTACATACGTATACTTTTCCATATAAAATATATTAAATGAACAATATCTGTAATATAGATATTATAAAATGCACGATGTCTACTACCATTAGTCTTACATTTTTTTTGTGCATTCCAAAAGTACTTAAGAATTTCTAATCTTTGCTTATAGCAAATCAAATGCTTAGGACTATAGCACATACCTAAACACCAGCTCCAACTATCTGTCAAATAAGCATCAATCTTTTTTCTGAAAGACAACGATAATTTCAAATGTGAAGTGGCATTCTCGCTGTAAAGTAGAACTTTTTCAAGCATTAAGGGATCAAGCCATTTCCTTCTCATCAATGAATTCGATGTTTTTTGATAGTTATAGGAATCACTATCTAAAACTTTAATTCTGCTTACAAACCTGCAGTAAGAGAATGTAAATATTTCATCTTCTCTTAAATTAACATCTTCCTTAAATTTAATCTCATTTTCAGATATAATCGAGGCTCTAAAGATTTTGTTCCATGTAGGACCAAAGAAATTTCCAATCGAAAAAATCTGTTCCATAACATTCATCGAGCTCTCAAAATCTAGAGTTTCTATTTCATGGAAAGTTTTCTTTTCCAAGATTTTTCCCGTTGTTTCATCAACTAACTTATACCCCTGAAATATGAGATCAAAATTATCTATATCTTTAGAATAATTTTCTAAATGAGTATTATCTAAATAATCATCAGAATCTACAAAAAAGATAAACTCCCCGTTAGCCTTAACTAATCCTAGGTTCCTTGCAGAGCTCACTCCCCCATTATCTTTATGAAATACTCTTATGCGAGCATCTTTAGCAGCATACTCATCGCATATATCTCCAGACTTATCCTTACTTCCATCATCAATGAGAAGCAATTCGAAATCAGAGAAAGTCTGAGAAAGAATGCTGTCGATACAACGACGAAGATATTTCTCCACGTTATAGACTGGTACTATCACACTTATTTTTGGATTCATATCATATTTTATTTAATTCTGTTTCTATCATTATCAGTTATGAGGAATTGAAAAATATCCCTAGCCTAATCTAGGAATTTAAACTCCCTGATAAATATATCATTGATGATTCTTTGAGTTTATCATATATGCTATATACATTATCATAGTCAATTTGTTGAAGAATACTTACATCGCAATGAACATCAACAAGTCTATCTTCTAAACCAAATAACTTCAAAAGTGATTCGAAACGAGACATGCCGCGATCCTTATTGCCAACTACAACAAACTGTTTTTTGAAAATGATAGAGAAGACACAAGCATGGAAGGAATCTGTAATAACAAAATCTGCATCATAGAATCCACGAAGCCATGTTTCAACAGAAGGTTTGATTCTTTGATTCAAAGGCTTGGTATTATCACCCTCATAAGGATTGTTAACTGCAAATGGAACCATCTTTTTCATAGATGCAACCTTCTTAATTAAACTCTCGATTTCATCGGTTTCGTCCAAGACATAATTCAACAAATTTCCTTTGCTTTTAGGAGTCTGCTTCTGTTTGAAAAGTTCAATGTAATCATTCGCATCCAACAACATTGTTGGGTCTAACACATGTAAGGCATCCACATCAAAATATTGCTTACATAGTTTTACTCCATTCTCTTCTCTTACAGAAACGGCATCAAACATTTGAAGTGCCTCTCTACTATGTAGGGTCTGTTTCTCATTATATTCCCACTTATCTGTACCAAATGAAGCAGCATAAGATATTCTTTTCAAAGGCCATCCCTTTGTAAAAGATAAATAAGCATTCTCCATAGGTTGTCCAAGCCACATAGGAATAAAATAAATGGAACGCCAAACTTGATCACTACCTACTACTATCGCATCGAATTCTCGAGCACCTATTTTCGAAAAATTTGTAAATACCTTCCGGTGTATCTTTCCATCTATAAATGGTTGAATCTCTTTTGTAATAACGGGGTATACCCTATTATTATACCTTTCTATAAATATTCTATCTATCCTCCCCATGCTCTTCAGCAAAATTCGCTTAGCGAAACTAAGTGGTAATTTCCATAATGGAGGAAGTGGACATTTATTTGGCGTATCGAATACCACCACCTCATGCCCCATTCGTTCCAACACCGTTTGCAAAGCATATGCCTGCAATATCCCTCCATAATTAGTATGGAGAGGTAATGTTAATATTCCTATTCTCATTCTTTCATTCACTAATTTTACACTCTATGCAAGATCCAGAAAATCTTCCAAATCAAGTCTTGTTATAGACTCAAAATATTGTTTCTTGTTTTCTTCTTCTTTAAATATTTCACCTTTCAACCTGTTCTCCAATATATAAGGGAAGGTACCTTTGATTGACTCAAATAAAGCTTTATTTTCCTTCAACACGTTGAAATTCTCTGGGCTATCTACATAAAAAGCACTACGTTTATATTCATGCTTCAAGAACATTTCTAAAGACTCCTTAATTTCGCTCTTCGGTATCATCTTTGCTCGTAACATTTCAACATAGACATTGGTGCTACTTGCAAAAAGTATGAAATCTTCATACCAAAATTTGCGAATCATTTCGGGATTATTACCAAGAATAACAGAAACGTCTGCTGGTTTTAAAGCCAAATACATTCTAACTCGCTTCAATTTACCTATCAAAAGACTTATAACCTTAGCCCTATGCCGTTCTGTCTTCAACAAATCGTGAAGCAACTGTGCTTGTTCTTCATATTGCATGCAGGAGTCTGTCTCTTTCAAAAACAGCAACAGGTCATCCTCTGTCTTGATGGCTAAGCACAGACGTTTAAATATTTTATCAGAACTCGCATCTCTAGGCGTTATGGATAAGTTGTAGTGCCGCTTATAGTCGTTGACAGATTGCATCAAACTACCAATCGGAGTAAATTTGTTGTAATTATCCATTATGAACACCCAAAATGCAGCTACATGAGAAAGAGTTATCTCAGAATCCTTATAATGTGCACAGTCGTTGCGTCGATTTCGCCAGAAACAGACATCATCCCTTAATGTATCAGGCAATTCAAAGAAAGCAGGATCATCTGCTCCATTAGCTCTCTTCTTGATACAATCAACAACTTCAGAATCCCATTTTCCTTCATTACGCAAGTTATTCATACACGCATCCCATCTTGCTTTCTTGAAACCAGATGGCATTTCAGAATTCAAAAGATTATTTCTTACAGCCTGAATAAAAGCGATGTAAGAAAGCATCAGTGCTGGTCTGGCGATACCATGCCGATAACAGCGTATGGCATCATTCAAGATATCACGCAATACAGTACCTTCCTTGAATCTTCATCCATCATAAAATTAGCACTTGGCGAATATTGGTCTGAAACATGAATGTTAGAAGAAGTTTATTTTCCTAAAGCAGTTTTGATAACTTTTACTCCTTTATCACCTAAAACTTGCGTTACAACCCCTTTTACAAGGCGTTTCGTTTTATTCTTTACCCTTGAAGACAATGAAATCTTCAAGCAGATATCAACTGCATCTTTTATAGTCTTTCCTTGATAAAGCAAAGCAAAGAACAAGGCACGTTTGGGATGTGCATGAGTATGTTCATTGAATCCGCCATTACAAAGACTAGCCTTATCTAGGTCCGATTTACGAACCGTCATATTTAGCCAATCAAAGTATTCCTTGCCTTTTAAGGTATTAACAAGAACCAAACCAACACCCTTGTCATCATCAAAGTCCTGGTCTGTAACTCTTGCCGCCCAATAATCACCTATGGTTAAATCACTATGATTTACTCCATTCTTACATTTGCATTCATAACATGAAGGGCGCAAATATATGTCAGAAAGAAATCCTCGCATAAAAGGATTATCGTAATGTATATCGGACGACAAAACGGTATTTTGGTCCGCCTTAGAGGCGGACTTTTGACGGACGACAAAACGGAATTTTTTCCAACCACTCTCAGTTTTATCTCTAAACTTAATGTCCCCTATGGGGGACGTTGCGTTTAGAGATGAAAGCAAAACGGAATTTTTTCCAGCAGTCACCTGAAGGCGACTTTGTTTTTTGGCATCGTAGCCTCCATAAGTTTCAGCCAAATATCTTCGCCAAACACCAGGGCTTGGAACTCCATGACAAAGGAAATCAACAGCCAATAAATTTGGATATTCTTTATTTCGCAAGAATGTCCGAAGTCCTGCTATCTGACAAGGACTTCCCACAAACATAACCTCACGTCCTTGCTTTAAGAATCGTTCTGCATCCCTATAAGCCGTTTCTATTCTGCTCTGAAGATATTTGCTACCCATCATCGGATAAATATCTTCAATCTTCTCGGCATAGACATGAAGTACTTCCCAGCTTTCATCATAGACTGCGCCAAAAACGACACCACCCTTATTGATAACCACTCTTGCTAAAGGAAGGAAAACACCACCAGAAGAGCTATTCATACGCTCCTTCTCATCTGGATTCTTCACCGCTAGTACTTCCTGTACCGGCAGCTTATCCGCTTGATTCAAGATTGGACATACTTTCTCGCACAATCCACACTTGATACAAGTCTCTTCATCCACCTGCGGATACAAGAAACCCTCAGTATCCTCTTCCAATCTGATGCATTGTTTAGGACATCGCTGTACACAAGCAGAACACCCACAACAATTTTTCTTATCTGTTATATGTATCATCTCTTTGAGAATTTATGTAGCATACCAAGAGCCTTAGCCTTAACGAATACTCGTTCATTGCTTGACAAGCCCAACGTATATGCTGTTAATGAAACAGAAAGTACACATACTATTCCAACTATGAAAAATCTAATCACTGTATCATCCATATTAAAATAGACTAAAGCTGGAAGAATTACCGAAACTGCGATTACCAAAAGTACTGGTGAATAGATATATCTTAAATAATCTCTGATTCTAATTCCAATTAAAGGACGAAGCAGGAACATTCGTACTATCTGTGTCAAAGACTCCATCATAAAGTGTACAATGAATACAGAATATGCAGGAAGTCCCAATCGGAGACATATATATGAAATAGGTAATATCATCAATAATATTGTTCCACAAATCGCCTGATACTTACGCACTTTACCTGTAGCCTGATTTGCTATAATCAGAGGATTAGACAAGGTATAAATCAAAGACGTACATATCATAATGCGCAAGAAAACAACTGTATTATCTGGCACTATCTTCAGCCACACTGTCAATATGAATTTGGTTTCAAAAAGGACTGGCAAAGACAGGAAGAAGAGAAGAAAGAATGAGAAACGTGCACTGCGATACATCAACTTGTGCATTTCCTGCATTTCTCCCTGTGCATATGTTTTGGTAATTTGAGGATTAAGTGCCATTTGGAAGTTGCCGACAAACTGCTGAACAGCATTCTGTACCTGAACCGCAATACCACGGGCAGCATTAACAACAGGTCCGAAGAAAACATTCAGCAGCATGTTCAAGCCTTGTCCGAAAAGTACAGCTGCCAAGTTACCAAACATACTCCAACCGGCAAAACCAGTCATTTCCTTAAATAATGCTTTATCCCATACGTGCTTGTATTTGGTTTCTTCAAAATGCTTGTTACAATAATAACTATAGCAAAATCGAATCAATATCTGTATCGCCAAGAGCAGGAAAGCATACAAGACTAACTTATCAAATGAGAACACTAACAACATATAGACAATAGCCAACTTTAATACCACCTCCAAAATGGAGATATAAGCAAAAGCCGACATTTTCTCATGAGCGACAATATCCGCATTATAGGGTACACTTATAATCATAAAGACTGCATCTACGATAGTGCACTGCAATACCCAAAAGGCTGCATCCATTCTATCAGCAGGTATCTGCATCTTATTATATAAGAACCACAAGCCGATGGTTTCTCCCAATAACACGATTACACCTGCTATCAGCGTATGAATCTGAAGTGTAGTACTAAATACAGTCTGCAATCTATTCTTATCTCCTTTACCCAAGGCAAAAGTGATGTATCGCTGCGTTGCAGATGACATGGATCCATTAATGAATCCGAACATAGCAACAATTCCTCCAACCACATTATATATACCATAATCCTCTACTCCCAATGTATTCAAGACAACTCTGCTCGTAAACAGAGACACCGCCATCATAAAGAGCATACGGAAGTAAAGAAGAAGCGTATTCTTCGCTATTCGTTTATTATTAGCTGATGTTTGATTTGACATTTACTATTTCTTTTCTATTGATTTTAAAAACTCATTTCTATCATTCTCCCAAATTGTATCATCCTCAATTTCTGGCAAATGAAAGAACTCTATCAAATGATCCTTCAGCTGATTCAGCTTACCATTTACTCGCTTTGAATCATCCAGCACCACTGCCATCTTTCTAGGATTGACAGCACCCTTTATCTCAGGTACGGTAAAGTCTGCGCAAACAATGGTTGAATACTTTGCTTTCAGTACCCACGTTGCTCCCATCTCATTCAAGCAGGCCACACTATCATAATAGTTCTTCGACAACAAGAGGATTACATAAATATCATACTCAATGAACTTTGTTGCTAGAGCATCATAAATATCTTCACCCTCTGGAATATCGTATCCAGGGACAGAACTACAAAATAGGTTCTTCTTATTGAATCCTAATGTTCGCAACATAGCTACTAGAGAGGAAGCTATTGCTTCATCAGCCGAAGAATGACTTATAAAGAGCAATGGCTTCTTTACTTGCGGTTTTTCTTCTTTCTTCTCATTCTTTTCTTGCTGTCTTAAGATTTCTGATCCTTCTTGAATAAGCAGTCGGGTGACATTGGACAATTCATTATCACACAATATGTTTTCCCTAGTATAAGGGTCAAACATTTGGTCTGCATGATTCGCCTCGTCAACAGTTTGCTTTATCGACTTCTCTGTTTCATATATCTCTACTTTTCTGATATTTTGATCACCTATTTTTGCGCCTGCAAAAATGAACAAGTCTCCTTTTAAGTACGGTAAAATTACATTTACCAAAACTTGATCTTTTGATTGGAAATCGTACTCAAACAGAGTTCTTATCCCCTTAAGCTTTTCATCAAAACAATCAATTCTTATCTGATACATATTCTCTTTCTAAATAGTCATTCCAATTTCTTATAACCAATCTCTTTTCCATTGCGTATAGACAAGCGCTCAGCTAATTGCTTCATATAGTTTTCATCCGCATGATTACAATCAATCAACTGACATAACTGCAAACCTGCATCTGTCAACGCAAAGCCTTCTAAATACAACTCTTTTACATCATTATTTTTAGAAACAAGCTTAAAACCCGGTAATATTACTTGGTCCAAACCAGTATATGTATATAATCCATCACTAGAATTTACGATTCCACAATCCATCAATGTCTGCAAATCATTATATTGGAAGAACTCATTATTCTGAAAAATAAATTCAGGAACAGTCTCTTTTGCAATTAATAATGGAACTAGTTCCACAAAATGCTTAGCTTCTTCTGACTCCATATTCTTCAATATGGATAAAGTTCTTTTATAAAACTTACCATGATGAGTTATTTCACCTGCAAGAATCTTTCCCCATAACACCTGTATTTCTTCATCAGAAGAGCCTTTTGCTGAATCATAGAATGCTGTTGCCCAATCTGGGTCTAAATCTTTACACTCTTCCCCTGGCAACTTTTTAAGTTCATTGATAGCAAAAGAATAAACTGAAACAACATTTGAAATCTCCCTAACGTCTCTTCGTGCATGTATCACTTCATTGATTTCCTTAGCACATTCGTTTTTCAGATAGGCTATGTTAGTTTTATCCGTTTGGACATCTAACAAGCGCTGATCCACATGAACGAACCACTTTTCCAACGCATTAAGATGGCTGCCAGGGCAACTATCCAGCAACGCATTCTTCAGAACATCTAAAGGCTTTCTTATATTAACAATATCATTCATGACTTTATCAATTTTTTATTGCTCATAACAATAATGCAAAAAAAGAACCATTAAGATTTCATCGTTGCTCATAACTCAAACCCGTTTATCAAAGGAGGCAGACTCCATGCCGGAGCCGAAAAGTAGCTTAATAAAATAAGCTCCTGGCACTTCGCCTGCCGTAATTTTATATGAATGCGTCAAAAATTGTCACAACATTACCTTTTATCAGGTTGAGATTATCCATATATTCTCTTGATAAGAAATAGAGGAAATCTGT
>ERZ827104.3906-NODE-3906-length-10069-cov-4.243559_pt1 | contig 10069 bp, 5 predicted proteins | sample MGYA00519781_ERZ827104 | MGnify/ENA primary metagenome ERZ827104 (study PRJEB31778, sample SAMEA3449257) | human gut metagenome | biome: human gut; feature: human-associated habitat; material: faeces | place: United Kingdom | collected 2010/2012 ... | reverse complement strand
TATTTTTTCATGGATCAGCAGCAATATGAATGGAGGTACACACCGGACTGTACTGTCTGGGAAGAGAATTTAAAAGCTCATTGATACAGCCTCTTGCTCTGCGAACTGCTTCCAAAAGTTCTGCGTCATCCGCAGCCTGTTCGCCGTCTGTAAGATACTGTAATGTCATTTCGTAGAGAATGACCACCAGCTGTGTGGCATTGGCTTGTGTGATCCGCAAGGTAAATTGTTGTTTACATTCTTTTGTCATTTTGAATCCTCACTTCATCGGAATCCATTACTGCAACAGCTGTAACACCTGGGACGGTCTCTCGTTTGCCTGGGCCAGCATGGAGGTTCCTGCCTGTGCCAGGATCTGATAAGTGGTATAGGAAGTCATTTCCTCCGCCATATCCACATCCATAATACGGGAATATGCCGCTGTCATGTTCTCACTGGTAACATCCAGGCTGTTAATGGAAGACTCCAGACGGTTCTGAAATGCTCCCAGTCTGCCGCGGACGGAGGATACATATTTGATGGCTCCGTCTACTCTTGAGATGGCATCCTTTGCCCCTTCCTGCGTATTCACATCAATATCTTCAATTCCCATGTTCTGCAGAGTAACCGCGGGAATATTAACCTCCAGTACCTGTCCTTCGTTGGCTCCGATCTGCAGACGCATTGCTCCGATACCGGTAGCATCGATCTTCATGCCATCATAGGAATCTCCCTCTTTTGCTTCCGATACATCCAGACGCATTTCAAAGCCGTTCGTGCCGGTGATCGTCAGAAGATTATCCTTCATATCCGTCTTTAAGGGTTCTACCTCTTTAAATCCGTCTCCGAATTTAATATCTCCGTCTACTTCAAAATTTCCCTCTGCATCTTTCTTAAATTTCATAGACTGTATGGTATATTCTTTTACCGGTACATCCGGAGAGCAATAATTTACTTTAATCTCCTGCTTATCGGTGTATCCCTTGAGATCAAATTCTCCGTTCAACAGCTTCTGCCCGTTGAATTCCGTGGTATCCGAGATACGGGTGATCTCTTCCTTCAGCTGCGCTACTTCATCCTGTATGGTTGCGCGGTCATCCTCTGTCATAGTGCCGTTGGCAGCCTTGACGGAAAGCTCATTGATACGCTGCAGCATCTCACTGATCTCTGTCATTGCTCCGTCCGCAATCTCTATAATGGATACGCCGTCACTGGCATTCTGATTGGCCACGGACAGTCCCTCGATCTGAGCATTCATACGCTTGGACATTGCCAATCCGGCAGGGTTGTCCTTGGCGTGATTGATCTTCAGTCCGGAAGAAAGTCTCTCCAATGATTTGGACAGCAGATCGTCATTTGTGGATAAGGCATTGTTGGATAACATTGCCGATACGTTGTAATTGATTCTCATGTGTTACTCCTTACTTTCCGCTGCTGTCTGCGACAGCCTGCAGGAATCCTTTTGCCAGACGGTACAGCTGTTCCGTATCGATCCGACTCTCTATGGTATCTGCATTTTTTGTCTCTCCGGCTGCCATCCTTGTCATATCCCGGGAGCTGACGATGGGAAGCTTTTCCGCTTTCCAGTCTGCAGAAGTATCTGTCTGAATCCGTTCAAGGAATATATCGGAGGTCTTCTCTAATTTCGTAACCTCTTCCGGTGTATTTCCTACGAGATAGCCATCGATGGTGTCTCCCTTTACCTGTAAATGTGCCTCCAACTCCATATCTCCGGCATTCACCCGGATCTCCACAGCTCCTACAGCTCCGGCTCTCTGCTGTAAGATAAGATGGACTCCCGCCAGCTGCTCACCCAGGTACATCGGAAGAAAATATTCCTGCTTCGCCTGAAGGCTCTCCGCAAGGCGCAGTTGCTTGTGTACCAGCTGCAGCTGTTTTACATCCAGATGTTCATCCGCCTGTTCCAGACTCATGGTCTCCACATCTTCTGCCGTATTCTGAAGCATGGACCGATAATCCTCTGCAAAATTCTGCTGATCCAGCTGTTCCCACAGTTCGGAAGTTTCTGTCCCGACAGGCACTTCACCTGTATCTGTTACCGTCTGCGAGACTTCTTTTTCCTGCCGATACTTTTCTCTGTATCTGCGCAGATTGCCAAACATCTCCGCCGGATCATCCATAAGTGCCTGGGCCGCCAAAAGATTCGACGCGCTGATGGAAACTTCTCCTTTTTGCAGTAGTTCTGCGACTTCCGGTGCCGTATTTCCCGCCTCACGCATCTGCTGCAGTCCTTCCCGGTCATACGCTGCTCTGCTTTCGCCATCATCTGACACCTCTGTCAGAACCTTTTTTGCCATACCCATCCGAATCTGTTCAGATATATTATTCTCGGACAAATGAATCTCCTGTGTCAGCCCGGTATCCTCCGACACTTTCCAGTCCATATGAGAAGTCCTTCTGCTTCTTGCTGCCGTCAGCAGAGTGGAAAATTGCAACTCTGCACCGGTATTTACTACCGCGCCTACTGCTGCGCCATCCTCTCTCTCGACCTGATGCACCATTCGATAAATTCCAATATACGCTTTTCGCTCCTCTTCTGTAACATCCTTTTTCCGTTCCAACTGATATAGGAAACGGCTGTAGTCCTCCACTTCTTCCTCATAGCTTTCGGGGTTCTGTGAAAAATAGGATTCCAGTTCGTCAAAGGTCTTCTCCAGAGGATTTACACCATCCCGGATCATCTGTAACACATTTTTCGGTGTCAGTCTGTCCACTACTGCGCTGACCTGTCTGTCAGCTTCCTTGACCTTCTCGATATTTTCCGGTGTAATTTCCATACTGTTATATGCCAGAATCCGGACAGCCCGCTGATTTTCCGATGTTTTTTCTAATGACATATCTGTCAGAATATCATCTACATTAGAAAATGCTTTCCGGATGCTGTCTCCCAGGTCGCTTCTCGGTGCCGTCATCAGAGTCTCATAACGTTCGCCCGCTTCCTCATAGGCTTTCTGCATTGCAGCGCCTTCCTTATGGAAGTCAGAAACTGTCTCTGTGGCAGCATTCTGTTCCAAGCTATAGGGTCCCAGTACTCCAGCAGGCAATCCCGGCAATTCAGAAGCCACCTGCACTGCCTGGGTATAAGTCTCATATTTCGTCACTGCCTGAGACTCACCGGGAAAATATTTTCCGGCAACCTCTGCCTCCGCCTTTCGCAGCGCTGCGATCAACTGCTCCATGGGGGCTGTATCAATAGAAAAATCACTCTGTAAAAGCTTTACGTTCACTTCTGCCGTCATGCGAAGGCGAATCTCTTCCAACTGTTTTCTTGCTGCCAGATTCTCTGCCGTGGCATTCCACTTTGCATCTGAGAACCAGTCCTGCAGCATTTTATCTGCTTTTTCATAAATCGTATCCTGTCTGCCCAGGTTCGCATACATCGGGGATTTTCCCTCCGCAATTGCCGCCGCTGCTGCCTGCGCAAAAGTGTCCTCCGTGACAGGATAGGAAATGCCGTCCAGTTCCACAAGCTGCTGCAGCGTATCCGTGGTCAGCGCAAGGTCGGCACTTACCAGCCACTGTGCCTTCTGTCTGTTCTCATCGTTTACCGTCAATCCCGCATCCGCAATTACCTTGTCCATCTGCTCCTGCAGTTCCTGCGGAACGTCATTATTCTGCACTTTGGCACCGCTGTTCTCTGCCACATAGAGGTTCCAGATCTCCGGTTCCAGTCCATTATCCACCAGGTAGCTGACAGTTCCTTCCTCCGGTTCCCTCAGGGAAGCTGCCATATCCCAGGCGTTTTTCAGTTCATTTATATTTTCCTGCGTCAAAGGAAGATCCGCGGAACGGAACTGCTCTTCGATGCTTCGGGCTAAAGTATCACTTCCTACCGCTGCCGCCAGGGTATCCATGTCGATATCATCCGTATATCCTGCGATCTGCTGTCCGGAACGCACCAGCTCTGCCTTGATCTTATCCACGATGGTGACCGCTGTATCCTGATCTAATTCTCTAGGATCAAATCCATCCTCACAGGCCTTCGCATAATCCTCCTGTGACATGGTATGCGACAGCAATGTCATATAGTCCTGCTGCAACGCCACATTAGCATTCCCGGCATCCTGCTGCAGCTCAATCAGAGATTTTCCTTTGTTGTTCTCCTCCTTTTCCAAAGAAGACATGGGCACTGCGGCCTGTCCACTCTCGTATACTGCCCCGGAATTCACATTTACGCTCTTTTTACTGCGCCATGTCTTGTCTTTGCCCCAGCTGTTTTTCTCTGTCCGGTTACTTTCTGTTCTATTGTCATTTTCATTGATCGTCTGATTCTGAAATGTTATCTTCACGCCTGTCGTCCTTTTCTGTACAGTTCCCAGAGCCCGCCGGTTCTGAATAGTTAAGAAAAAAGATGAGTGTACTTTGGATCACACTCATCTTTTATTTCGGTAGTTTTATATGATTTCTTAACCTGACCTAGAACAGAAATACCGCAGCGCCGTAGGGTGGCAGATCAAAGCTGATGGAGTAATCCTTATAATGATAAGGTTTTTTCTCCGCCGTAATCTCTGTGGGAATCTCGTTGCCCCAGCCGCCGAACCGTTCCTCATCACTGTTCAGCAGAAGCTTATATTTTTTCTTCTTAGGCACGGGAACAGTATAGTTCTCCCATTTCATCGGGGTCATGTTAAGTACAAACAGCAGATTATTCTTGCCACTGGAACATTTTCTCACGAAGCAGTATGTACTGTGCTCCGCATCATCCGCGTTCATCCATTCAAAGCCGTCCCAGGTATTGTCAAGCTCGTACAGAGCAGGGTATTTACGATACAGCTTTAACAGCTCCTTTACATAAGTATGTACACCCTGATTCAGCTTCTCACCTAACAGATACCAGTCAAGCTCACGCTCTTCGCTCCACTCTCGCTCCTGTCCGAAATCCTGTCCCATAAATAATAATTTCTTGCCGGAATGCCCAAACATGTAGCTATACCCCACACGAAGGTTGGCATATTTATCTGCCGGATATCCTGGCATTTTATTCACCATGGAGCACTTCAGATGCACCACTTCATCATGGGATAAGGGTAAAATATAATTCTCGCTGTCATTATAACTCATGGCAAAGGTCATGGCGTAATGATCGCCTTTCCGGTACAGCGGATCCAGCTTCATATACTCGCAGAAATCATGCATCCAGCCCATATTCCACTTGAAGGAAAATCCTAAGCCTTCCTCCCCGATACCACTGGTGACATTAGGCCATGCGGTAGATTCCTCGGCAATTGTCAAAAATCCCGGATAAGTTCCACGGATCACTGAATTCAGATGATGGAAGAACTCAATGGCTTCCAGGTTCTTATTACCGCCAAATTTATTCGGCAGCCATTGTCCGTCTTTTTTACCGTAATCCAGATACAACATGGATGCTACTGCATCTACACGGATACCGTCTACATGGAACTCTCTCAGCCAGAACAGGGCATTGGCTACCAGGAAGTTCTTCACTTCATTTTTGCCATAATTAAATATCTTCGTTCCCCATTCAGGATGCTCTCCCAAACGAGGATCGGGATGTTCAAAGATGCACTGTCCATCAAATTCTGCAAGTCCGTGTGCATCGGTTGCAAAATGTGCCGGTACCCAATCCAAAATGACTCCGACACCTGCCTTATGCAGTTCATTGACCAGATACATAAAATCCTTAGGCGTTCCGTAACGGGAAGTAGGCGCATAGTATCCGGTCACCTGATATCCCCATGAGCCATCATACGGATGCTCCGCGATTCCCATAAGCTCTACATGGGTGTATTTCATCTCTTTCAGATATTCCACGATCCGGTCGGCGAACTCACGATAATTATAGAATCCTTCCGCAGTGCCATTATTGGGATGTTTCATAAAAGAACCGATATGGCACTCATAGATTGCCATGGGTTCTTTGTTCATATCTTTTTTATCCCGGGCTTCCATCCACTTGGAATCCTTCCAGTCGAATCCCGTGATATCCGTAACGATGGACGCTGTGCCCGGTCGGTATTCCGCATAATTGGCAAAAGGATCGGCTTTGTACAGCTTTCTGCCATCCCTCGCATAGATCAGGAACTTATACATTGTTCCTTCTTCCACGCCTGGAACGAACAGCCCCCAAATACCGCCCTCTCCCAGCTTCTGCATGGGATGCGATTCCTCGTTCCATTCATTGAATGTACCGATGACATTCACCTGTGCTGCATTTGGTGCCCATACCCCGAAATAGACTCCCTGCACACCATCTTCCGTCGACAGATGCGCGCCCAGTTTTTTATAAATATCATAGTGCGTTCCCTGAGCAAAAAGATACTGATCTGCTTCGGAAATAAATACCTTCTCCTGCGTCATAGCTGCGCCTCCCGCTATATATTTTTAACTATTCAGAACCCCATTCGCAAAATCGCATTTTCAATGCTTTCCTTTTGCTCATGTGGTTACTTCGCCCTATAAACATTGATAAATGTTCTTACGAATGCAAGCATTCGACGCCCATTCGTCAATGTTTACATGGCTCTGAATAGTTATACAAAATCTTTCTCGGTGAGGATGATCATATCCTCATCGTCATATCTTTTGGCAAACAGAACATCAAAGAAATGCTTTATTGTCTTTTTATTCGCATGAGCGATTGCTTCATCCACTATTTCTTTTACATCCACCACGGTAACTACATGATCTATCGTCTGCATATCCTCGATTCTGGTATGCAGTGCCAGAACACCCAGTTCATCGATGGAATATTCCCTCTCCCGTGCATACTGCCTTCCGAACGCTACCAGTGTATCATTGCTGAGTGCTTCGACATCCATGCGGGAAGTGAAGCTTTCCTGCAATTTCTCATACTTTTCCAGAAAACGATCTATCTCTTTCCTGGTATCTTCCAATATAATGACAATGCCCTGATTCTCCTGCTGCAGCGCTTTATACATCGTGTCCACAGTTTTACTATTCATTTCCGATGCCTTACAGATGATAAGTGCACCGTTCTGCAGTCTGTTCAGGGTCTCGGCTGCATCTTTTTTGTTCAGCGCATGGCCGGAGATTTTGGCAACTTTTCCGGAGAAATTGCTGTCGGTAGCCTGAATCTCCCGGATCATATTTTTCGCAAGAGATAAGGTATCCATGCCTTCTTCACCGGTGATGATCACATTGCCGGTATAGGCAGCCAGGCTGATATTATCAATGGCTTTGACTAACTGTTCTCTTGCGGACTTACTCTGAATAAAGGGCGCATACAGCTCGCGCTCTTCTCTGGTAAGCGCACGGACTTTTGCTTTGTCTCTCTCCACTACGGGAGGCTCCGGGGTCTGCGGCTGCTCGTCCTCAGGGACTTCTTCTACCGCTTCTTCCGGCTCCTCTTCAGCTTCTGCTACGGATTCCTCCGATGCTTCCTCGGTCTCTGCTGTGGTTTCTTCCGATGCTTCTTCGGTCTCTGCTGTGGTTTCTTCCGGCACTTCTGGGATTTCTGCAGCCGGCTCCTGCGTCACTTCCATATCGACGACAGCTTCCGGTTCCTCTGTTGTGGATTCTTCTTCATATTCCGCTACGGCAGGTTCCTCTTCAAGTTCTTCTACCTCTTCAGTGTCAACGATATCCGTATCAGCAGGTTCTGGTTCTGGCTCTTCTTCAGAAACTTCCGCAGGAGCTTTTTCTGTTTCATCGTTTACATCCGCAATCTCTTCCAGCTCTTCAACTTCATCTGTATCCATAACCGTATCAGCATCCGCCGCTTTTTCTTTTTCCAGTTTTTCTAACAGGCCATCTCTTACCGCCTGTTCAAATTCCGTGAACATGGCACCGGTCTGCTGTAGTACATGCTGGCGGACTTCTTCTTCTCTCTTTTCGAGGTTTTCTTTCTTTTTACGCTCCCACTCTGCCAGAATGTCTTCTATATTCATCTGCCCGGTAATCTGCTTCTCGATGCTTTCCGCCTCGGGCATTACCAGGCTGATCTGGCCGTCGGATTCCTGTGCCAGTACATTCGCCAGCTCCTTGGGAGGTTCCACCGGCGTGGTCGCTTCCGGCTCCACTTCTGCTTCCGACAATTCCGGCACAACATCCTGTTTCTTAAGAGATGCCGGTTCCTCCGGCAGGATTTCCTCGGTCTCTACCTCCGGAACCTGAGACAGGTCACCGATCTCTCCGGTCTCACCAAAGAATACCTCGGAACCTTCGATCTGCTCGGTCTCCGGCTCCAGATCATCCTCACTGACCTCTGCAATCTCCGGATAATCCAGAGATTCTGTATCGGAATCCATCATAGGTGCTACGATAGAACGGGTAATGGAGTCCGATGTCGCTTTTGCGGTATCTCCTTTTGGCTCCTCACCGAGGACTTCACGAAGTCCCGCTGCAAGTTCTGCCTGCAGATTGATGGTATTATACTGCCCCACATCCATGGTCTTCACATGAATATCGTAATCATCCTGTACCGGCTGTGTCGGTGTCTCCTGCTGTGCGGGTTGCACCTGATCATATATCTGTGTATCTCCGGTCACCTGATCATAACCGGAATCCTGTACGTAGCTCTGGTTCTGATCATAGCTGCTATCCTGTGCATAACTCTGATCCTGATCATAGCTTCCGTCCTGTGCATAACCCTGGCTCTGGTCATAGCTGCCGTCCTGCGCATAACCCTGACCCTGGTCATAACTGCCGTCCTGTGCATAACCCTGCTCTTGATCATAGCTTCCGCCCTTGGCGTAACTTTGCTCATAACTTTCATTCCCGCTATACTCGTTATCCTGCACAGAGTTCTGCGACGGGATATGGCTTCCGGGCGCGTCGAACCGATGATCGTATTTTTCCTGCTGCTCCGGTGTCAACGGCTGATGGAGCATTTTCAGTTCCATTGCCTTAATAACGTATTTTCCCTCGCCAAACCAGAGGATCAGTTCATCACATTCCTCTACGCATCTGGCTGCCAGTCCGACTCTATGATACAAATAGGCCAGTTCATATGCCCATTTTTCCCTATAGTCTCTCTTCTTGAGTTCCTCCAGAACAGCAATTCGTTCTTCCAGGCTCACATCCTGCGCCTCATATAATTTATACTGCAAAATGTACCTTCCCGGATCCTTGGGCGCCACCTGTACAAATTCCTTATAATATTCTATTGCCTGCACATATTCTTCCATTTTAATGGAAAGCTCGCACAGAGAATAGCAGATGGTCCTTCCGCCGGGACGTCGCTCGTATGCTAAAAGCAACATATCTCTGGCATCCTCATATCTGCGATTGATCTTATAGAGGTCGCTGATCGTACACAACATCATGACACTTTTTACACGACGCCAGTCAATCGTGTCGGCAATTTCAGCCGCCTGTGCATATTCTCCCCGGCTGATCAGGTCTTTGATTTCTTCCGCTCTTAATTTATATTCACTCTTATCCAAGGTATTTCGCTCCCTTAACCTTTTCTTGTCCTAAGTTCCTTATTTCATCAAAGCAGACTGTCCCACTTTTTTCTTATTCAGTGTATCATAGTCACTATACGTATGTCAAAATCAAACTGGGGAAATTGTAGTGGAAATTACGCGAGCAATGAGCCGCGCATAGGCAAAATAAGAACCGTGATTGGGAGCTTGCTCACAAATCACGGTTTTTACTTTTGCCGTGATGCGGCGAACGCCGCGATATGAAATAAGATTGGCAGCGCCTTTTGCTGACAATCTTATGAATAGCGTGGCTCATTGCGTAGGGTTGTCGTGAGCGTTCTGCGTTTTGGGTCTATGCAGAAAAACCGTGTTGTGAGATACTAAATTTGCTAAAAATAACGCATAAAAAGATGAATATGGGTCTATATAGAGAAAAACTGGCTCTGAGGTACTCATTTTGAAGAAATTGAGTATCTGGCAGGCGATTTTTTCACTATAGGCCCATATTGTTTAGTTTTTGTTTTTTGCCCATCCCAAAAAGTACCTACAGGGCAATTTATCTTCTTATAGACCTACGAAGATTTTAGAACAACTATTTAACTACCTTTCAAGTTAGTTTGGTGTAAAAACCCTAAAACAATGAATTCCGTACAAAAAAATTTCTAAATCAGGAATTTTTGTACGGAATTTCTTCATTTTGCACGCTCAGCGAAAATAAC
>ERZ827104.3899-NODE-3899-length-10077-cov-2.446019_pt1 | contig 10077 bp, 10 predicted proteins | sample MGYA00519781_ERZ827104 | MGnify/ENA primary metagenome ERZ827104 (study PRJEB31778, sample SAMEA3449257) | human gut metagenome | biome: human gut; feature: human-associated habitat; material: faeces | place: United Kingdom | collected 2010/2012 ... | reverse complement strand
CCCTTAAAGAGCTTGTTGATCTTTGTGGTGTAGGCTTCCCACTCGGCGGCAAACTCTGCCTGCCGTGCGCGGCCTGCGGGCGTGATTTGATAGTAGCGGCGGTTGCGGCCATTGAAGGCTTCGTCATGGACGGTCAGGCAGCCGTCTTTTTGCAGTCTGCGAAGCACCGGGTACAATGTCGATTCCGACAGATCGATCGCCTGGCGGACCTCCTGCGTGATTTTATAGCCGTATGTCCCTTCCGGCTCCCGAGAAACAACTGCAAGAACAATCGCATCCAGCAGCGCAGAGCCTGTATTAAAAATCATACGTTCCCATCCTTTCCCTAAACCTGTATCTTCTGCAATATTATACATTGTATAATATTGTTTGTGTTATAAACTATAAGCTACGTTTTTCATTTTGTCAAGGGTGACAAGGATGATAAAAAAGAATGTGCCCTGGCGCATCCTCGTAGAGCGTTTATTATCGTATGGAAACGAAGTTTCCTATACGATAATAAAACCGGAAGAAGCATATTATCTTCTTCCGGCTCTATTGTAAAGCTTTATTCTCTTCTGTACAACTTAAAATTTCCGAAAGCCCTTTTTCTGCCTGCGTCTGAAAATTTCTCCGTAGAGCAGAACCTGAATCAGCTCCATGCTTTCAGGGCCAAGCAGCGGCGCAGTCTCCGCTGTTCTGACCGCAGGGTTCATCGCAGCGCCTGCAGATATGCGATCGCCTGTCGTGCTCACTTCTCCACCGTCCGCAGGCGCGGCCGCCACTGCCGCAGCCTCTGCCTGCTCGCGTTTTTCCTCCTGCTCCAGCACCGCATAAATGTCCTGCGCCATTTTATACAGGGTCATTCTGTCCGGATATTCATCATAAAGGACGCTGCCTTCACTGTCAAACCGTTCCAGCAGCTCTTCGATCCGTTTGCGGTACTTTTTTGCCTGACTCGGATAAAGCTCCTGCAGATATTCCAGGTCGCGCATGACCGTATCCTCTTCCTCCCATATCAGAGGCATCGGATAGGTCATATAAAAGGGAAGTATTTTGGGGTAATAGTTCATCTGCATCCCCCGGCTGTTATTTTTTCTTTATCATATGCAGAATCTTCCCGGAAAGTTTTACAGCCGCCCGCGCCTGCTCCCGCTCCGGTTCTGTGCCGCCATAGCGCGCCTGCTCATACAACTCCGTCAGCTGCTCCCAGTCTTCATGTCCGGTGTCCCCCCATGCCTGCCGGGTCAGCTCCTGCGCAGTCAAGCTGTTTGCCAACCCCAGCCACACTGCCTCTTTCCTTTCCTGTTCCTTTTTCTTTTGCCGCCTGCCAAAGGCGCCTTCTACGGTCTTTTTATAGGCCCGCCGGATCTTCGCAGATGGCTCTATCCCGATAAAAAGCTGTGCTCTTTTCCGTTTCTCCCTATAGGCGATGGACTCCGTTTTTTCTTCTACGCCAGCTTCGAGAGTCTCCTTGCGTCCCCTGTCAGTCTGATAGAAGCTTTTGATCATCCAGCGGAACAAAAGGACAATGCTCACAAGCACTGCGACGATCAATGCCACCACAATTGACCAGAAAACAAGCTTTCCAAGCACTTCTATCCAAACCGGTGTGGGGCGAACCTCCTCGAACTCTCCCCAGCCCATTTCCATTTCCGGCACACTCACTGTTGCCTGCTCAACAGCCTTCTCCGGTTCTCCGGAAAGCATTGTCAGCAGCCATACGATCAACCATCGAAGTATTTTCCCCAGCCATATGGCACCTTCGGTCAGCTTATCCACAAGAGGTGTCGTACAGCACACAATCAGCAGGGCGACACAGACTACGGAATACAGTGCCACAACAATAATTCCCGTCCGGAAAATATTTTTTTCCGGAATCACACCGGCACTGCCCGCATTTATTTTTACATAAGAAAGATAATTGTCCGCATAGCGCTTGATCAGTATTCCGGGCAGCCATACAAAAAAGCTTCCCAAAACAAGCATACAATCCGTCTGGGACTGCTTATAGCTGCAGACCAAAAATGCTGCGATCACCACCACTGCCGCTGCAGGCAGCGGGAACTCCCGTTCCCGTATCACCTGATGCACTCGAAGGCGGATGGAATGCAGACCATAAAATACACCAAGCACCGCAATCGCAACTGCACCCACCGGCCAGCGCTTTACCATCAGCGTTGCAAACACAACGACTGCCGGATGCAATAGAAAGAATACCCAGAAATGCTTCAGCTTTTTACGGAACAGATAAAAGCAGACAGGGTACAGAGCTGCAGCCAGCCACACACCCACCGGCACACGATCCCCGATCAGTGCATTGAGTGCAATTTCGATGCCAAAAACCACTGCATAGTTTAAAAAGAGTTCGATCCACTCCGAGATTCTTTGCAGATTCTGTTTCATAACCGCCCTCCTTCTTCCACATCAATCAAACGGGTATAAGGGCGGATACCGGCATTTATTTCCGGCCGAACTATACGGTTTACCGGACAGAACCAGATAAATTCTCGTTTTTCTTTCCTGAATTTTTCCAGCAGCTGCTGAAATTCCGGTCGTGCATCCGCAGAAAAGAAAATCGTACAAAGGCTTTCCCTGTCTTCCATTTCTTCCAGCCGCTCCCGGATCGGTTCAAAGGAAGGTGCCGGCTTCTCCAAGTCTATCCGGGCCAGTCCACGGAAAATGCTGTCCAGATGGCCCGCGCCGCAGGATGCTTTCAGGCAGACCGCCTCTTTTGTCAGAAGATCCGGTCCGTTGGTTTCCAGAGAGGTTCTGATGCCCTGTCCGATAAACAGCTCCGCTGCCGCTGCCGCCATTTCAATCGAAGCTTCCAGCAGATCCTCCTGACGTAAAATCGCACCATCCTCCAGATTTACCACCAGCCGGACAGAGCGCTGGGCAGTGCAGCCCTTTTGATTGACCTTTAATTCCCCGCTTCTTGCGGTCGCTTTCCAGTTTACATCCCGCAGCGTATCCCGCGGCGTATATTCCCGGATCCCCAGATATTCAAAAGGATCCTCCTGCAAATGCCGTTTCGTCGCAACCTCGCCGTTCAACTGCCGCAGCGCGCCGTTAAAATCCATTCCCCGAAATGGTCTGGGGTAGACATACAGCTGGGAATCCACCGGCAGGCTTTTGGGCAGCTCATGGGTCAAAAACAGATCTCCCGCCACAACGTCCAGGCCGTTGATCCGGTAAAATCCTCTTTTTTTACAGGTAAACCGCAGACTTCTGATGTGTCTGGTATAGGGACGCACCGAAAAAACATCATTCCGGTAATATTGATCCGTTACACTGCTCTCCGTCCCGGCGTCCTCAAATGCCAATTGCCTCGACACCTGAAATTTTACTTTCAGGACAGGCAACGGCAAAAGTTTCCTGTTTTCAATCGTTTCCAAAAGCTCGCAGCTCTCCCCGCGCACTGTACTTTTACGGGAAAAGGCCAGGGATACAAACAGCTCCTCATCCCAGTGCTTTGCATACCATACAGACTGAATCTCCCACAGCAGCAGGGCTCCCAGAATTATCCATATTATAACCATACCGTTATGCCCTTTCTGATACGCTTATGCAATCGAAAAATCTTCTGTCGGAGCCGGCACAGTGTTTAAAATTTCCTCTATCAGACGCAGCGCATCTGCATAACGATTCTGTCCATAGGAAAGCACCACGCGGTGTGCCATGACCGGTCCGGCCACCGCTTTGACATCATCCGGTGTCACAAAGCTTCTGCCTTCCAGATATGCCCACGCCCTGGAGGCACGCATCAGTGCGATCGTTCCTCTGGGACTGACCCCCATCACAGTCTGGTCGCTGCTTCTCGTTGCCGCTGACAGATCCGCCAGATAGCCTCGCACTGTCGGGTGCACATACACCTCCATCGCTTCCTTCTGCATTCTCTCAAGGGTCTCCTGATCTATCACCGCTGTCAGCTTCTTTAACGGATCCTCCGTCATATACGTATCCAGGATCTGCACCTCTTCTTCTCTCGTAGGCAGCCCCATGGACAGCTTCATCAGAAATCTGTCCATCTGCGCTTCCGGAAGAGGGAAGGTTCCCGCAGTCTCCACCGGATTTTCTGTCGCCACTACGAAAAACGGCGGCTCTAATTTCTGTGTTTTTCCGTCGATAGTGACCTGACGCTCCTCCATACACTCCAGAAGACCCGCCTGTGTCCGAGGCGTCGCGCGGTTGATCTCGTCTGCCAATAAAATATTAGTAAAAACAGGTCCTTTGTTCAGCACAAATTTTCCGCTCTCTCTGTCATAAATATGTAAGCCTGTGATATCCGCCGGAAGCATATCCGGTGTAAACTGAATTCTTCCGAATTCAATTCCGAGACTGGCAGCCAGTGCTTTGGCAAGTCTTGTTTTCCCTGTTCCGGGCACGTCCTCCAAAAGCACATGTCCATCCGCCAGCAAAGCAGTCAGCAGCAGCTTCGTCACCCGTTCTTTTCCGATAATTACCTTCTGCGTATTTTGCAAAATGTCCAAAATTCTTTTCTGCATGATCTTCCTCCCACAGGCTGCATCCATCTATTCTTTCGTTTTGCAGCTATTTTTAAGCTGCTTCCGCTTTTTTCAATATTATTTTAGGAAAAAGAGGCGCTGTCAACGCAGCGCCTCAATTCTTGCAACGGCTCGTAAAAGAGCTGTCTCCGCACGCGCCATATCCGTATCGGAGCTATGGGCCTGCAGTCTTTCTTCCGCCCTCTTCTGGGCAGCCTCTGCTCTTTTGATATCGATCTCACCGGGCCACTCTGCCGCTTCTGCCAGAATCGAAATCTGATCCGGCAAAATCTCTGCAAAACCGGTGTGAAGCGCGGCCTTTTTCTTCCCAGACTCTTCCGTCAGGGTCAAAACACCGGGCTTTAAAATTACCGTCAGGGGGATATGACCGGCGTAAACACCGATCTCTCCCTCCGAAGTATTAAATTCTGCCATGATCGCTGTTCCCTCATAGAACACACGCTCCGGCGTGATAATTTTGATCAGAAAGGTTTTTTCCTCTGCCATGCCGACCTCATTTCTCTGCGGATTTTTCCTGTACCCGCGCCAGCACGTCATCGATGCTTCCTGCATTCAGGAAGTAGCTCTCCGGAATATCATCATGCTTGCCTTCCAGAATTTCGGAAAAGCTGCGGATGGTCTCCGAAATCGGCACATATTTGCCCGGCAGGCCGGTAAACTGTCCAGCTACAAAGAATGGCTGAGACAGGAAACGCTGTACTTTACGCGCTCTAGATACAACCAGCTTATCCTCTTCGGAAAGCTCGTCCATACCGAGGATCGCAATGATATCCTGCAGCTCTTTATACTTCTGCAGAATCTCCTGTACGCCTCTGGCTACACGATAATGCTCCTCACCGACGATTCTGGGATCCAGAATGCGGGAGGTAGACTCCAGCGGATCAACCGCAGGATAAATACCCAGCTCTACAATGGAACGGGAAAGCACTGTTGTCGCATCCAGATGAGCAAATGTCGTTGCCGGTGCAGGGTCCGTCAGGTCATCCGCAGGCACATAAACTGCCTGAACCGATGTGATGGAACCATTCTTGGTGGATGTGATACGCTCCTGCAGAGCGCCCATTTCCGTCTGCAGTGTAGGCTGATACCCTACCGCAGAGGGCATACGTCCCAGCAGAGCGGATACCTCCGAACCTGCCTGAGTGAAACGGAAAATATTATCAATAAACAACAGCACGTCCTTACCGCCCTGATCACGGAAATATTCTGCCATTGTCAGACCGGTCAGACCGACGCGCATTCTTGCCCCGGGGGGCTCATTCATCTGTCCGAATACCATGGTTGTCTTATCGATAACCCCGGATTCTTTCATTTCATAATACAGATCATTGCCTTCTCTGGTACGCTCGCCTACACCGGTAAATACAGAGTAGCCGCCGTGCTCTGTTGCAATATTACGGATCAGCTCCTGAATCAGTACGGTTTTGCCTACGCCGGCGCCGCCGAACAGACCGGTCTTACCACCCTTCTGATAGGGGCAAAGCAGGTCAACGACTTTAATACCGGTTTCCAGCATTTCCGCTTTTGTCGACTGATCCTCAAATTTCGGTGCGCTGCGGTGAATCGGCTCAAAGCTGACGCCCTCCGGCATCGGTTTTTCGTCAATCGGCTGACCCAGTACGTTGAACATGCGTCCCAGAGTATTTTCTCCCACCGGAACACTGATCGCAGCGCCGGTTGCGATTGCTTCCATTCCTCTGCGCAGACCGTCTGTCGAACCCATGGCAATACATCTTACCGTATCGTCTCCCAGATGCTGGGAAACTTCGGCAACCAGCTCGCCGCCGTCCTCACGCTTAATCCGGATCGCCTCATTGATCAGCGGAAGCTCACCCGCCTGGAAGCGAATATCCAGTACGGCACCGATGACCTGTGTGATCCTTCCAATTTTTTCTGCTGCCATAAACTGTCTCCTTGTTTCCTATTCTGCCGGCTAGCCGATCGCCGCAGCACCGCTGATAATTTCGGTCAGCTCCTGGGTGATCGCGCCCTGACGCGCTCTGTTGTACAGCAGCGTCAGATCTTCCAGCATTTCCTCAGCATTGCCCGTTGCAGAATCCATCGCCTGCATCCGCGCGCCGTTTTCACTGGCAGCTGCTTCCAGCAGTCCGCCGTAAATCATACTGATCATATATTTGGGAATCAGCATTTCCAGAATGCTTTCTTCCTCCGCTTCAAAGTTCATCTGAAGCTTTAAGCCTGCAGAACCCTCCCGTTCCACCTTTTCATTCACGTCCTCTTTCGAAACCGGAAGCAGACGGATCAGCCTGGGTTCATGCACAACTGTATTGATAAAAGAAGTATAGGCCAGCCAGATTTCGCCTACCTCGCCCTGTGCAAAGCTTGTCAGAACGCGTCTGCCCAAAGCAGCCGCATCCGCATAGGTAGGTTCCTCGCAGATATCCGAGCAGTCCAGGCTGATCTTGCAGCCCGCACGCTGCAGCGCGTCCTTGCCCTTTTTGCCGACAGCATAAATGTCAAGCTCCTTCAGGTCAAAATTTCCCTGTGTGATCAGCTTGACCACATTCGCATTATAGCCGCCCGCAAGTCCGCGGTTGGATGTCATCACGATCACTGCCTTGCGCGGGTTATCCCCGCCCTGCAGATACGGATGGCTGATCCCGGCAGAACGCTCCAGGATGGACTGCATGGTCTGATAAACCCCATCGGAATAAGGTCTGGTATGCTCTGCCTTTTCCCGTGCCTTCTGCAGCTTGACGGTGGCAACCAGCTTCATTGCCCTGGTGATCTGTCCGGTGCTCTGGATACTGCTTCTTCTTCTCTTAATGTCTCTCATGGAAGCCATGTCCTGTCACCTGCCCTTCTCCATCCTATTTGAATTCTGCCTTAAACTCTGTGATCGCCTTTTTCAGAAGTGCATCCGTCTCGTCAGAAATCACTTTCTCGGTGCGGATCGCCTTTGGAACTTCCGGATATTTCTTATCGAGGAATGTGAAAAATTCCTGTTCGAACCGGGTAATCTGGTCAACCTCTACATCCAGCAGATATTTTCCGGTTGCCACATACAGCGTGATAACCTGGTATTCTACCGGCATGGGCTGATACTGAGGCTGCTTTAATACCTCCCGGATTCTCTCGCCCTGCGCCAGCTTTTCGCGGGTATCTGCATCCAGCTCGGAACCAAACTGAGAGAAGGCCGCCAGCTCACGGTACTGTGCCAGCTCGACACGGATCGGCGCTGCGATCTTCTTCATCGCCTTGATCTGTGCAGAACCGCCTACACGGGATACGGACAGACCGGCGTTGACTGCAGGACGGAAGCCCTCATGGAACATTTCCGTTTCCAGATAAATCTGACCATCCGTAATAGAAATAACGTTGGTCGGGATGTATGCAGAAACATCTCCTGCCTGTGTCTCAATGATCGGCAATGCAGTCAGGGAACCGCCGCCATGCTCGTCATTCATTCTTGCTGCACGCTCCAGAAGTCTGGAATGCAGATAGAAGACATCACCAGGATAAGCCTCACGGCCAGGCGGACGCTTTAACAGCAGGGAGAGTGTACGGTATGCAGCCGCATGCTTACTTAAATCGTCATAAACGACCAGCACATCTTCTCCCTTTTCCATCCATTCTTCACCCATTGCACAGCCTGCATACGGTGCGATGTACTGCAGCGGAGCAAGCTCACTTGCAGTGGAAGCTACGACAGTCGTATATGCCATAGCGCCGTACTCCTCCAGCGTATTTACGATGGAAGCTACGGTAGAAGCCTTCTGGCCGATGGCGACATAAATACACTTTACGCCCTGGCCCTTCTGGTTGATGATGGTGTCGATGGCAATTGCGGTTTTACCTGTCTGTCTGTCGCCGATAATCAGCTCACGCTGACCTCTGCCTATCGGTATCATGGAGTCGATAGCCTTGATTCCGGTCTGGAGAGGTACGGACACGCTTTTTCTCTTGATGATGCCGGGGGCTTCATGCTCTATCGGTCTTGTTTCCGTAGAGTCGATGGGTCCCTTGCCGTCAATCGGTTTGCCGAGCGCGTTCACGATGCGTCCTATCATGCCGTCTCCTACGGGAACTGACACGACCTTGCCCGTGCGCTTTACTTTGGAGCCTTCGCGTATTTCGGTACCGTCGTCAAGGAGGACTATGGAGACTGTTTCCTCTTCGAGGTTCATCGCCATGCCTTCCTCGCCGCCTTCAAAAACGACAAGCTCATTCGCCATGCAGTCGTCAAGACCGAACGCGCGAACAATGCCGTCTCCGCAGGTGATTACCGTACCGGTTTCGGCTTCTTCGGCTTTATTTTCGTAGTTTTTAATTTGGTTCTTTATAATATTGCTGATTTCTTCAGGACGGATGTCCAGTCGAAGTCCCATTTATTGACCCCGCCTTTCCTGTATGTTTGATTCTGTTACGATGCCGATTTACAGTACCGTTTGCGCGAGTTTTTCTTTGATTTCGCCGAGCTTTGCCTTTACGCTGCCTTCGACGAGGTGGTTTCCGTAGTCAAGCCGCATACCGCCGATGAGGGTTTTATCAACGACGTACTGCACTTCGACGCGGTGTCCGGTATTCTTCGCGAGCTTTTCCTCAAGGCGTTTTTTCTGCTCGTCTGTCAAGGGAAAGGCGCTTGTCGCTGTAGCTTTGACTATTTCATATCTGTCGTAATACAGTTTTTCGTATTCGCCGAAGCTGCCGGGTATTTCCGTTGCAAGTCCGCGCTCCGTCATGAGAAGCATGAAGTTGAGCAGATACGGATGCACGCCGGAGAACGCCTGTCTCACGCAGTTTTTTCTCTCTTCCTTTGAGACAGAGGGGTCTATGAGGAAATGGAGGTATTCGCGGGAGAGCAGTTTTTTTATTTCCCTCTCTTCTGTGAGAAGCTCATCCGCGCAGTTTTCTTCCGCGGCAAGCTCAAACAGACCCGCGCCGTACTCTCTTACTATCTCGTTCATAAATCAGTCTCCTCTCAAAGCTTGTCTATGAAGCTGTCGATAAGCTCGCGGTGGTCGTCTTCCTTGATTTCTCTTTCGACGACGTTTTCCGCGATCTGCACTGATATGTCGGAAATTTCGGTTTTCAGTTCGTTAAGAGCCTTCTTCTTTTCACGCTCGATGTCGGCTTCCGCTTTTTTGACGGTATCGGAGGCTTTTTGCTTTGCCTCGTTTACAATTTCGTCGCCGAGCTTGTCTGCCCTTGCGGATGCTGTTTTGATTATGCTGTCAGCTTCTTCCTTTGCGCCCCTGAGCTTTTCGGAGTAGAGCTTTTTGTCGCTCTCCGCCTGAGCCTTTGCTTCTTCCGCGCCGGTATAGAGGGTTTCGACTTCCTTCTTTCTCTGGGCGAGGACGTTTTGCACGGGTTTAAACAGGAATTTCTTCAGAATGAGCGTAAGTATCAGAAGATTGGCTATTGTAGCTATGATATGCCATATATTCAGCGATATCAGCTCAAGGTATTCTGCGTCCATTATTTTCTCCGATACTTTTTTTAGATTAGAGCTTGCTGATGAAGAGGTTCGGTGCGAGGAGCATAAGAAGAAGTCCTGTTACGAATCCGTAAATACCGGTAGTTTCGGCGATAGCGCATCCCATGATCA
>ERZ827104.3898-NODE-3898-length-10079-cov-7.550379_pt1 | contig 10079 bp, 10 predicted proteins | sample MGYA00519781_ERZ827104 | MGnify/ENA primary metagenome ERZ827104 (study PRJEB31778, sample SAMEA3449257) | human gut metagenome | biome: human gut; feature: human-associated habitat; material: faeces | place: United Kingdom | collected 2010/2012 ... | reverse complement strand
CAGCATCCAGTATTATCTGCGCTTTTGGCTTGGCATCTGCCGCACCTCGCTCGCCATATCGGCACTTAGAATTATGCGGTATTTCCTAAAGTTTTTTAGATTCCCCTAAACACCCCATCCAGAGCAAAGGCGCAATGGTGCGCGCGGCAATGCAAGCAGCCGCGCGCACTTTTTTGTTTTTTGGATTCCCCCGAATCAAACATTCACAAAAAATGATAGGAAAGGTGAATGGACCATGAATGCATCATTATTTGTTCAGGGCCTGATCAACGGCCTGAACCAGGGCGCTATTTATGCGCTGATCGCGTTGGGCTACACCATGGTTTACGGTATCATCCGCATGATCAACTTTGCCCACGGCGATTTTATCATGATCGGTGCTTACACATTGTTTTACACCATCCCGCTGATGGTCGATGCGGGAATGCCCGCCTGGATGGCCGTGATTGTGGCCGTTGCGGTGTGCGCGCTGGTTGGTGTGCTGGTTGAGATCCTGGCTTACCGCCCGGTGCGCAAGGCCGGGCCCATGTCTGCCTTGATTACCGCACTGGCCATGAGCATCTTTTTGGAAAACCTGGCCATGGTGCTGTTTGGCGCCAAGCCGCACAACGTGCAGGCTATTTTCAGCCTGCCCACCATTACGGTCGGCGGGGTATCGCTGCCGCTGAACGTGCTGCTGACCATTGGCATCGGCGTTGCGATGATGCTTTGCATGCAGCTGTTTGTAAAAAAGACCAAGCTGGGCAAGGCCATGCGCGCCGTCCCGCAGGATAAGGATGCTTCCACCCTGGTGGGCATCAACGTGAACAAGATCATCACCCTGACCTTTGCCATCGGCTCCGGTCTGGCGGCGGTGGCAGCGCTGATGTACTGCTCTACCTACCCCCGCGTTACCACCGATATGGGCTCCATGATGGGCATGAAAGCCTTCATCGCCGCAGTTCTGGGCGGCATTGGCATCATCCCCGGCGCCATGATCGGCGGCATTCTGGTCGGCCTGATTGAAATTTTTGTCAAGCTGTTTGCCCCCGGCTGGTACGAAGCCGTTACTTACGGCACATTGATCGTGATCCTGCTGGTCAAGCCCGCCGGTATCCTGGGCAAGAACACCGGCGAAAAAGTGTAAGGGAGGGAGCAGAGCAATGAGTAAAAAAATAAAAGGCTCCTATCTTTTGAACGCTGTGGGCGTGGCGCTGGTGTTTGCCCTGTTGACAGGGCTGTTCGCCGCCAATGCGTTCGGCACCTCCACCACCTATATTCAGGGCATCTGCACCACCGCCTGCTACACCATCATCATGGTCACATCGCTGAACCTGGTAGTTGGCTTTATGGGCGAGTTCTCCTTGGGGCATGCGGGGTTTGTTTCGGTCGGCGCTTATGTCTCCGCCATTGTATCCGGCGCGCTGGCAGGCAAAGGGTTTTCGGATCTGGGGCTGTTCCTGATCGCGCTGCTGGTCGGCGGCCTGGCTGCGGGCATCATGGGCGTACTGGTCGGCATCCCGGCGCTGCGCCTGCGCGGCGACTATCTCGCCATTGTCACCATGGCGTTTGCCGAAATCATCCGCGTCTGCTTCTGCAACTTTTCCATCACCGGCGGCGGTAAAACAATGAGCGGCATCCTCAAGCTGTCCACCTTCCCGCGGGTATTCTGGATCATGGTGGTCTGCGTTACCATCATGTACCTGTTCGTCCGCAGCAAATATGGCCGCACCGTGCAGGCCATCCGTGAGGACTACATCGCGGCTTCGGCTTCCGGCATCAACGTGACCTATTACAAGGTCATGACCTTTGCCATCAGCGCATTCTTTGCCGGCATCGGCGGCGGTATTTATGCCCATTACATGACGGCAATGATCCCCACCAACTTCAACTTTAACTATTCCGCAGAGCTGTTGAGCGAAGTGATCATCGGCGGCACCGGTTCGCTGACCGGTTCCATCATCGGCGCAGCGTTCCTGAGCGCTTTACCAGAACTGATGCGTGAATTTTCTACCTACCGCATGCTGGCCTACTCGGTGGTTCTGGTGCTGGTCATGCTGTTCCGTCCCGGCGGCATCTTTGGCCGGTGGGAGTTCAGCCTGACCCGCGCGCTGGAAAAACTGACCGGCCGCGGCACGGTAAAAGCAAAAGCAGAAAAGGGGGCCTGAACCATGGCACAACCCGTTTTGAAATGCCAGCACCTTGGCATCCAGTTTGGCGGCCTGAAAGCCGTGGATGATTTTAATATGGAAATCGGCGAATCCGAGCTGGTGGGGCTGATCGGCCCCAACGGCGCAGGCAAAACCACCGTGTTCAACCTGATCACTGGTGTGTATAAGCCGACCGAAGGCTCCCTTTACCTGAATGGTGAGCGGATGAACGGCAAAAAGACCCACCAGATCGTTCATGCAGGCATTGCTAGAACCTTCCAGAATATCCGCCTGTTCAAAAAAATGACGGTGATCGAAAACGTCAAAGCTGCCATGCTGGAAGAACTGACCTACAACATGCCGCAGGCCATCTTCCGCACCAAGGCGTACTGGCAGCAGGAAGCCGCCGCCACCGCACGCGCCAAAGAGCTGCTGCAGGTGGTGCACCTTTCCGGCAAGGAGGACCTGGAGGCCGACAACCTGCCCTATGGTGAGCAGCGCCGCCTGGAGATTGCCCGCGCGCTGGCCACCAACATGAAGCTGCTGCTGCTGGACGAACCGGCCGCCGGTATGAACCCGACTGAAACGGAGGAACTGCTGGAGATTATTGATTATATCCGGAGCGAATTCAAGGTATCGGTGCTGCTGATCGAGCATGACATGAGTTTGGTCATGAAAATCTGCGAGCGAATCCAGGTGCTGGACTTTGGTACCACGATCGCTTCCGGCACACCGGCAGAGATCGCCAATGACCCCCATGTGATTGAAGCATACCTGGGCAAAGACAAAGAGGAGGAGGTCGAAGCGGATGCTTGAAGTAAAAGACCTTCATGTCAATTACGGCGCGGTACACGCGCTGAACGGCATATCGCTGCATGTGGATGACGGCGAGATCGTATCCCTGATCGGGGCAAACGGCGCGGGCAAAACCACCACCCTGCGCACCATTACCGGGCTGGAAAAAGCTGCGTCCGGCAGCGTGATGTTTGACGGGCACGACCTGCGCAAGGCGGAACCCAGCAAGATCATTACCTACAAGCTGGCCCATGTGCCGGAAGGGCGGCATATCTTCCCCCAGATGACGGTGGAAGAAAACCTGGAAATGGGCGCTTATGCCGACCCGGCCGGGAAGGAAGAGACGATGAAGGATGTGTATAAGCGCTTCCCCCGTCTGGAAGAGCGCCGCCGCCAGCTGGCGGGCACCCTTTCCGGCGGCGAGCAGCAGATGCTGGCCGTAGGCCGCGCCCTGATGGCAAAGCCCAAAATGATTTTGATGGATGAACCTTCGATGGGCCTTTCGCCCCTGCTGGTCAAAGAGATCTTTGCCATCATTCAGGAAGTAAACAAGCAGGGCATCACGATCCTGCTGGTGGAACAGAACGCAAAGATGGCGCTGGCCATCTCGGACCGCGCCTATGTGCTGGAAACCGGCAACATCAGCATTGAGGGCAACGCCGCGGATCTGCTGAACGACCCGCGCGTGAAGAAAGCCTATCTGGGCCAGTAAGGAGGGGTGGAAAATGTATCCCGATTATCCGTATTTTGCAGTCGCCATTACCCGCACCTGTGGTTCGGGCGGCGGCAGCTACATTGGCAAGCAGCTGGCAAAGGCATTTGACATTGACCTGTATGACCGCAAGCTGCTGCGCCTTGCCTCAGAGGACAGCGGCATCAGCGAGGAACTGTTTGCCCGCGCCGATGAGAACACCCGCAAAACCATGCTGTACCGGGTTTCGGAACGGGTGTATGACGGCAGCATCATCCCGCCGGAAAGCGGCAACTTTATCAGCGATGAAAACCTGTTCAACTACCAGGCCAAGGTGCTGCGGGAGCTGCTGAACGAGGAAAGCTATATCTGCGTGGGCCGCGCGGCGGACTTTGTTCTGCGGGATAAGCCCAACGTGCTGACCGTGTATGTGGATGCCCCCTATGACTGGCGTGTGGAGCGCGAGATGAAGCGCCAGGGCATTGGCAGCAGCCAGGCCAAGCACTATATTGACAAGCTGGACCGCTACCGTGAAAGCTATTACAAATACCACACCGGCCGCCAGTGGAAGCGGGTGGAAAATTATGACCTCTGCCTGGATTCCGCCGCCATTGGGCTGGATAACTGCGTGGAGCTGATTAAAAAAGTGATTGAACTGAAATTTGATGGGAAAGCCAGATAACGGCTGAACATAAAGGCAACCAAGATGAGAGGAGTAAGGAAAAATGGAATCCATTGCATATTATGATGGCAAAATCGGCGCACCGGAAGAATTGATGGTGCCGTTCAATGATCGCGTTCACTTTTTTGGCGATGGCTGCTACGATGCCACCGTTGGCGCGAACGGCAAGGTATACCTGCTGCAGGACCACCTGGACCGCTTTTTTACCAGCGCCAAGGCACTGGATATCAACATCCCGATGAGCAAGGCCGAGCTGGGCAGGCTGCTGACCGACCTGCTGGCCAAGGTGGACAGCAAGGTCAACTTTGTATACTGGCAGGTCACCCGCGGTGTGGAGCCCCGCAACCATGTGTATGAGGAAGGCGTGCCCGGCAAGCTGTGGGTTTCCATCCGGCCCAACACCCTGAACGACCCCGACAAGCCCATCCGCCTGAACTCTGAGGAGGACACTCGCTTTTACCACTGCAACATCAAAACGCTGAACCTGCTGCCCAGCGTTATGACCGCCCAGCGCGCCAAGCTGGCCGGCATGAGCGAGACCGTGTTCCACCGCGGGGATATTGTAACGGAATGTGCGCATTCCAACGTTTCAGTGCTGAAAGACGGGATTTTCTATTCCCACCCGAACGATGAACTGATTTTGCGCGGCATTGCCAAGACCCATATGCTGCAGGCCTGCTACCGCCTGGGCATTACCGTGATGGAAAAACCGTTCACGGTGGATTTTATGCGCGATGCGGATGAGATCATCGTGACCTCCTCCTCCAACTTCTGTCTGCATGCCTGCGAGTTTGAGGGAAAGCCCGCCGGCGGCAAGGACCCCGCTACCCTGAAAGCCATCCAGGACGAAGTGCTGAAAGAGTTCTATGACTATACCGGCTGCGAAAGTCTGTGGGGCTGAAAAGGGGGAAAACACCATGACCCGTGACGAACTGGAAAAACGCAATGTAGGCGAAAACCTGGATGCCATCATGTGTCTGGATCCCCGCGGTTACGGGGTGTGCCGCATTTTGTACGCGGGCAGCCGGGCATATACCGGGGAGCCGACCGCCATGCACGCAGCCGAAGCGTTGTGCAAAGCCATCCACCCCGGCGACCCGGTGTATATCCTGGTCGGGTTTGTATTGCTGCCCCACAAGGTGCCGGAAATGGACGGTTCTGTCAGTGCGATCCTGCTGGCGCGGTCTCTGGTATTGGCCTTTGGGGCAAAGCCGATCATCGTCTGCCCGCAGGACAGCGTGGAAGCCTTTAAGAAATGCGGCAATGTGGTGGGTCTGCATGTGTATGAGGACCTGGATACCGCCATGGAGCTGCCGCTGAGCCTTGGCGTTGTGGCCTTTACCAAAGATAAGGCCAAAGCCCCCGCCCAGGCCAAAGCGCTGGCGGATAAGATTTTACCCGCAGCGGTGATCTCGGTGGAAGCCTGCGGCGGCAACGCCAAGGGTGTTTACCACAATGCGGTGGGCAAGGATGTGACCGCACTGGAAGCCAAAAGCGATGTGCTGTGGAACGAACTGCGCGCCCGCGGCGTGCCCAATGTGGCCATCGGCGATCTGGGCAATGAGATCGGCATGGGCACCATTGGGGAGCACATTAAAAAATATGTGCCCTTCACCGCCCCCGGCGAATGCCAGGACGGCTGCTGCGGCGGCATTCTGGCCGCAAGCAGCACCGATAACATCATCACGGCAACCTGCTCTGACTGGGGCTGCTATGCGCTGATGGCCGCGCTGGCCTACCTGAAAAAGGATATGGACATCCTGCACCGGGAAGAGATGGAAAGCGAGGTCATGCGGGTGCTTTCCCGCAATGGCATGATCGATATGACCGGCTCGCTGCTGCCGGGTGTGGATGGGTTTGATACCCGCATGAACGTTGGCATTGTCAGCATGATGCGGCAGTGCACGGCGTATGCGGTGCGGTATTCCCACAATTCGGATCACTGGTTCGGCCCGGTGCTGGCAAAGAAATTTTTTGAGCAGGCATAAAGCAGGTTGTGCTATAATAGGCACATTGGCCTTGGTCAGGAAGCAGTGAACCCAAAACGGCACGTTTAGGGACCGTAGGGGCGCACAATGTGCGCTAAAGGTACAGCACACTTCCTGACCAGCCCCAAAATACCGGACGCAAAGGGGATTTTTGTTATGATCCAGTTTACCCCCGTGGGGGACAGCGGCGTGCTGGCCGTCTGCGGCAGTGAGATCAGTGAACAGGTGAACGCGCAGGTTATGGCGCTGGATGCCGCTGTGCAGGCGGCGCAGCTGCCCGGCGTGGTGGAAACAGTGCCCACCTATGCGGCGCTGCTGGTCACGCTGGACCCTTTGCAGACCGATGCCGATACCCTGATCCCCGCGCTGCGCCGCCTGTGGGACGCTTTGCCCCCGGTCAGCAGCACCGCGGCCGGGCGGCTGGTGGAGGTGCCGGTGTGTTACGGCGGAGATTACGGCCCCGACCTGGCCTTTGTGGCACAGCACGCCGGGCTGACCGAACAGCAGGTCATCGACATCCACTGCGGGCGGGACTACCGCATTTTTATGCTGGGGTTTCTGCCGGGGTTCCCGTACCTGGGCGGCATGGATGAACGCATTGTCTGCCCCCGGTTGCAGACCCCGCGCACCAAGATCCCCGCGGGGGCGGTGGGCATTGGCGGCAAGCAGACGGGCATCTACCCGCTGGCTTCCCCCGGCGGGTGGCAGCTGATCGGCCGCACGCCGCTGCGCCTGTTTGACCCGGCTGGCGGCGGCAAACTGCCTTACGCGGCGGGGGACCGCATCCGGTTTGTGCCCATCAGCCCGGAAAAGTTTGAAACCATCCAGAAAGAACAGGGGGCGGCACTGTGAACTTGCATGTGATAAGCCCCGGCCCGCTGACCACCGTGCAGGATGCAGGCCGCACCGGCTATGCCGCGCGGGGGTTCCGCACCTGTGGAGCGGCGGATGGTTACGCTATGCGGACCGCCAACCTGCTGGCGGGCAACCCCCAGGCAGCCGGTGCGGCCGTGCTGGAAATGACCCTGCAGGGCGGCAAGTATCAGTTTGACGGGGACGCTGTTTTTGCCCTGGCGGGGGCCGATATGCCCGCCGCGCTGGATGGCCGCCCGGTGCCCGCCTATACGCCGCTTTTGGCCCGCGCGGGGCAGGTGCTGGCAATCGGCGCGGCCCGCAGCGGGCTGCGCGGCTACCTGGCCGTGTTTGGCGGCGTGGATACCCCGCCCGTGCTGGGCAGCCGCTCCACCGACTTAAAATGCCGGATGGGCGGGCTGGATGGCCGCGCACTGAAAGCTGGGGATGTGCTGCCCATTGGGGCGGCACCCGCCATGGTGGAACAGCGCTGGCAGCAGATCTGCGCCAAAGGGGCAAACCGCCCGCTGGGCACGGCGCGCACCCCCGCAAGGCCGTGGCGCTTTTTGGGCGGGCGGAAGCTGCCGCTGTTCCGTGCGGTGCCCGGCCCCCAGACCGATGCCTTTACCGCAGTGGGGCAGGCCGCATTTGTACACGGGGTATATGCTTTGACAGCAGACTGTGACCGCATGGCCTGCAAATTGCAGGGGCCGCAGATCGAGACTGTGGATGGGTCGGACATTGTATCGGACGGCATTGTGGCGGGTTCGGTGCAGGTATCGGCCAACGGGCAGCCCATTGTGATGCTGGCTGACCACCAGACCACCGGCGGGTATGCCAAAATTGCAACCGTCATCAGCGCTGACCTTTCGGCCATGGCGCAGCTGCGCCCCGGCGAAAAGCTGGCGTTCCAATATGTGACCGCGGCGCAGGCTGTTGCAGGAGCCAGGGCGCAGGCGGCCGTGCTTGACAAAATCAGGGAGCGGATGAAATAATGGACTTTGCAGCCATGAAACCGGCCGACCTGCGCGGGATGATCCGCAAGGGCGAACTGACCGGCCCGACCACCGGCATGTGCAACGGTTATGCCCAGGGCAACCTTGTGGTGCTGCCCAAGGCGCTGGCGTGGGACTTTTTGCTGTTCTGCCAGCGCAACCCCAAAGCCTGCCCGCTGCTGGAAGTGGCGGACGCAGGCGAGCGAACCTTTGCCCAATTTGGCAAAGGCAGCGATATTGCTACCGATATCCCGCGCTACCGGGTGTACGAACACGGCGAGCTGACCGGGGAATACACCGATGTGAGCAAATTTTTTGAGGAGAGGAACGACCTGGTCAGCTTTTTGATCGGGTGCAGCTTCTCCTTTGAATCTGAACTGCTGGAAGCGGGCATCCCGGTGCGCCAGATCGAAGAGGGCGTGAATGTGCCAATGTACAACACCAACATTCCCTGTACCCCGGCGGGGGTGTTCAGCGGAAACATGGTGGTCAGCATGCGGCCCATCCCGTACCGGCAGGTCCCGGCGGCAGCTGCCATTACAGCGGGCATGCCCCGCGTGCACGGTATGCCGGTGCAAATCGGTGAGCCGGAAGCCATCGGCATCCATGATTTGGCTCACCCGGATTACGGCGATGCCGTGACCATCAACCCCGGCGAAACACCGGTGTTCTGGCCCTGCGGCGTGACCCCGCAGAACGTTGTGATGCACTCCAAGCCGGAGTTCTGCATTACCCATGCGCCGGGGCACATGTTTGTGACCGACGTAAAAAATGTGGAGCTGAAATATTAAGAGCAGATAGTAAAAACCGCAGGGGCGCACACTGTGCGCCCCTGCGGGGCAGAAGCATTGCCTTATGCCTGAAAGAGGAGGATTGAGCCATGCCGCATATTGATTTGAACTGTGACCTGGGCGAAAGCTTTGGCGCGTATACCATCGGAATGGATGAAAAGGTGATCCCGTTTATCACATCGGCCAATGTGGCCTGTGGCTTTCATGCAGGCGATCCGCTGGTGATGCAGCGCACTGTGGCGCTGTGCAAACAGAGCGGCGCGGCGGTGGGGGCGCACCCCGGTTTCCCTGATCTGCAGGGCTTTGGCCGCCGCCAGATGAAGCTGACCCCGGCGGAAGCCAAGGCCTGTGTGCAGTATCAGATCGGTGCGCTGAAAGCGTTCTGCGATGCCGCCGGTGTGCCGCTGCACCATGTAAAGCCCCACGGCGCTTTGTATAACATGGCGGGCAAGGACCGCGCGCTGGCGGATGCCATCTGCGCCGCGGTGAAGGAGAGCGCCCCCGGCGCAGTGCTGCTGGCGCTTTCCGGCAGCGAGATGGTCAAGGCGGCTCAGGCCATCGGCCTGCCGGTTGCCAACGAGGTGTTTGCCGACCGCGGCTACCGCCCGGATGGCAGCCTTGTGCCCCGCGGAACCCCCGGCGCCATGATTGAGGATGAGGACGAAGCCATTGCCCGCGTGATCCGCATGGTAACCGAGGGCAAAGTGACCGCCAACGACGGTACGGACATTGCCATCCAGGCGGATTCTGTCTGCGTACACGGCGATGGTCCCAAGGCTCTGGCCTTTGTAGAGAAGATCGGCGCGGCCCTGCAAGCAGCCGGGGTGGAATTGAAGGCGTTTTGAGAAAATGAGCAGGGGCACCGTTCAGCAAATGCCGTTTTCCCCTGTAGAGACCGTAAGGGCGCACAGTGTGCGCCCGCAGGTGTGCGCCGGGTGATGAAGTGAAATACCCGGCAAAGCCCGTCATGCGGGACGATGCAGGTGTCGTTCCCTGCAAATTTTTAGCCTGGCAGCGGGAAAACGCCCCTCAGGCCGCTTCGCGTCCAGCTCCCCTGGAGGGGAGCTCCGGCGAAAGCCGGTGAGGGGTGGCTCCCTGCCGCCAAAATTAAAATTGCGGATAATAAAAACAAAAAGGCGCGTGCCAGCCCATGGGG
>ERZ827104.3897-NODE-3897-length-10080-cov-6.660748_pt1 | contig 10080 bp, 10 predicted proteins | sample MGYA00519781_ERZ827104 | MGnify/ENA primary metagenome ERZ827104 (study PRJEB31778, sample SAMEA3449257) | human gut metagenome | biome: human gut; feature: human-associated habitat; material: faeces | place: United Kingdom | collected 2010/2012 ... | reverse complement strand
ACATGATGAAGGGGGAGACGATGAGGGCCATGAACAGCATGGTGCCCACCAGCAGGGCCAGCAGCTTGCCGTACTGGGTAAAGATGGCCAGGCCGTTGCCGGAAACGTTGGTGTACACCAGACCCATGATGCCGAAGGGTGCCAGATTGATGATCCAGCGCACGATCTGGGACACCGCATCGGCGGTGTTGGCCATAAAGATCTTGGTGCTCTCAGAGCCGATGCCCTTCATGGCAATGCCGAACATGCAGGCCCAGAACAGGATGCCGATGTAGTTGCCGTTCATGATGGCCGCCACGGGGTTGGCCACAAAGTTGGTGAGCAGGGTGCCCATCACTTCGCCCAGACCCTGGGGCACCACGTCGGACTGGGCGGCATCGGCCAGCACGACGGTCACCGGGAACAGGAAGCTGGTCACCACCGCAATGGCAGCGGCCAGGAAGGTGGTGAGCATGTACAGCCAGATCACCGTGCCAAAGCGGCGGTCCAGCCTGGAAGAACCCTGTGCCAGGGCGCTTGCCACGATCACGAACACCAGCACCGGGGCAATGCCCTTCAATGCGCCGACGAACAGGTTGCCGAACTCAGCCACCCAACCGGCACCCGGGGCCACCAGTGCCAGCACCACGCCGACTGCCAGGCCGACGAGGATGCGCAGGATCAGACTGATGCCGTTGTATTTTGCAACAGCAGCTTTCAGGGTCTTCATACTATGATAACACTCCTCTTTATGCTGTACGCCTCATGCGTACAGTTTTCTGTCTCTTACTCAAGAACAAGTGTCATTATAGCACAGACGGCCCAAAAGAGGAAGTATTTCCAGGCATTTTTCTCTCTCGTTTTCCAATTTTTGTGAACTTTTATTTTTTCGCCCCGAAAACTGTATTTGTATAAAATACAGTTTTGCAGTTTTGACGACAAAAAAAGCACCCCCTGCCCCGGGGCCGGGCCCTCGGGGCAAAGGGTGCTATGTTGTGTTTTTGGCTCAGCTGTGCTGCTGGGTCAGGGCCAGCTTCTGGTAGGCGATGCGGGGCGTTCCGTCCGCCACATGGATGATGCCGCAGCGCGTAAAGCCGTTCTTTTCCAGCAGATGCTGCATGATCTGGTTGTCGGCATGGGTATCTGCCCGCAGGCTCTGGCAGTGCTCCAGACACCACTCGATGACCGCCGAAGCCACCCCCTTGCTCTTGCCGGAGGAGGCCAGCCGGTGGATGGTGCCATAGGGCAGGGTATCGTTCAGCCATGCTCCGTCCTCGATCACCTGATAGGTGGGGTCCACCCCCAGAATGAAGGCGAACACGCCCAGCAGCTGGCCGTTGACCACATCCACGAACAGCCGGTTGGAGTCGATGTCCTCCTCCAGAAGCTCCTGCGGGGGAAAGTTGTCGCCCCACTGGGTGGGGTTGCCCGAAGCCGCCATGGCTTCCCGCGCATGGGCATAGATCTGCAGGATCTGCGGCAGATCTCCTCTCACTGCTCCACGAAACATCTGTTTACACCCTCTTATCCTGCCGCATATTCTCCGCAAGGAAGGCGCGGCACAGCTTTGTTGCACTTGTTATTATACTACATCCTGCCAGAAAACACCAGTTTTTTGTGCATCGGCACAACTGCAAAAAAGCAGGGCACCGTGCGTCTCACACTGGTGCCCTGCTCAGGGGGGAAAGTGATTCTCTTGCCTGGAATGCTCAGGCCGTGGTCCGGCTGCGGACTGCGCGCACCTGACGGTACTCACGGGGGCTCAGGCCGTAGCGCTCGTGGAACAGACGATAAAAATAGCTGGTGTTCTCGTAACCCACCTGGGCAATGATCTGCTGGATGTTCAGATCGCTGCGGCGCAGCAGGCGGGCCGCCGTCTCCATGCGGTGCCTCTGCAGCAGCTCCTTGTAGGTCTTGCCGGTCTGCGCACGCACGCACTCGCTGACGTATGCCAGCGAAACGCCATAGGCCCGCGCCACGTTGGACAGGCTGGCCTCGCGGTAATTCTGGGTGATCTCCTGCAGAGCCGCCCGCACCAGCGCGTCGCGGCTGACGGCTTCCGTGCGGCTCTCCAGCATCTCGTTCTTGGTCTGCATCATCTGGATCTCCTCTGTAACGGTGCGGCGGGCGGGGACTGGGGGAAGCCGGACACCCGCCGCACGGGAACTGCAGGTCTTGCTTGAAGGCCCTTACACTCTCTATACGAAACACGGTCCCGGAAGATTGCACGAAATGATAAAAATTTTTGAATTATTTTTCCCAGCAAAAAGGGCCGCCTGTGCACGAACTGCACAGCGCGGCCCATCTGGAAGAAAATGAGGAAAATCGCTTGATCAAAACATGCTCTCGTCCTTGTAACGGCCGGTGCGCACGAACTGCACCCACTCGGCCACGTTCACCGCGTGGTCGCCGATGCGTTCCAGATATTTGATCACCATCAGCAGGTCCAGCGCAGCGTCCACCTTAGCGGGGTCGGCTGCGATCTCCTGCGCGAGGGTGTGCTTGATGGCATTAAAGTCAAAGTCCACGGCGTCGTCGGCCGCAATGACCTTGCGGGCGGCCAGCTCGTCCTCCGCGGTCAGTGCCGCCATGGCGTCCTGGATCATCTGGTATGCCTTGCGGCCCATGGCAATGGCCTGGCTCACCGCCGGGTCGCCCTCCTTGCGCACGGTGACCAGATGCGGGATGATCTCGGCAATGTCCGAAGCATGGTCGCCGATGCGCTCAATGTCGGTGACCACCTTCATGGCGGTGGAGATGCGGCGCAGGTCACCGGCCACCGGCTGCTGGCGCAGCAGCAGGGTCATGCAGCGGTGCTCGATGTCCCGCTCCATGTTGTTGATGCAGCTGTCGCCCTTCACGATCTTCTGGGCGGCTTCGGCATCGGCGGTGCACAGTGCTTCCAGCGCGGCCTCCACGGCCTCGGCAGAGTTGCTGCCCATTTCCACCAGCGCCGCCTTGAGGGCTTCCAGATCGGTGTCGTACTGTTTGCGGATGCTCATTGGTCTTTCCTCCTCGATTTAACCGAACCGGCCGGAGATGTAATCCTCGGTGCGCTTGTCCTGCGGGGCGCTGAAGATCTGGTTGGTGGGGCCCACCTCCACCAGCTCGCCCAGCAGGAAGAAGGCCGTGCGGTCGCTGATACGGGCCGCCTGCTGCATGTTGTGGGTGACGATGACCACCGTGTAGTTCTTTTTCAGCTCGCTCATCAGCTCTTCCACCTTCATGGTGGAGCCGGGGTCCAGGGCGCTGGTGGGCTCGTCCATCAGCAGCACTTCGGGCTTGACTGCCAGGGCGCGGGCGATGCACAGGCGCTGCTGCTGGCCGCCGGACAGGCCCAGGGCGCTCTTTTTCAGGCGATCCTTCACCTCATCCCACAGGGCCGCACCCCGCAGGGAGCTTTCCACCAGCTCATCCAGCTCTGCCTTATTGCGCACACCGTGGAGCTTGGGGCCGTAGGTGATGTTGTCGTAGATGCTCATGGGGAAGGGGTTTGCCTTTTGGAACACCATACCCACCCGGCGGCGCAGGTCGGTGAGCTCCATGTCCCGGGCAAAGATGTCCTGCCCTTTGAGCCGGACATCCCCCTCGATGCGCACGCCCGGCACAAGGTCGTTCATGCGGTTGAGCGTTTTCAGGAAGGTGGACTTGCCGCAGCCGGAGGGGCCGATGAGGGCCGTGATCTCCCGCTCGCCCACGTCCAGCGAGATATTTTTCAGCGCCTTGAAGTCGCCGTACCAGAGGTTCAGGTTTTTTGCCGATATCACCGGCACCTTCGTGTTTTCCATAGAGTACCTCATGTTTTAAAAACTTCTCAGATCTCCATCCGTGAAAAGGCGTTTGGAGCGGCCCGCAGGCCGCGACAAACGCAACTATTAAAATCACTTTCCGCTGAAGATGGCCAGAGCGCAAGCGGAGGCCATTTTTGATCCTCCGGGGACCGAGAGGTTTTACTGTTTCTGTTTCAGTTTTGCTTTGGCCAGCCGGGCGGCCAGATTGATGGCCAGCACCAGCACCAGCAGCACCGCACCAATGCCCCAGGCCGAGGCAAAATCGCCGTCCTCAAAGGCACGCAGGTACAGCAGCACCGACAGGGTGGCACCGTTGGAGGTGTAGGCCTTGACCACACCCTTGGCGATCACTTCCGCCGCACCGGCGGTAAACAGCAGCGCGGCGCTCTCGCCCACAATGCGGCCTACGGCCAGGATGCAGCCGGTGACGATGCCGTCGATGCTGCAGGGCAGCACGATGGTGCGGATGATGTGCCACTTGCCGGCACCCAGGCCCAGGGCCCCCTCCCGGTAGCCCTGGGGCACCGTTTTCAGGGATTCCTGGGTGGTGCGGATGATGGTGGGCAGGTTCATGACCACCAGCGTCAGGCTGCCGGACAGCAGGCAGGTCTGGAAGCCCAGCGCCTGGCTGAACACCAGCATGCCCACCAGACCGTAGAGGATGCTGGGGATGCCGGCCAGCGTCTCGTTGGTGAACTCGATCACCTCGATCAGACGGCGGTTGGAGGCGTATTCGGTCAGGTAGACCGCCGCTCCCACACCCAGCGGCAGCACGATGAGCAGGGTCAGCAGGATGACGTACAGCGTGTTGAGGATGGCCGGCAGAATGCCGTCGGTGCCTTTCAGCACGCTGGCCGTGGTGGTGAGGAAGTTCCAGCTGATGTGCGGCACACCGCGCACCAGCACCATGCCCAGGATGCCCGCCACCAGCGCCATCACCAGCACCGCCGCCGCCCACACCAGCACCGTCATCACACGGTTCCAGGCGCGGCGGGAGGGCGAAAACCCGTTATGCATCGCGGTCGCCTCCCTTCAGCGCCACGTTGAGCACCACATTGATGATCATGATGAACACGAACAGCACCAGAGCAATGCTGAACAGCGCCTGCCGCTGCAACCCTCCGGCGTAGCTCATTTCCTTGGCAATGGCCGTGGTCAGGAAGGTGACGCTGCGGAACACGCTGTCCGGCATGTTGGGGCTGTTGCCGGCCACCATCATCACGGCCATGGCCTCGCCGATGGCGCGGCCGATGCCCAGCACGATGCCGGCGGCAATGCCGCTTTTGGCAGCGGGCACGCTGATCTTGAACCAGGTCTCGGTGTCGGTGGCACCCAGGGCCAGGCTGCCCTGCTCATATTCCGGCGGCACGGCGTTGAGGGCCGTCACCGACACGGACACGATGCTGGGCAGGATCATGATGGACAGCACCACGATGGCCGACAGCAGGCAGGCACCGGACGCCTTGCCAAAGGTCTTTGCCACGGCGGGCACCAGCACCTGCATGCCCAGCAGGCCAAACACCACGCTGGGGATGCCGCTCAGCAGCTCAATGGCCGTGACCACCACCGTGCGCACCTTCGGGCCGGCCGCCTTGGACAGGAACACCGCCGTGAGCAGGCCGATGGGCACACCGATGAGGGTGGCACCCAGCGTGCCGTACACACTGGACAGGATAAAGGGCAGGATGCCGAACTTCGGGTCGGCGGCGGTGGAGGCCCACTCGGTGCCAAGCAGGAACCGGAACAGGCCGATCTTGTGGATGGCCGGCACGCCGGAGAGGACCATGTACACCGTGATGAGCACCACGCAGCCCACCGCCAGCATGCCGCACAGGAAGAAGATGAAATTCATCATCGCTTCCAGCCAGTCGGCAGGGGTGCGGGGCAGCCGTACCCGAGCCAGATAGGATTTTTTGTTCATAGCTGAAAACCTTTATAAAAGCCGCGTTGGCTCGCAGAAACGGCAGGCCAACGCGGTGGGCTAATTTTATCATTGTCCCCATCCTGTTTACCGGGTCAGTTCGGCCGGGAGTTTCACCAGCGAATGATCCGAGGGTGGGACCCTGTTGCCGCAGGCAATAGGGCGGGAGCTGGAAGCCCCGAATTTCGCGGGGGAACTCCCGGCCGGGCTGGCTCTGAGCGCCTTTTACTCGTTCACAGGCACAGCACCGGCGGTGCGGATCAGGTCTGCGGCGTCCTTGCTGGTGGCAAAGTCCACAAAGGCCTGGGCCTGCTCCGACAGGGCCACGCTCTTGTTGGTGACGAACACGAAGGGACGCTGGATCTTGTAGCTGCCGTCCTTCACGGTGTCCTCGCTGCACTCCACGCCCTCCACGGTGACCATGGCCACAGTGTCGCCCACCGCAGACAGAGAAGCGTAGCCGATGGCCAGGGGGTTGGCCTCCACAGCGCTGATGACAGCGCCGGTAGCGGTCAGCTCCTGGGCGTACTTGCAGCTGTCCTTCACGTCCACGATGCTCTCGAAGCCGTCGCGGGTGCCGGAACCGGCCTCACGGCCGATCAGCACGATCTCGCCGTCGTCGCCGCCGACCTCAGACCAGTTGGTGATCTCGCCGGTGAACATCTGCTTGAGCTGGTCCACGGTCAGGTCCGCCACCTTGCTGTCCTTATTCACGATGATGGCGATGCCGTCCAGCGCCACGGTGGTGCCGTCCACATCGTTCTTCTCGTCGTCCTTCAGGGCACGGGAGGACAGGCCGATGTCCAGGGTCTTGTCGGTGGCACCGGTGATGCCTGCGCCGGAACCGGTGGGGTCATAGCTGACGGTAACGCCCGGCTCCACCTCGGCAAAGCCTTCGGTCAGGGCAGCGATGACGTTCTTCATAGAGGTGGAACCGCCGGTGGCCACATTGCCGCTGAGGGTGCCAGCTGCCTTCTCGGCAGTGGAAGAAGCGGCAGAAGCCACAGAAGAAGCGGTGGTGGAAGCGGAAGAAGCAGAGCCGCCGCAGGCGGTCAGGGCAGCAGCGGCTGCCACGGTGCCGCAGACGGCCAGGAACGAACGACGTGTGATCTTTTTCATAATATTTTCCTCCAGATCGGGCCGGGCACCCGCCCGGCAGCAATTTATGTTGTGTTTGTGTTTTTCTTGGGAACGGCTCTATTGTATTCCTCCGGCAGCATTTCTTCGACCATGGCAGGGCAAAATGCAGGTAAATCTTTTGGGGGCCGGGCCGGGCCTTTGCAAAGAGCTTGTAAACTGGCGGTGAAAACCGTAGCACCTTTCTTTACATTGCCGGAAAAACTGCCCAAAACCATCCTTCTGCCCCTGGGCAGAACGACAAAAAGCCCCGGGCACTCTTTCCAGAGTGCCCGGGGCAAAGGGTTCTTGATCCGATCAGCCGACCGTCTTGGTGGCAACAAAACTGTTGTCGTCCCGTTTCATCAGGAACAGCACACCGGTCATGCCGTTGATGGTAATGGTCATTACGGCAGGCTTGCCGTCCAGGAAATTCTGCCGGGCTTCATCGGTGGGGAAGCTCAGCTTCAGGTCCTTTTCCTCTGTGGCAAAGGGCTTGCCCACCAGCGCATCCGAAACAAAGAACGGTCCGGTGGGGGCCACCTGGGTCAGGTTAGCGTCAACGACCACAGCCTTAAACATGTTGTTGTAGCTGCCGCCCTGCCAGCTGCTGCCGCCTGCATCATAACGCAGCTTCACCTTTCCGGTGATGGCACCCTTGTCGTTGCCGGAAGCGGTGCCCAGGTTCACATCCAGGCCATACACCTTTACGATGAAGGGGCCGATCTGGACCTCATTGTCTGCCAGCTGGTCACCGCCGCAGCCCCCTTCAGAAACGTGCGCCGAGTCATTTTTGTTGTCATAAGAAAAACCTCCTTTTCAGCAATTGCTGTTTCACCTTTGCATCCCTGCGCCAGGGTCTCCCTTACAGGCGCAGGCTCCCGTCCGGGGCGTAGAACTGCACATATTTGCGCCACTGGCTCTCGCTGATGGTGCGTTTGTAGCAGCTCACCAGGGCGTCCAGCGCGTCCTTGCCGCTCAGCTCCGGCGCACCGGGGCAGGGCAGCACCAGGATGCGGAACCACGCGTCAAACAGGTGCTCATAGTAACCGGTGTCGCGGGCACCGCACCGGGCGTAAAAGCCCAGGCGGCGCACGGCCATGGCCTCGTCCTCAGCCTTTTCGGGCATTTCGGCCTCAATGATGATGGCCTGTGCCCCGGCTTCGTACTCCGGCAGGGCTGCCAGCAGCTTTGCGCCAAGGCCGCCCGCGCGGTAGGCGGGCACCACGGCAAAATAGTCCAGCTGGCTGATGGCACTGCCCTCCGGGCGCACCATGAGCAGGTAGGCGGCCAGCGTCTCCCCGTCAAACACGCCCCAAGTGTGGGCAAGGCCCTCGGCCTCGCTGGTCAGGATCATACTCAGCGGCTTGAGCTCTCCGGCGGGAAAGTCGCGGCGCATTTCCTGCAGATACACGTCGGTCAGCTCGCCGGGGGTCAGCAGCCGCCAGGCAAAGGTCTTGTTCATACGATGCGGGTCCCTTTCTGGATCACGGCCTTGATGTTCAGCTCCTTGTCGGCCAGGATCACGTTGCCGTAACGGCCGGCGGCCAGGCTGCCGTAGTCGTTGTCCACGCCGATGCTCCGGGCCGGGTTCTCGCTGGCGGCGCGCACGGCGCTCTCCAGCGGCACGTTCATCTCCAGCACGGCACGCTTCATGCAGTCGTACAGGCAGGTATTGCTGCCGGCAATGGTACCGGGCTGCTCGGTCAGGGTGGCCAGCGGGCCCTTGACCGTGACAGCCTGTCCGCCCAGACTGTACTGGCCGTCCGGCAGGCCGCAGGCCATCATGCTGTCGGCGATCAGGCACACATGGTCGGCCCCGAAGGTGTTGAAGGTGAACCGCACCACGGCCGGGTGGATGTGCACGTTGTCGGTGATGAGTTCCACCTCTGCGCCGTGCTCCAGTGCCGCAATGATGGGGCCGGGGGCACGGTGGGTGATGCCGGGCATGGCGTTGTACAGGTGGGTCATGTGGGTGGCACCGGCCTCAAAGGCCTGCACGGCAGTGTCGTAGTCGGTGCAGGTGTGGGCAATGGAGATGCGCACCTCATTGTGGCATTCCTTGATGAAATCCAGGTTGCCCGGCTCTTCGGGGGCCACGTCCACCAGCTTGATCAGGCCGCCCGCGCGCTTCTGCAGGCGGCGGAACATCCCCGCGTCAGCACCCTGCACATACTCCGGGTTCTGGGCACCCACCTTCTTGGGGCTGATGAAGGGGCCTTCCATGTTGATGCCCACCAGATCTGCGCCCTTGCCGTTTTTGTGGGCGGCGGCGGCGTCCATCACATGGTTCAAAAACTCTTCCGGGTAGGTCATGGTGGCAGGACAGATGGCCAGCACGCCCTTGCTGGCCTCAAAATCGGCCAGCGTCTGAATGGCCTCCTCGGTGCCGTCGCAGAAGTCCTTGCCCATAGCCCCGTGGAAGTGGATGTCCACCAGACCCGGCAGGGCATACAGGCCCTCGGCGTCGATCACCTCTTCGCCCGCTTCCGGGGCGGCAAAGGGCACGATGCGCCCGTTGCGGATGAACAGCGTACCGCGCGCAAAGGTGTGGCGCGGCGTATAAACCAGTGCATTCTGAATGATCATGCAAAACACCTCGTTCTTCTCAGCGGCCCGCCCGCTTCCACCGGTGCACAGCGACCGGAGCGGGCAGAGCGTTTTTTTCAGTATAGCACGTTCCATTTTGGAAGAAAAGCGGTTTGTGTGAACAAAAAGCCGCCGGGAACGGGCGCTTTCTGCGCCCGCCCCCGGCGGTGTCATGCGGAGGCAACCAGCCCTCCGCACCTGTTTTGTTTTACCGAAGTGCCAGTTACAGCATCTTCTTCAGCTCGTCGTACACGAACTGAACCTTGGTGCCGATGATGACCTGGCAAGCGTTCTTGCTGGGACGGATGACACCGGCAGCACCGGCAGCCTTGACAGCCTTCTCGTCAACCTTAGCGTTGTCCAGCACCTCAAAGCGCAGGCGGGTTGCGCAGTAGCCAACGTCCTTCACGTTCTCCTTGCCGCCGACAGCAGCCAGAACAGCAGAAGCAACGTCAGTGTAGTTGTTGTTGGCCAGAACGACCTTCTTCTCAGTCTCTTCGTCGTCATCCTCACGGCCGGGGGTCTTCAGGTCGAACTTGGTGATGGCGAAGTAGAACACTGCGTAGAACACCACGAATGCAGCGATGCCCAGAGGAATGATCATCCAAGTCTTAGCAGCTGCGGGCAGAGAAGCGGAGAACACCAGGTCGGTGGCACCTGCGGAGAAGCAGAAGCCAGCACGGA
>ERZ827104.3896-NODE-3896-length-10080-cov-21.285885_pt1 | contig 10080 bp, 10 predicted proteins | sample MGYA00519781_ERZ827104 | MGnify/ENA primary metagenome ERZ827104 (study PRJEB31778, sample SAMEA3449257) | human gut metagenome | biome: human gut; feature: human-associated habitat; material: faeces | place: United Kingdom | collected 2010/2012 ... | reverse complement strand
GAGCACTTGGCTACGGACCAAGGTGTCGGGAGTTCGAATCTTCTCGCGCACGTATGCTAAATAGTCTTAAATTCTTGAAAAATCAAGGGTTTAGGGCTATTTTTATATATGCAGATTTTATGAATCCTTTTTAATGCGGAAAATTCCATAAGATGGTATAATAAAAAAGATAAATTACTGGAAACAATGAATTAAGGTAACCTTAAGGTTATTCGAGTTGGAAAGTAAGATTTACGTGTTAAGATGGCATCATCAAAGATAAGAGGAGGAAAAAATATGTGGACGAGAGCGGAATTAAAAGACAGAGCAAAGTTTGCATTTAAAAGAAACTATTGGAGAAGTGTGCTGATCAGTTTACTGCTGGCGCTTTTGATAGGAGGCGGCAGTGGCGCAGGAAGTGCAGGTTCGGCTATGTCATCAGCTTTAGGAAGTGACGGAAGTGATATTACCTCGGACTCCTATGATGATTTTTATGATGACGCAGATGACATCTGGTATGGGATGAATGATGTCTATGACAATACAGATCATACAGCACTTCTTTTTGCAGGAGTCATTTTTGTTGTGATCTTCATGATTGTATTTGTGATCATTATGACTGTTACAATTCTTTTGGATGCATTTATTTTTAATCCATTGGAAGTGGGATGTAAACGTTTCTATTTAAGAAACCTCAATGAGGCAGCTTTAGTGGGAAATGCCGGATACGCATTTGATAACAATTATAAAAATATTGCAAAGACAATGTTTTTCCGGGATCTGTATACTGTTTTGTGGTCAATGCTTTTTATTATTCCTGGCATTGTAAAGTCATATGAATACCAGATGATCCCATATTTGCTGGCAGACAATCCACAGATGACAAAAGAGGAGGCATTTGCAGAGAGTAAGAGAATGATGCAGGGACAGAAATGGAATGCATTTGTTTTGGATTTATCATTCATTGGATGGGATATTTTATCTGGAATGACAATGGGAATCCTGGGAATCTTTTATGTGCAGCCATACAAAGATGGAACACATGCCGCATTATATGAAGCTTTAAGATACAGAACTCCGTATCAGCAGATTCAGAATCCGGCACCTTACCAGCAGAATACTGCAATGAATCAGCAGACAACAGAGATGCCGAATAGATTTGAAAATCAGAATATCGATCAGCCGTTTGAGGACAGAACGGATTATTAGGAGAACAACTACGGATGGATTACAAAATCTTGATCGCAGATGATGAGCCGGAGATCAGAAATCTTCTCCGGCTTTATCTGGAAAATGAAAACTATCATGTAATAGAAGCGGAGGACGGACAGCGGGCGCTCGATTTATTGCGGGCAGAGCAGCCGGCATTATGTATTTTGGATATTATGATGCCGAAGATAGACGGCTATCATGTATTGCAGCAGATTCGCAAAGAGAGTAATATTCCAGTGATCATTTTGTCAGCGAAGGACGCAGATTCGGAAAAAATCCTGGGATTAAATCTGGGAGCAGACGATTATCTGGCAAAACCGTTCAATCCTTTAGAGGCAGTTGCCAGAGTGAATTCTAACATTAGGCGTTTTTATTCTCTTGGAACAAAAGTGGTTCAGGAGGGAAATTTAGCTGTTCGGGATCTGGTATTGAATCAGGACGCGTGTACTCTGAAAAAAGGAGACAAAATCATACAGCTGACCTCTGTGGAATATCGCATCATGGAACTGTTAATGAAGCATCCGGGCAAAGTCTTTACAAAACAGCAGATTTATGAACATGGATGGGGGGAAGATTATATTGTGGCAGACAATAACATTATGGTCTGCATCAGTAAGCTGCGGGCAAAACTGGATGATAATCCTTCCGCTTATATTCAGACAATCCGTGGTCTGGGATATCGCTTGGAGAAGTAAATGAAGAAACAGAATGATTTACAGTGGTTTTTGATCAAAAAATTTATTGAAATACTAGCAGTTGTTGGAGTTGTGGAATATCTGTTGACTTTTCTGGTCAACAGATTTGTGCTGCCTAACGTACTGCTATATTTTTTTCCGGGCGTGGAAGAAAATCCGCTTTTGCTCGGCTCCGGCGTGATCTTCTTCCTGTCTGCAGTTTTAATGTTACTGATCTTAGGAGCATTGAATGCAATGTTTCCATCACCGCTTCATGAGATGGTACAGGCGGCTTTGGAACAAATGCAAAAAAATTTCATGCATACCGTTTCCGCTGGAAAAACTAATTTTTCTTTTTATGAATTAAACAGAGGGCAGGCAATTCTGCTTTTTCTGGTTGCTTTTGTAGTAGTGTTGGTAATTTTAACCCCGTATGTGTTAGGGGCAGTTTGTTTTGCAAAAATAACGATTAAAGAGTTTCGTCAGATCCAGAGAGAGAGGGAGGAGGAACAGAAAGAGTTTGACCGTAAAAGAAATCTGATGCTATCAGACATTGCACATGATCTCAGAACGCCGATGACAACGGTAAACGGTTATGCAAAAGCACTGGCAGACGGAATGGTGGTGGAGCCGGAGAAACAGTTGGAGTATTTGCAGGCAATACAGAATAAGTCGGCAAGGATGAACGATCTGATCCATTTATTATTTGAGTATGTAAAATTAGACAGTGAAGGTTTTTCACTGGACAGAAAAGAAACAGATCTGAGTGAACTGTTACGTGAAAATGCTGCACTCATTTATGCAGACTTTGAAGATGCAGGGATGGAATTCGAGATTGATATTCCGGAAGAAGTGGTTTCGGTATCCGTTGATCCAATCCAGTTTTCCAGAGTGATCACGAATCTTTTGAATAATGCAATGAAGCACAATGAGAGTGGTACGCATATAAAGATTGGCATGTACCGGAAAAATGGATACATTTATATTCTTGTAGCAGATAGTGGCAGGAGAATTCCGGGCGAGCTTGCGGAACATTTATTTGAACCATTTACAAAAGGAGATGTATCCAGAAAAAGTGGAAGTGGAAGCGGACTAGGACTTTCGATTGCAAAAAAAATCATTGAAATGCATGGATTTCAAATGGATTTTATACAACAGCTGGACGAGAAAAAAATTCCGCAGATTGCAGGCTATACAAAAGAATTTGTCATCCAGATCGCGGACGACAGCTACGACTCATCCCTCACGGCATGACGAAAAGCGCAGGGCAATAAAAAGAAAGCTGCGCATATAGACAAGCCGGAGGGATTTTTATATAATGAATAAAAAGTATTGTAACAGGAAAAAGGAGACTCTCATTGGATACATTTGAGATGTTAAAAAGGCTGTTAAGCCAGAATGAATTTGAACTTTTGCTGCCGGATCAGACAGGAGCAAAAGAAAAGAACACGGATAAAACAGATATTCGTCTGGTATATCAGATGAATGACACGATAGAAAGCTTTCTTGTTTTTAAGGAAGCAAGAATGACAGGTACATACAAAGAAGATTATGAAGGGGCTATTGAGGCCTCTTTTTATCGCGATGGGGATGATTACGCACTTGTTGTCCGACAGGAAGAGGAGGATTGTGTTGTCACTATCCTTTTTAAAACGCTGGAGCTGGAAACAAATCTGTATAATTATGGTGATATTGCGCATTTTTGGAGAAAAGGTTATGAAAATCTGCGGCAACTGGAATTTCGTATTGCGGTATTATGGGATAAATATGAGTATCTTGGTGAGGCTGTCTGCAATGAGGAAGAACGAAAACTCGTGCAGTTAGCCTATTTTCCACCTCTGAATTATACCTGTTATCCGGCGGTTTCAAAGCAGTACATTGTGCCGCGAGACAATCCATGGATACCGTCGGATGGTGCATTTTCCTTGATGAAAGAGATGGCAGAGCAGGTGGGTGACAGAAAAATTAAAAAATGGATACATTTTTATGAAAGGTATCCATATCCTGTTGTTGCAAGGTGTCTTGCAGTTTTATTACATCGGAATGCGCATGCAAAAGTAGTGGATCTGATCACAGAGAGGTTAAAAAAAGCGACATCCGTTTATCCTAATCGATCTTTTGGCGAAAAAGAGGATGAAAATATCGGGAAACTTTTAGGGCGGGCAGAAAAACGGAAAGAAGAATTGGAGCGTGCGGGAATCCATGCGGAGGTACTGCACGAAGAGCCGTTTACGACCGCAAAGGATACGCTGGATTTTCATGTGTATGTCATGCAATTGAAAAAAGGCGTAATAAACAGAAAAGTTTTGATCGAGGAAATTTCAGAATAATCACAGAAAAGAAAGAAGAATTTTGCAATGAACGAATTAATGGAGCAGATTAAGAAAAAAGATGCCAGGGCATTTACGCATGGAGGAAAATTTCATGCGGATGATGTGTTTTCGGCAGCACTTTTATTTTATATAAATCCGGAAATTACGATTTTACGTGGAAATCGTGTGCCGGATGATTTCGATGGAATTGTGTTTGATATTGGAAGAGGTGCGTATGACCATCATCAGAGGGACAGCAGAGTCCGGGAAAACGGTGTGCCATACGCTGCGTTTGGATTGTTGTGGGAGGCAGTCGGTGCAGAGATCCTTGGGGAAGAGCTGGCAGAGGAGTTTGACGAGGCTTTTGTGCAGCCGCTGGATCATAATGATAACACGGGGGAGAAAAATGAGCTTGCAAACCTGATTGGCAATTTCAATCCGACCTGGGATGCACAGGGTGGAAATGATGAGGCATTTTTTCAGGCAGTAAGCGTTGCAGGCATGATCCTTGAAAACAAATTTGAGCGTTATCGCGGAAATGAGCGGGCAGACAGGCGCGTGGAGGAGATTTTAGAAGAACACCGGCAGGCGGTTACATCTGGTAAAAGGGACAGCGAAGATGCAAAGATTCTGATTTTACCGGAGTTTGTGCCGTGTCAGAAGCGGTTGTCGGAGACGGAGATTGCATTTGTCATATTCCCATCCAATCGTGGTGGATACTGTATACAACCACAGAAGAAGGAATATTCCATGAATTACAAATGCAGTTTTCCGGCAGAGTGGCTTGGTCTTGAAAATGAAGAATTGGAACAGGTTACCGGATTACAGAGTGCAGGATTTTGTCATAAGGGAGGATTTCTTATGACGGTGGGAATGTTAGAGGACGCGGTGAAAGCCTGCCGTATCAGCATGGAGTTATATCATGAAAATCCGACAATCGTAAATCTCGGCGGGGATTCCTGTATAGATCCGCTGTTAAAGCAGCTTCCGGGAATGCAGGAGGCAACGGTGATACATATGGATTTTATGCAGCTCCCAGAGCTTACAGTGGATGGAATTTACGGTGAAGCAGCGATGGACAAGCAGCAGTGGAAAAACGAAGTCAAAGAGAATCTGAAACGGATTTTAAAACAGAAGCCGGAGGCAGTATATGTGGAAGGAAATGTGTTTGAGACATATCCAATCGTACATCAGCTGCGGAAAAAACATATTCCAGTATTGACAATGATGGAAAAAGATGGACAGAAATTAATCATTCAAATTCCTTCCGGGTCTTAAGTTACAGGAAGATAAAAAGTAGAGAGGAGCAATTTTTTTGAAAAGTAATAAATACGAAATTGATATGTGCAACGGTTCCATAATGGATAAACTGGTTTCGTTTGCACTGCCATTGATGCTGTCTGGCATTTTACAGTTAATGTTCAATGCAGTGGACATTATTGTTGTGGGAAGATTCAGTGGAAGTGAAGCGCTTGCAGCAGTCGGTTCCACAACGGCACTGATCAATGTTTTTACCAATCTTTTTATTGGAATCTCACTTGGGGCAAACGTGCTTGCAGCAAGATTTTTTGCTGCCGGACGCAAGGAGGAAATGTCAGAGACCGTACATACCTCCATCACGCTTGCGCTAATCAGCGGAATTCTCATGGCGTTTGTTGGGCTTGTTTTTTCCAAAGGGGCATTGGAATTAATGGGAACACCGGAAGATGTGATCGGACTGTCGACGCTTTATATGCGGATTTACTTTATGGGAATGCCGTTTTTTATGCTGTATAATTATGGTGCGGCGATTCTCCGTGCAGTGGGTGACACAAAAAGACCATTGTATTTTCTGATCATCGCAGGAGTGATCAACGCAGGCTTAAATATGGTATTAGTGATTGTATTTGGACTTGGAGTTGCGGGAGTTGGAATCGCCACCGTGTTTTCCCAGATGGTTTCCTGTGTGCTGGTTTTGACCTGTCTTTGCAGAACAGAGGGAAGTTATAAACTTTCTTTTTCAAAACTTTCTATGAAAGGCTATTACCTGAAACAGATTTTTCAGGTGGGAATTCCGGCAGGCATACAGAGTACCGTCATCAATTTTTCTAATGCATTACTACAATCGTCAGTTAATTCTTTCGGTTCAACCGCGATGGCAGGTTACACGGCAGCAAACAATATTCTGGGATTTTTGTATGTTTCCATCAATTCTGTGACACAGGCATGTATGAGTTTTACAAGTCAGAATTTTGGTGTTGGAAAGTATAAACGAATGGACCGCGTACTGATCGACTGTATGATTTTATCGGTGGGAGCAGCACTTGTTTTAGGATGCGGGGCGTATTTTTTCGGAGCGGAAATATTACAGATTTATACAGAGGAAGCAGACGTGATCAAGTGTGGTGTTGAGATTTTATCCATCACGACAGTTCCATATTTTCTGTGCGGTATTATGGATCTTTTTCCGGGTGCACTGCGTGGAATGGGATATTCCGCAGTGCCAATGGTATTGTCTATTATCGGAACCGTTGGAATGCGTGTACTGTGGATTTTTGCATTTTTTCCACAGCACAGATCACTGTATTTTCTGTTTATTTCTTATCCGGCATCGTGGATTGCAACAATCGTAATGCAGGTGGTATGTTACTATTTTGTAAGAAAGCATTGTTATAAATAGGGGGAAAACGAACCAATGATAATCTGTAAAAACTGTGGGGCAGAATATGATGATGAACAGGATCGCTGCCCTTATTGCGGTGGGGATAACTTTGGCAAATCTGTCCAGGTGCATGAGGACATGATGAATGAGCTGAAACGTGAAAAAAGGCAGTGGGAGAAAATGCCGGAAAAAGTGGCTGGCAAAGGAATGTCGTGGACAGCAAAGCTTGGGATAGCAGCAGTGATAATGGTTGCAGTGATCTGTATCATTGTATTTATTGCTTCAAGTATTTCCCGTAAAGTATCTTATCAGGTAGAACAGAAGAATCTGGAAAAATTAGAAAGCCTGTATCAGAGCGGAGATTATGAGGGAATCTGTGAATATCTGAAAAAAGTGGGTCATACCTATCAGTCATATTTTGATAAATATACAGAGGTTGAGAGAATGCAGCGTTATTTGAATAATCTGCATGACGAGGATGATTCTTATCTTCAATGGATTGTAAAGAATGATAAGGCAGATGCATTGAGCAACATCGATTATATCGTCGGTATATTAAGTGAATGTCAGGAGGCAGCGGACGCATATTACAAATATGAGGAAGAGGATGCTGTGACATATTACACAGAATATTGTTATGATTATATGAAGGAACACTACGAGATATCTGAGGATGAGATAAAGTCCTGCATAGATAAAGCCGGTGGGTTGACTTACGATGATAAAGATCAGATTACAGAAGCGTTACAGAAACTTGCAATCAGCCGATTAAAAGACAAAATGGAGTAAAGTATATGAAATGTTCAAAGTGTGGATATGATTATCCAGCCAGAGAGACAAAATGTCCTTATTGTGGAGAGCCAAATAAACTTGGTATGGAATGGGAAAAGGAGGAAGACGAAACAAGAAAAGAAACACTTCTTACCAAAGCAAAAGTGTTACATTCCATGCCGCTTTATGTTGCTAATAAAATTATGAATATCATTCTTTTGCTGGCAGTTGTACTTCTTGTTGTTTTATTTCTTATCTTTTTCATTTTAGGCTATGTGGATGAAAAGCATACAGAACATCAGAAAAGATTAGCATCGGTAGAAGCAGCAGAAGAAATTTTCAAGACGGGAGATAATGCAGCGTTGGATGCGTATCTGCATGAGTATGAAGTTTATGCAGAGGACGGGTATGAAAAGTATACAGAACGTGTAGATATCTATGATAGATACAGCCATTTTATAGAAGATGTGATGGATTTAAGGGAGAAGTCTGACTGGGAAAGTGACAAAACGCCAGGGGCATATGAAGTGGAAGATATCCTTTACTATGCGCATGAAATTTTGCTTCAGGATGATTATCGTATCAGTGAAATTGAATTTCAGGAAAACCAGAAATATTTCAGTGAAATCCAGCAGAATACGATTGCAACATTAATGGGAGCTTTTGAAATGACAGAAAAAGAGGTGCAGGACTTTGTAGAGTGCGATCACTATTATGATGAGGAGGAAACTTTTGTTAAAATGATTTTTGAGAGAAAGGGGTGGGAGTATGAAGAAAATTAATATCACCTTTTCTTTCCGCGATGAAACTGGAGATTACAGCGTAAAAATGTTTCCTTTTGTTATAAAATGCATAGTGTCAGTGATCGTGATATTTGATTTTATTGTAATTGCAGTGGCATTACCGGAAAACATCAGTGATCATGTGAAATATTCGGGAAAGGAATATTATAAATCAAGGTGTGAGGAAAAGTATATTGACAGGGAGTTTGACAGTCTGCATGACTATTTAAATCTGTATCATCTGCAGGGAGAAGATTACGGGATTTATTGGGAGATGGTAAACGGTTATGAGGATTATACCATATATATGAATTATAAATCCATGGAAGAGCAGGAAAATATATCTTTTTCTTATATGGGAAAGTATGATCAGCCGCAGGAGATTTCCTTTATAACATCGCAGAAAATAGAAGAGTATCGCAATAAAGTGTTAGAAAATGCAGAGAATGTGAAATATGAGAGAAATAAAAGATATTTCACAGAGTTTGCACAGAAGGCACAGTGAAAATTTTAAAGCAGAGACATTTTGCATCAGGCAGAAAAGAGGAAAAAGGAATGGGAAAAAGATATATTGACTGTTCAGCCAGAGAACTGGCTGCCTATCATAAAAAAGAATTATTACAGTCCATTGCGGACAGCGAAGGAAGAGTGCTTGCAGCAGAGACGATCGGTACAGTGACACCAATGCTCGTAAATATTACAAATGCAGAATTTGTAACTTCTCTTGGTGCGGATATTATCATGCTGAATATTTTTGACGTGGATCATCCTGTGATCAATGGATTACCGGAAGTTGCCCCGGAAGATACTATACATGAGGTCAAACGTCTGACCGGAAGGATGGTTGCAATTAATTTAGAACCGGCGGCAGTCCGCAATGATGGAGAAAAATCGGTGTGGAGTCTTACAGAAGGACGGCGCGCAACCGTGGAAAATGCAAAAAAAGCAGCGGACATGGGCGTTGACATGATCGTTCTTACCGGAAATCCGGGTGTTGGCGTTGATAACAAGGCAATTACAAAGGCATTAGCTGATTTAAACGAGGCAGTCGGCGACAGAGTGATCCTGACAGCAGGAAAAATGCATGCATCCGGCATTCTCTCAGAAGCAGGAGAAAAAATACTGACAAAAGAAGATGCTGAGACATTTATTGAAGCAGGGGCAGATGTTCTTTTACTTCCGGCACCTGGTACTGTTCCGGGATTTACCATGGAGCATGCAGCTGAATTGATCAAAACCGCACATGAAAAAGGTGTACTTGCGATGACTACAATTGGAACTTCCCAGGAGGGAGCGGACGAAGCAACAATCCGTCAGATTGCATTGATGTGTAAAATGGCAGGTGCAGACATCCATCATATAGGAGATAGTGGGTACATGGGAATGGCACTGCCGGAAAATATTACGGCATACAGCGTTGCAATCCGTGGAAAAAGGCATACTTACCGCAGAATGGCGATGTCACTTGTAAGATGAAGATAGAATGGTGATTTTCGACAAAAAGAAATGTAATTTTTTGTCAAAAAAGATGTTGACAAATGAATTGTGGTTTGTTATTATTAACGAGTTGTCGCAAGTAAGTGATAACAAACCACTTCATAGCGAGGCAAAATAAAATAAAAAAATTGTTGACAGGCGCAGATGATTATGATAATATATCAGAGTTGCTGAAAACAACAAAGAACATTGATAACTGAACAGTGAATAAC
>ERZ827104.3889-NODE-3889-length-10095-cov-3.206375_pt1 | contig 10095 bp, 7 predicted proteins | sample MGYA00519781_ERZ827104 | MGnify/ENA primary metagenome ERZ827104 (study PRJEB31778, sample SAMEA3449257) | human gut metagenome | biome: human gut; feature: human-associated habitat; material: faeces | place: United Kingdom | collected 2010/2012 ... | reverse complement strand
CGGTCCATCGAGATGCCGCTCAGGTCAAAGCTGAGCAGCAGGCCGAAGTTTTCATAGTCCTCCACCGCCGCCTTGGAGATGATCGAGATGCCCATCCCCTGGCTGACCGCGTGCTTGATGCTGTCCGGGTCGTTAAACTGCGCGGCAATTTTGAGCTCACCGATGTCGATTCCGGCCTTGGCTAGAAAGTGCTCGGTCTCCTTGCGGGTACCGGAGCCCTCCTCACGCAGGATGATCGGCTCGGTCTTTAAAAAATCGGCCTTGATGCCGGTGGTGCGCATCTGGCGGAAGCGCTCGGTGTTGGGGGTGATGATGACCAGGTGGTCCTGGATAAAGCTTTCAAAGACGCAGTCCGGGTTGTGGGTATCGGTGCCGCAGAAGCCGATGTCGGCCATCCCCTTGGAGATGCTCTCCACCACCAGCTCGCTGTCCTGGCGCAGGATGTTGAAGGTGACGTGGGGATATTCTTCCCGGAAGGCGGCGATCACTTTGGGCAGGATATTCTGGGAGGGAACAGTGGAGGCGCAGATGGTCAGGGTGCCCTTGAGCTCCTTGTTGTAGTTTTTGACCGAGCAGACGGCGTCCTCGCGCAGATTGAGCATCTTGACAGCGTACTGGTAAAGGATGCTGCCGGGCTTGGTGGGGTAGACATATTTGGTTCCGCGCTCGATCAGCTTGGTGTCAAGCTCCTTTTCCAGCGAGTTGATGTGCGCGCTGATCGTTGGCTGCGTCAGATAGATGCGCTGCGCAGCCTTGGAGAAGCTTTTGAGCTTGACCACATACACAAAAGCCTCCAGCTGTTTAAAATCCATAGTGAGACCTCGTTTCCCCAGGGCGATAATCGAGAAAATAAATAAGAACACCTTCATTATAACATATTTCAATAGGAAAGCAAACAGGGGAACTATTGATTTTGGATATAAAAAGGGGCAGGATATATACAGATTATCTATAAGACAGTGATAAGACACAAAATTTAGCCAGGAAATTGTCCGAAATGTCCACGAGCAGGGTGCTTTGCAGGATGACTTTCGGGCAAAGATGTGCTATAATAAAGGCGAAAACCGGGAAGGAGCAAGGAGGAGAAAATCATGGCGACGACAAAACGTCTTACCGAGATGACAAAGGGGGCAGGCTGAGGGGCAAAGATAGGCCCGGAGGCCCTGGCGCAGGTTCTGCACCAGCTACCCAAATTTACCGATGACAAGCTGATTGTCGGCTTTGACACCAGCGACGACGCGCTGGTTTATAAGGTGCGGGACGACCTTGCCGTCGTGCAGACGGTCGACTTTTTCCCGCCGATTGTGGATGACCCGTATACCTTTGGACAGATTGCGGCGGCAAACTCGCTCAGCGACATCTACGCGATGGGCGGCGACCCGACCCTCTCGATGAACCTGATCTGCTTCCCGACCTGCCTGCCGATGGACGTGATGGCCAAGATCATGCAGGGCGGTGCCAGCAAGGTCAAGGAGGCGGGCGCGATCATCGCGGGCGGCCACACCATCGAGGACTCCGAACCGAAGTATGGCCTGTGCGTCACCGGCTTTATGCACCCGGACCAGGTGATGCAGAACAGCAACTGCAAGGAAGGGGACCTGCTGGTGCTGACAAAGCCGCTGGGCATCGGCGTGCTGACCACCGCCAACAAGGCGCAGCTGCTCGACCAGCAGACCTATGACCAGATGGTGGAGGCGATGGCGACCTTAAACAAGTACGCCAAGGACGTGATGATGGAGGTGGGCGCAAACGCCTGCACCGACGTCACCGGCTTCGGCCTGATCGGCCATGCCTCCGAGATGGCCAAGGGAAGCGGCCTGACCATCGAGCTGTTCAGCAAGGAGGTCCCGATCATCGAGGCGGCCATCGACTTTGCCAAAATGGGCATCATCCCGTCCGGGGCCTACAACAACATGGCCTTTGTCAAGGACGATGTGCGCTTTGCACCGGACGTGCCGCAGCACATCCAGGACCTGCTGGTCGACCCCATCACCTCCGGCGGCCTGCTGATCTCCCTGCCGGAAGAGAAGGCACATGTTTTGGTGGAAAAGCTCAAAGGCGTCACCATCTGCAACGCCATTGTCGGACGTGTGACCGCCAAACAGGACCGGGCAATCGTGGTCCTCTAATCAAAAAAGGAAAAGCAAAAAAAGGAAGCGCAGCTTGAGGCTGCGCTTCCTTTTTTTTGCCTTGTTGGGATAATCCATAAAAGAATTATGAAAATTCTGTGCAAAGAGTATACAACTTTCGTTGAAGTGGACAAAAGGAGAGAATGATATTGGTATTTTCAAAAAAAATTCATAAAAGACTTGAAAATTTGTTCAAAACACTGTATAATCAAGACAGAATTTATTCTGTGAATCCAGCAAGTTTTTGTTGAAAAACACAAAAAGGGTGAAGAATTTATTCAGAAAGGGAGATGTTATGAAAAAACTATCATTCCTGCTTGCAGTCATCATGATGCTCAGCTTCAGCGCATGCGGAGGCGGCACTGGTACTACAAGCAACGAACAGACAACGCAGAACACCGAGCAGACCGAACAGGCTACAGAAGAGACTGCCGAGCCGGCGGCGGAAGCGACCGCGAAATCCCCGGACAATGACCTGGTCGTTGCCATGCAGGCGGACGCCACCCATCTGGATCCGCACGTATCGGGCAACGGCGTATCCAACACTGTAACCAACGCGATGTATGAGTCTCTGGTCACCTTCGACGCGGACACCAACATCGTTCCAATGCTGGCCAAAGAGTGGAGCATGTCCGATGACGGCCTGAGCTACACCTTTGTTCTCAACGAGGGCATCACCTTCCATGACGGCGAGCCGTTCAATGCGGAAGCGGTTATTGCCAACTGGGAACGCGGCAGATCCGACCAGTCGCTGAGAATCTACACCCAGACCCAGTCGTGGGTAAGCGCTGTGGCAGACAGCGAGTACCAGCTGACCATCACACTCGATGAGCCGAACAACACCTTCCTCAACAAGCTGACCCAGGTTAGAATCATCAGCCCAAAGGCGATTGAGGAATGGGGACAGGACGGCCTGGCCAAACAGTCCGCGGGCACCGGTCCATACATCCTTTCCGAGCGCGTGGACGGCGGCTACACCAAGATGGTCCGCAACGAAAACTACTGGAGAGAAGGCCCGAAGGTTGACACCCTGACCTTCCGAGTCGTACCGGAAGACGGCGCGCGCATCGCGATGCTGCAGACCGGCGAGGCCGACATCATCACCCCGGTTCCGCCGATCCAGGTAGAAAAAATCGAGAATGACCCGAACATCGTGGTCAAGAACGAGAAAGGTATCACCTACCGTTACGCCACCCTGAACAAAAACTATACGCTGGAAGACGGCAGACAGCCGTTTGACGATGTAAGAGTCCGCCAGGCCATGAACTACGCCTTTGACAGTGAGATGTACTGCCAGGTTGTTTTCCAGGGCTACGCGGTAAAACCGACCTCCATCTTCTCGGAGTCGATTATGTACTACGCACCGCAGACCCCATATGATGTCGATCTGGAAAAGGCAAAATCCCTGATGGCCGAGGCCGGCTATGAGGATGGCTTCCCGGTAGATATCTGGGTAGACAACACCACCATCGAGATGCAGGGCGCCGAATTCTTCAAACAGCAGATGGCGCAGATCAACATCGACGTCAACGTTGTCCCAATGGAGTCCACCACCATCGCAGACATGACCTCTCTGCCAGAGGAAGAGAACGAGGTTCAGATCTGGTACGTAAACTGGAGCTCCGGTTCCTATGAGGCGGACGGCTCGATGAGAAATATTCTGCACGGCGAAAAATTCCCGCCATCCGGCTACAACACCGCTTTCTGGAACAATGCAGAGTTCAACAAGCTCCTCGATGACGCGCTTCTGTCCGCCGACACCGAAGAGATTGCAGATCTGTACGCTCAGGCGCAGGCCATCGCCTGGGAAGAGTGCCCATGGGTATTCCTCGGCAACGACAACTCCATCATGGCTCAGAGAAGCTATGTCAAGGGCATCACCTACAAACCGGGCGGCGACGTTGTTCTGACAACAGCGGAGCTGGAGCAGTAATTGAGCGTTAACAAACAGCCCGATCTTGAATAGCTGAAAGAAAGGAGTAGTAATTTGATTGCTACTCCTTTCTTAGTAAAGGGGGAAATTCCTGTATGAGTCGTTACTTTGTCAGACGTATCCTGGAAACGATTCCACTGATGCTGATTATTTCCATTTTTGTCTTTATGTTTATCCACCTGATCCCCGGCGACCCGGCAAGAAGTATCGCGGGCCTGGACGCGGAGGAATGGGAGGTTGAGGCCATCCGGGAGGAGTATGGCCTGAACAAACCGATCGTCACCCAGTACGTGGACTATATGGTGAAGCTGTTCCACGGCGACATGGGACGCAGCATGAAATCGGACACACCGGTCACCGAGCTGATCGCGGACAGAATGCCGCAGACGCTCAAGCTGGTATTTGCAGGCGTCATCTGGGCGCCGGCGCTGGGCATCTTTATCGGTGTCATCTCGGCCATCAAGCACGGCAAGCTGCTGGACCACATCTGCATGCTGCTGGCCATCACCGGCCTGTCGGCACCGGGCTTCTGGCTGGGCCTGATGGGCATCCAGATCTTCTCGGTGCAGCTGGGATGGCTGCCTTCAGGCGGTCTGGATACCTGGAAGGGCTTCATCCTGCCGTCCTTCACCATGGGCTGCGGCATCATGGCGGTGCTGGCCAGATACTCCCGCTCCTCCATGCTGGAGACGCTGCGTGAGGACTATGTCCGCACCGCACGCGCAAAGGGCCAGAAGGAATCGATGGTCATGTTTGCGCACGCCTTCCGCAACTCGCTGATTCAGGTCGTCACCATCCTGGGCCTGCAGATCGGCGGTCTGCTTTCCGGTTCGGTTCTGACCGAGACCGTTTTCTCCATCCCCGGCATGGGCAGACTGCTGACAGACTCCATCCAGTTCCGCGATTACGCGGTTATCCAGGGCCTGCTGATGCTCTTCGCGCTGCAGTATGTCCTGATCAACCTGATTGTCGACCTGCTCTACGGCGTCATCAACCCGAAGATCAGGCTTGACTGATGGAGTAGAACACAAGAAGGAGGAATCAAGCTTATGGCGGACATTCGCGAGAAAGAACAGCAGCAGAACACCGACTTTGAAAAAAATTATATCGACGAAAACATAAAGGCCGACCAGGACAGCAAGGCCAAAGCCTTTATTAAAAAGTTCATGAAAAGAAAGACGGCGGTGCTCGGACTGATTGTCATTGTGGTTTTGGTCATCATCGCCATCATCGGTCCGTACATCACGCCGTATGACTATACCGCTTACGACTATATGAACACGCTGGCCGGACCGAGCCCGGAACACCTGTTTGGCACCGACCAGTACGGCAGAGATATTTTGAGCCGCATGCTGGTGGGCACCCGCCTGACCCTGGGCGTTTCGCTGTCGGCGGTTGTCATCGGCGCGGCGCTGGGCACCGTGCTGGGCCTGCTGGCGGGCTACTATGGCGGCGTCATTGAGATGCTTGTTATGAGAGGCTCGGACGTTCTGTTCAGCTTCCCGGATATCCTGCTGGCCATCGCCATCGTGGCGATTCTGGGCCCCGGCATCATCAACGTCCTGATTGCGGTTATGGTCTTCACCATCCCCAGCTTTGCCCGCATCATGCGAAGCGCAACCCTGGCGGTCAAGGGATCGCTGTATGTGGAGGTGGCGCAGAGCCTTGGCTGCAAGGACAGCAGGCTTTTGTTTGTCCACATCTTCCCCGGCACCATCCAGTCCCTGATCGTCAACTTTACCATGAGAATCGGCTCCGCCATCATGGCGGCGGCTTCCCTGAGCTTCCTGGGCTTTGGCGCAAATGTCAGCGAGCCGGAATGGGGCGCCATGCTCTCTCAGGGCAGAAACTATATCGGCATCGCGTCGCACATGGTGTACTTCCCAGGTCTGATTATCTTTATCACAGTACTTGCGTTTAACCTCTTTGGCGACGGTCTGCGCGACACCCTTGACCCGAAGATCAAGTAGGCCGCGGGGAAGGAAAGGAGTATACTATGGTACAGGAAAAATTACTTACGGTAAACAATTTGCGCACCGAATTTTTCTCAAGCAAAAAATCCAGCGTAACAGCGATCAACGAGATCAGCTTTCACATCGATAAAGGTGAAATCCTCGGTCTGGTAGGCGAGTCTGGCTGCGGCAAGAGCGTTACCTCCCTGTCGATTATGCGCCTGCTCAACTTCACCTCCGGCAAGGTGACCAAGGGCGAGGTCATCTTTGAGGGACAGGATCTGCAGCAGCTGCCGGAAAAGGAGATGCGCACCATCCGCGGCGGCAAGATGAGCATGATTTTCCAGGAGCCGATGAGCAGCCTGAACCCGGCGATGCGCATCGACAAGCAGATGATCGAGGGCATCCGCCTGCACACCGACCTGACCAAGGAGCAGGCGCGGGAGCGCGCGGCCAAGATCCTGCAGCAGGTCGGCATCCCGGACCCGGAGCGCGTGCTGAAAAACTATCCGCACCAGCTCTCCGGCGGTATGAGCCAGCGTGTCATGATCGCCATGGCGATGAGCTGTAACCCGGAACTGCTGATTGCGGACGAACCGACCACTGCGCTGGACGTCACCATCCAGGCGCAGATTCTGGACCTGATGAAGAAGATCCAGCAGGAGGAAGGCATGAGCATCCTGCTGATTACCCACGACCTGGGCGTCGTTGCCGAGATGTGCAGCCGCGTCATCGTCATGTACGCCGGCGAGATTGTGGAGGAGGCGCCGGTGGATATTCTGTTTAACCATCCGTCCCATCCGTACACCGTCGGCCTGATCGCCTCGGTGCCAAAGCTCGGCTCCGGCGTCAAGGTGCTTCCGAGCATCCCGGGCAGCGTTCCCGACCTGTCGATGCTGCCCAAAGGCTGCCGCTTTGCCCCGCGCTGCAAATACGCAACCGAGCGCTGCCACAATGAGGAACCTTCACTGTTTGAAGTCAGCCCCCAGCAGAAATGCAGATGCTGGCTGGCGGAACCGACAGGAAAGGAGGATAAGTAAGTATGGGAACCATTGTTTCTGTCAAAAACGTATCGAAAATCTTCCCGGTCGGCAAGACCCTTTTGGGAAGGCCGGATAAATTTGTCCACGCTGTCAACAACGTCAGCTTTGACATCCAGGAGGGCGAGACCTTCTCGGTAGTAGGCGAGTCCGGCTGCGGCAAGAGCACCACCGGCCGTCTGATCGACCACCTGCTGATTCCGGACAGCGGAGAAATCTGGTTTGAGGACAAGGAAATCAGCAAGATTTCCCAGGAGGAGATGCGCCCGCTGCGCAAGGACATCCAGATGATCTTCCAGGACCCGGCGGGAAGCTTAAACCCCCGCATGCGCGTCGAGGAGCTGGTGGAGGAGCCGCTGCTCATCCACACCAATCTCTCCAAAGAGGAGCGCATGAAGATTGTGCACGAGCTGCTGGAGACGGTAGGCCTGAGCGCCAAGCACGCCAAACGCTACCCGCATGAGTTCTCCGGCGGCCAGAAACAGCGTATCGGCATTGCGCGCGCGCTGACTGTGCGGCCAAAGCTGATCATCGCCGACGAGCCGATCTCCGCGCTGGACGTTTCGATTCAGGCGCAGGTTCTGAACCTGCTGCACGACCTGCAGCAGAAATTTAACCTGACCTACATGTTCATCTCGCACGACCTGTCGGTTGTTGAGATGATCTCGGATAGAATCGCCGTCATGTATCTGGGCTTTGTGGTGGAGATGGCGCCAAAGACCGAGCTGTACACAAAGCCGTCTCATCCGTATACCCAGGCGCTGCTGTCCGCGGTGCCGATTCCGGACCCGGGACACCAGAAGGAGCGCATCATTCTGGAAGGGGATATCCCCAGCACCATCAACCTGCCGAAGGGCTGCCCGTTTGCTGCCAGATGCAAAAAGTGCAAACCGGAATGTCTGGAGAGAAGACCGGAGACCAAGGAGATCGAGCCAGGCCACTTTGTAGCCTGCCACCTGTTCTAGCAAATTCCCCCCTTTCTAAATCAATGCCCCCGCACCGGCTGTGGCTGGTGCGGGGGCATTGTGCGTTTGGGATTTACTGATGTTTGGGGATCAGGTTTGCCTTGGCGTCATAGGGGAAGTTGTCGTCCAGCGGGAAGATTGGTCTGGGGACCTTGGTGTAGTGGAGGGTCTTGAGGTCCTCGTTGGTGCTGCCCTTGGACAGCGCCATGATGCTGCGCTTGGCGATGGCCGAGTGGAACTCGGTCAGATAGCCGAGCTTGCAGACGACGATGTCCGCCTCGCGCGGATCGCGGCCCAGGTCGGAGAACACTTCCAGGGTGGTGTAGCCGACGTGCGCCTCTGCCAGGACGATGTCCACACCGCAGGAGCTGAACAGCGCCAGGTCGGATTTGACCGAGGAGCGGCCCCTGTTTTCGATGTAGGCCTTGACGGTGCCGGTAGCGGTGATGGGCTGGGTGGTGGCGCTGTCAAATTTGGCGCCGAAGGTGAGGGTGACCTCCTGACCGACCTTGCCTTTGCAGGCCAGGGTGGCCTGGGGGTCATAGATGCCGCCGTAGAGCACCGGAGAGCGCAGCTTGTCGGTGCGGCTGTCCTCCATCAGCAGGCGCAAAAAGCCGGTACAGTCGGAGGAGGAGCCGGCGGTCGGGTTGTCGCCCGAGTCGGACAGGTAGATGGGGCAGGGATCGCCCGCCTCCACCGCCTTGAAGGCGACGTCGATGGCCTCCTGCTCGTGGTAGGTCTCGGTCTGGAAGCAGAACTCGTCCTTCTTGCTCCACATCAGCTCGGCCAGACGGATGGCCTCCTTGTCGGCCAGTTCCTGGCTGTCGGCGACAACATAGACGGCGCAGGAGCTGTCCTCGTTGTCCGCCCATGGGAAGCCCATCAGGTAGGAGGCAGCCATGATGCCGGGCTGGGTTTCGGTGCGGCGGCACTCCTCGATCAGGCCATTCATCGGCTCGACGGTGGTGGAGGACTGCTCGCCCGCAATCAGAATCGGCACCTTGACCCAGGCCGAATGTGCCTGGAAGCCGTTTTCCAGCGTGGCGATGGTCATGCGGGCGGCGTGCTCGCCGGTCTCATAGCGGTCGGTGTGGGGCGCGCACTTGTAGCCGACAAAGCCGTCGCAGTTGTTGTGCATCCGTTCGGTCATGGTGGTATGCATGTCCAGCGAGCAGAACAGCGGGATGTCCGGGAAGATCTGGCGAAGCTCCTCGAGCAGGTAGCCCTCCGCTTCACCCAGGCCCTTGACCCGCATCGAGCCGTGCAGCGCCAGAGTGATGGCGTCGATCGGTTTTTTGGCCTGTTCCTCCTTGGCGACGCGGATGATCTCCGCCTTCAAATTCATGTAAAAATCGTGGTCGACCTCGCCGTTGGGGACGGCGCTGGCAAAGACGGTGGGGACCACCTCATAGCCCTGTTCCATCAGCGGCTTGATGACGCCGCTGACCGGGTCGTTTGGACGAAAACGATTGAAAACTTCGGCTCCGCGGATGACCTGGAAATCCTTTTCCCCGGTGACGATGGGATTGAAGGAGTTGGACTCATGCTGCAGGCCGGCAACAAGAACTCTTTTCATAATCTCTCTCCTCAAAACAGATTTGGGAATCCTCGTTCATCAGGATTCCACCTTGATTGTAGCATACTGCACAGATAAAGGCAAGGAGACAAAGGACGTTTTGGTAAGAAATTTGGGTTTAGCGGTCAAAAAAGCGGGAGCCATGACGGCTCCCGCTCTGCGTTTTTGCGCAAGGATTTTATTTAGACATTGAAGCGGAACAGAACGACGTCGCCGTCCTGCATGACGTAGTCGCGTCCCTCCTGACGGAGCTTGCCTTCCTCCTTGATCTTGACCATGGAGCCTTCGGCGGCCACGAAGTCGTCGTAGGAGACGATGTCGGCCTTGATGAAGCCCTTTTCGAAGTCGGTGTGAATCACGCCGGCGGCCTGCGGGGCGGTCCAGCCCTTGTGGATCTGCCAGGCGCGCACTTCCTTGACGCCTGCAGTCAGGAAGGTCTGCAGTCCAAGGATGTCGAAGCCGACGCGGGCCAACTGGTCAAGGCCGGATTCGCTTAAGCC
>ERZ827104.3872-NODE-3872-length-10121-cov-4.135804_pt1 | contig 10121 bp, 6 predicted proteins | sample MGYA00519781_ERZ827104 | MGnify/ENA primary metagenome ERZ827104 (study PRJEB31778, sample SAMEA3449257) | human gut metagenome | biome: human gut; feature: human-associated habitat; material: faeces | place: United Kingdom | collected 2010/2012 ... | reverse complement strand
AGATCCTGGATAAACACAGCGGAGTAAGCAACCGTTGCTGCAGAAACCGCAATACAGATGACTACAAAAATGAAGCGGAGTTTATATGCGCTCAAATATCCAAGGAGACGTTTCACGGTTCCTTTTGTATCTTTTGCTGCAGACATACGTTTTTTATTACTGCTCATCGTCACTTCCTCCTTTCACCTGTGATTCATATACTTCACGATAAATATCGCTACTCTTCAATAATTCTTCATGTGTACCGTAAGCACTGATCTTACCATCATCCATAACAATGATGTGATCCGCATCCTGAACGGAAGAAACACGCTGCGCAATGATGATCTTGGTCGTATCCGGAATCTCTTCCAGGAAAGCTTTGCGGATTAGTGCATCTGTCTTGGTATCTACCGCGCTGGTAGAATCATCCAGAATCAGGATCTTTGGTTTCTTCAGTAATGCACGGGCAATACACAGACGCTGTTTCTGTCCGCCGGAAACGTTATTTCCGCCCTGCTCGATGTACGTATCATATTTATGTGGGAATGTCTGTACAAAATCATCAGCCTGAGCCAGTTTACATGCATGGATCAGTTCTTCATCCGTTGCTTTCTCGTTACCCCAGCGTAGATTTTCCTTAATAGTACCTGAAAACAATACATTTTTCTGAAGTACCATAGCTACGGAATCACGCAGTGTCTCAAGATCATAATCGCGCACATCTACGCCACCGACTTTGACCTCACCGGAAGTAACATCATACAATCGCGGAATCAACTGTACCAGACTGGATTTGGAAGAACCGGTTCCACCGATGATACCAATCGTCTCACCGGAATTGATTTTCAAGTTAATGTTATCAAGTACCGGTTTATCCGCTTTTTTCGCATAGGAAAATGCAACATTTTCAAACTCAATGGATCCGTCTGAAACTTCTGTCACCGGATTCTCTTTGTTCTGAATATCACTTTCCTCTGTCAGAATCTCAACGATACGCTCTGCAGAAGATCTTGCGATGATAACCATTACAAATACCATAGAAATCATCATCAGACACATCAAAATCTGAATTGCATAGGAAAACAGACTCATCAGTTCACCGGTGGTCAACTGACTGGCAACGATCATGTGCGCACCCAGCCAGCTGATGCCCAGAATACAGCCATATACGGTAAACTGCATGACGGGCCAGATGGTGACCATCGTACACTCTGCCTTTTTAAACATCTTGTAGATGTTGTAGCTGGCCTTGTGGAACTTGTCGATCTCGTAGTCCTCACGCACATAAGCCTTTACCACACGCTGCGCCGCTACGTTTTCCTGTACGCTGGCATTTAAGTCATCGTATTTTTTGAATACTTCACTAAAGTATTTCGATACTTTTTTCATGATAAAAATCATGATGATTCCCAAAAATACCACGGCTACCAGATAGATGCTTGCCACTTTCGCGTTGATCAGAAACGCCATCAGCATGGCGCAGATCAGGCTGACCGGTGCACGGAAGCACATACGTAAGAGCATCTGGTAAGCGTTCTGGATATTGGTAACATCCGTGGTCATACGAGTGACCAGTCCTGCGGTGGAGAACTTATCAATGTTGGAGAAAGAGAAGGTCTGAATGTTCTCATACATGGCCTCTCTTAAATTTCTGGCAAAACCGGTGGATGCTTTCGCACCGTATTTACCACCCATGACACCGGCGAACAATCCGACAATAGCTGCCAGGACCATATAACAACCGATGACAAAAATATGTTTCATATCTCCCGCCTGCACACCGTCATCAATGATCGATGCCATCAGGAGCGGAATCACCATTTCCATGGCTACTTCCAGGATCATGAATATGGGTGTGACAAGGGATGCACGCTTATATTCCTTGATCTGTCTGGCTAATGTTTTAATCATAGCTGATTGCTTTTCTTCTTGTTAGTTCTATGTAATTTCCTTGTTATTTCTTTACTGCTTCTTTTTTTATTTCTTGGCTGCTTCTTTGCTGTTTCTGCTTTTTCTGCTCTGATAAATACTCGGTGATCTGCCTGTCTGGAATAACTGCTGTCATCACTCATTTCGGCATGGTACGTTGGAACTTTCCACACGCTCACCGTCCATTCCCAGATTCTGCATCATCTTATCTAAAATAGTTAAGAATGTCCGTTTCTCTTCTTCGGTAATACCATCCTCCAGCTCCCGGTTGAAAATCCGGATCTGCTCTTCGATCATATTATGATGCTCGATTGCTTTCTCTGTCAGAAGAATCCTTTTTAATCTGGCATCCTCCGTCGACGCTACCCGGATAAGATATCCCTTCTGTTCCAGGCTCTGCAGCATTACCGTCGCCGTAGATCTGCGGATCCGGAACTCACGCTCCACATCCTTCTGATATACATCACCGTTCCTGCTCTTATGATACAGATATCCCAGAAGCGGTCCCTGCATTCCGTTAAGTTCATGACTATCCTGCTGGGCGAAGATCACTTCCATCTTCCGGCGGATCATGTTGTTGGCGGCCTTGAGCTCGAATCCAAGTTGGCGGTTCGTCAATACATCTTCCTCGTTCATTCTGCCTCCTTATCTTCTATATGCTTCAAACCATAAACTGCTGAAATCAGCTTCTGCATTTTAGCATAGCATGAAAAGACGTACACTCAATGTTATTTTGCAAAAATGTTAGTTAACTAACTTTTTTGTTGGCCATCTAACATTATAACGCAATCTATTCTCTTTGCAATAAAAAAAATATAAACTTTATATAAATTGCTATTAGTCCTTTACAATTCTCGCTTTATCTGTTTTAATCTGATTATGTATCTGTCTTCTATAACTATTTCTTTTATTTTCTATATTTTCTCGAAGGAGGCGTTTCTTATGTCTTTATTTTTTTCCGATTTTATTCATACCAGAACTGATCTTACACAGAAAATCTCTGATATTCAACAGCAGTTGAAACAATTACCCCATGGAAAACTGATCATTTCACATAATGGAGAAAATATCAAATGGTATTCCAGTGATGGTCATTCTAAAAAATATATTCCTAAATCTGATCGTGCACTTGCTGAGCAATTGGCGCTTCGCAAATATCTCACTTCCCTGCTAGAAGAATTACTTCAGGAGAAAAAAGCTATCAACTTTTATGACAGACATCGTCCAAAGGCAATAAAAAGTTCCATATTATTGCAGGATGTTTCACTCGGATATAGCGAATTGTTAGCTCCCTATTTTCAATTATCTCCCTCACACACAGCCTGGATGCAGGAGACTTACGACCGCAATTCCAAAAATTCTGAAAACCTCATCTATAAAGCTTTCAACGGCATCAACGTACGTTCAAAATCAGAAGCTATCATTGCCATGCTTCTTTATACAAACAAAATTCCATTTCGTTATGAATGTGCCCTTAACCTCGGCGATATTATATTTTATCCTGATTTCACAATTCTTCATCCTAAGACGGAACAATTGTATTATTGGGAACACTTTGGTCTGATGGATTCCCCCGGATATCGTCAAAATGCCTTTTCCAAACAGCAGCTTTATGCTGCACATGGCATTCTTCCTTCCGTTCACTTGCTTACAACCTATGAAAATCAGGCATATCCGTTGAATACGGAGCTTGTGGAAAAAATGATCTATTACTATTTTCTGCGGTAACTTCCTTACATGTTTTGTTCAAATGTCATTGTTTCAATTTTCGTGGGTCTATACAGATTTTTTCTCTTCTGAGTTCCATTTTTTTCGCTTTTTAATCGTCTTATTTTGTTAAATGGGTCTATACAGAAAAAATACTCCTCCAGGTACTCATTTTTACAAAATCAAGTATCCCTGACTATATTTTTTCTGCATAGACCCATATGCTTCAAATTATAAAATTTATTTGCCCTCTTGAGTATCTCAGAACAACATTTTTCTGTATAGACCCATAATAATTATCTGCCGGGCTATCATGCCGCTCGTATTTCTAGGGGTTATATCACTGGAAATCATTTTAACAACGGTCCCTGTCATCCTGGAATTCACACTTAGTCTTCCAATACCCGGCTTAAAACTTCATCCTCCAGCACCAGCTTTTTCGCGGCTTCGCGGTATTTTTCCTCATGGAGATAGGTATGGCGGTGCGGTTTGATGGAGGGTGCCATGTCGATGGCTTTGAGGAAATCGGATCTCTTCATATGTAAAGTTGCCACATAGTCCCAGAAGCCGGTATCCTGAAGCACTGTGCTGACACGGATATAGCGATGATCCTGTACCTTTGCCATAATGTAGGTGGCAATGCCTACCTGGATACCATGTAACTGCGGTACTTCCAGAATCTTATCCAGTGCATGGGAGATCAGATGCTCACTGCCGCTGGTGGGAGCACTGCTGCCGGCGATCTCATTGGCAATACCGCTCATGGCCAAAGAATCCAGTAGTTCCTTCAGGAACAGCTCATCCTTGATGCTCTCGTAAGGGGTACGGACAAAGCTGTTCACCGCTTTCTTCGCAATCATGACCGCAAAATCATTCACTTCGCCGCAGCCTGCCTTCTCTTCAAAGATCCAGTCGTAGAGCGCTGTGATCTTGGAGATCATATCGCCGATGCCGGAGTAAATGAACTTCTCCGGAGCGGTACGGATCACCTGCGTATCCACGATGATACCATATGCCAGTCTCGCAGGAACAGATGTCCTCTTTCCCTGTACCAAAAGAGAGGCACTGGCACTGGAAAATCCGTCACTGGAGCTGGAAGTCGGCACACTGATAAAAGGAAGATTCCGCAGAAAAGCCGCATATTTTCCGGCATCGATGACCTTACCTCCGCCGATGGAGATCACAGCCTTTGCCTTATTGGGAATGGCAAAAGCCAGCGTAATAATATCATCAATATCTACTGTGTCCAGTTCATTATATTCCAGGACATTCACTTCTGCCTCCTTCAGGGAATTCATCACCAGTTCCCCAAACATGTCAATCAGTCCGTTGCCGAAAAATAACACGACCTGGTCCAGATTCTCCGCCTTTAAATAACCGCCGATTTTTCCTAATGCGCCGTTTCCGATCTTCAAAATGGACGGAATCGCCATCTCTTTTCCTATCTGCATGGTAACCTCTCCTTTATCTTTTTCCGTACTGACCCGTTTCTGCCCGAAACCGTGCCCGGACAAAATTATTTTACACTGTTTTCTCTTCTATTTCAACCGGTCAACCACTGTGCACGTTCCCGCCGGAATCTATCCGCGCCTTTCAGACTACCCCACACGGATTCCAAACATCTGTAACACCCAAAGGATCAACCCCAACCCCCAGCTGGAAAAAATCCCATACAATATCACCGGCCCCGCAATGGTAAATATCTTGCAGCCGATGCCGAATACCTGACCTTCCTTTTGGTATTCCACCGCCGGAGCCGTCACGGAATTGGCGAATCCGGTGATCGGCACCAATGCACCGGCGCCTCCCCATTTTGCAATCTTGGGGTAAATATGAAACGCCGTGAGTACTACAGACAAAAATACCAGAAGCAGGGAACACCAGCTTCCGGAAGTCTGCGGATCCATCCCCAGCACATTTCCGGTATAATTCAGAATTCCCTGTCCGATACAACAGATGATTCCTCCGGTCAGAAATGCTTTCCCCATCTGCGTCCACAGATTGTGTGTCGGTGTGACCGACTTTACATACTGTTGGTATTCCTGTTTCTGCTGCGCATCCGGCTGTATTGAATCTACCGGCATATGAGGAATTTCCTTCTGTTCCATATCCATCCTCCCATCCTTGCTCTGTCGGAACAATTACTTGGTTTCTATGATCACAGAATGCCCGGATCATTTCATTTTTATGCTGTTTTTTTGAAAAAGTCTTCCTTAGTATTTTTTTCGTTTTTCGGCTGTAAGCGATTACAGTGTTTGACGGTCCTCTTTTTTCATGTAATAATAAATTTTATAAGTTCAATTATGAGGAGGTTCTTATGAAGGAAAAAACAAAGAGAAAGCTACGGACTTTTGTGTGTCTGCTGATGATCCCCGTCTTTTTGACAGGATGCCGGATCAAGACGACGCCACTCGGTGTCTTCGCCCAGATTCTGGAATACGCCAGTGCTTCCGGAAGCAGCTCGTCACAATCGTCTCACCACGGCACTTATCATTCGGAACCGGCTTCCACACCACAGCCGCAGATAGATTATGATTCTCTCGGAGACATTGGCACCGTGCAGACGATCATGATCTACATGGTAGGATCCGATCTGGAATCCTCTTACGGAAATGCCAGCCTGGATATGGACGAAATGGAAGCGGCCGGCGTCGATACCGCTCATAATAATGTCATTGTATATGCCGGAGGTGCTTCGCAATGGCAGGATCGCGGTCTGGATGGCGATGCCTGTACCACACTGCTCCTGACCGAAGACGGTTTTGCTCCGCTGGATACTTATCCTGCGGAAAATATGGGAGATCCCCTGACTTTAAGCAGCTTTATGAATTACTGCTTTGACTTTTTCCCCGCAGATTCCTACAGTCTGCTTCTGTGGGATCACGGCGGCGGACCCGTACTGGGATATGGTGTGGATGAAAATTACAGAGATCTGCTGACTTTGGACGAACTGTCCGAAGCACTTGCAGATTCTGTGGGAGCCCACATGACGAAATTAGAATGGATCGGCTTCGACGCCTGCCTTATGAGTTCTCTGGAAGTGGCTTCCGTGCTGGCTCCCTATGCAGATTATATGATTGCATCCCAGGAGACCGAACCCGGCTGGGGATGGAATTACGCTTTTCTCTCCGTCCTGTCGGACAGAGCGATTCCCGGAGACGAGATGGGTGAATACATTGTAGATTCTTATATGGATTACGGTGAATATGTCTTTGACTATTATCCGAATCTGTATTCCGATCTGACGCTGTCATGTATTGACCTGAACGCTTACGCAGAAGCGGAAGACGCTCTGAATACCTATTTTGCGGAACTGGATACCTCTCTGGATGTGCAAAACTATCCGAAACTGGTTCGTAATCGTGCCAAAGTCAGAGACTTCGGAAGCTATTCCTCCGATATGAATTACGGCATGGTCGATGTACTACATATGCTGGAACTATTGGGAGATAATTCGGACACTGCCAAAGCTGCCATCCGGGCAGTGGAAAGCTGTATTGCATATTCCGATACCAATATGGAAAATGCCGGTGGTATCTCCATCTGTTATCCTTATCAGACAGACGAAGACTACCGGGATGCCTGCATTGAAATGCAGGAGTATCTTGGATTTGCTCCGAATTACACCCGTTTTTTACAGGATTTCTATGCAATTCAGAACGGTGATACCCTGTTGGCAGATCGTGAGATTTCCAATGCGCACACTACTGTCACCACGGAAAACGACGGCACCTATGATGAAAGCGACATCACGCTGCAGCTCACTCCCGAACAGCAGGCTAATTTTGCTTCCGGTGGCTATTACATTCTCTGCAAGGCCAAAGAAGAAGGTTACATTACTTCCGAAGAAGATCCCAGAGCTGATGAGATGTATCTGTTCATTCAGGGAAGCAAACGCGTAACACTGGATGAAAATGGGGTACTGCATGCGGCATATAAAAACAATGCGCTGTATATGGAGGATGATGATGGGGTATCCGATATTCCTATGATCCTGACGGAATCGGATATCAGTGACGTGGAGAATCGTTATCTGTCATTTGTAGTACTGATGAATTTCGATAATTGGGAATCCCAGGCTGCGAAGCTGCAGATTGCGGTAAATGAAGATTATCCGGATGGTATCATCCGAAATGCGATTCCTTTAAGCGATGACGACGACGATGTGCAAAGCGCCAGCAAGCAGCTGATCCATCTGGATGATTATGCGAATATGTCCGTGGCAGCACGTTGTAGTTACGTGACTCGGGATGAGAATGGGGATCTGTTGGATTTCTTTGACTGGGAGACATCGAAATGGATGATGGGGTTTGAGGTGGATCTGACCTCCGACTATCGGACCGTGGTACAGCCACTGGATCATCCGGAGAATTACGTGTGCATCTTCTTCATGAAGGATTCCCAGGGGAATGTGTCCTATTCGGATATGATTCCGTTGAAGTAAATTGAAAGTTACGAGCCATGCAAAGTCAAAACAGAAACAGCGATCTGGGAGCTTGCTCACAAGTCGCTGTTTTTGTTTTTGACTTTATACGGCGACAGCCGTCAATGAAATAAATGTGGAGCGCCTTTTGCGACACATTTATGAATTGGGTGCATGGCTCGTAACGTAGGGTTGCCGTAGACCCCACGAACGCCCGCGGCGAACGGAACATCATGCCTTGATGTCACGTCTCCAGGTGTGAATTTTCTACGAAAAGTGATATAGCGGTTCTAATCCGTACGGGCACGGCTCCAGTTGCCATCCATGGCAACGTCCGCCTGTCGCGAACGTCCTGTTCGCTCCACCCTGTCTTTCAACACTTTTCGAGAAAATATCACCACCTCCCGACAAACATCTTCGGAAGGACATTCCGTCCACCGTGGCGTTCTGTGTTTTGGGTCTATACAGAAAAACTGAGTTGTGAGATACAAAATTCGCTGCAAATAACGCATAAAAAGCTGAATATGGGTCTATAGGGAAAAAACTGGCTCTGAGGTACTCATTTTGAAGAAATTGAGTATCTGGCAGGCGAATTTTTCGCTATAGGCCCATATTGTTTAGTTTTTGCTTTTTACCCATCCTCAAAAAGTATCTACAGGGAAATTTATCTTCTATAGACCCCACGAAGTTTTTAGAACAACTATTCAACCAACTCTCAATATCCCAATAAGTTTCTGTATTTCTCCAAAGTCATTTACATACTTAATTCTTATTTTTAAATTTTATACATGTGTTTTCTAAAGCAATATACATACCTATTTTCCGTTTTAGCCTATTGCGCATGTGTTTTCCCAGTTATCATACATGCCGGATCATTATTTTTTGCTTTAAAGCATGTATTTTCCGACTTGTTATACATACCTAATTATGACTTTTGAGTTATTCGCATGTGTTTCCTACTTTTTTTCACATACCTAATTCCTGTTTTTGAATTGTCCGCATGTATTTCTTGATTTTTCGCACATACTAGATTCTTGTTTTTAACTTCCGCACATGTATTCTCAAATGCTCTGTCTAAATAATTGGGATGTCTTTCATAACCCAGCAGAAAAGGACTGCTCCCCCGGACATAGATGCGGCGGAGACTGTGAGATTTTCTTGGAAAGTGGTTGAGCCGCAGGGGCAACGCGAACACGATGTTCGCGTTAGCCGGTAGGCGACATGGATGGCAGCGTAAAGGCGGCCCCGTCATGATGAGAAGCACTTCGCCACTTTCCTTTAGAAAATCCACAGTTGTAGCTAGCATCTGAGTCCAGGGCGGGCAGTCCTTTCTGCGTGGATTTTAGAACAATTATTTCACTAACTCTCAAGTTAGCAATCTATTATTTTCCAAACAGCGTGCTCAGAATGCCTCTCTTGATGACCTGGGCACCGGTGTTGATGAGCTGACGCTCAATCTGGGCCTGTCTGCGTTCCGCTGCTTTTTCCTTCTTTTTCTGAGCGGCTTCCCATTCCTTCTGTTTCTGCTTCACAGCAGATTCCTGAAGCTTTGCCTGCTGCTTCGCCAAAGCTTCCTTGTCCTTCTCCAGCTGGGCTCGCTCTGCGGCAAGCTGTTGTGCCTTTGCTTCGTGTTCTATAGTGTCTGTCAGCACTTCGTAGGCAGAAATATTGTCCACTGCTTCATCATAGCGTCCCATGCCGTCCCGCGCCATCAGGTTCCGGCGCTCCGTCTCGTCCACCGGTCCCATAAAACTCTGAGGGCAGATGATGGAGGTACGCTGGGCAATGCCGGGCACGCCGTTCTCGTCCAGGAAGGATGTCAGTGCTTCTCCCACACCTAACTCCATGATCACTTCCTCTGCCTTAAACGCCGGATTGGCCCGCAGAGACTGTGCTGCTGCCCGGACAGCCTTCTGCTCCGCCGGGGTATACGCCCGGAGGGCATGCTGTACCCGGTTGCTTAACTGTGCCAGCACGGAATCGGGAATATCACTGGGGCTCTGGGTCACGAAATAGATACCCACACCCTTGGAACGGATCAGCTTTACCACCTGCTCGATCTTCTGCACCAGTATCTTCG
>ERZ827104.3871-NODE-3871-length-10124-cov-2.155924_pt1 | contig 10124 bp, 7 predicted proteins | sample MGYA00519781_ERZ827104 | MGnify/ENA primary metagenome ERZ827104 (study PRJEB31778, sample SAMEA3449257) | human gut metagenome | biome: human gut; feature: human-associated habitat; material: faeces | place: United Kingdom | collected 2010/2012 ... | reverse complement strand
TATTCCCCATGCCATGTTTTCGTCCCCTGCCCCGCTGCACCGATTGCTCCCCCCGCCCCTACGAAGAAGTGCACCGCGCCCTTGCCCGCCGGGCTGCGGAGGAAGGCATCATCCTTTTGAAAAACGAAAACCACACGCTTCCTCTGCCCTCCGGCTGCCGCATTGCCCTCTACGGCACAGGCGCTCTGCACACCCTGAAGGGCGGGACCGGATCGGGAGATGTAAACGCCCGGGAAACCGTTTCCATCCGCGACGGCCTTCAGATCGCCAACGAAGCCTGGCTGCAGCACTGTGACACCATCTATCGCCAGGCCCGCAGCAAATGGCGGGGCCGCGTCTGGGAACAGCTGGAAACCGGCCAGCAGCCCCACTTTTTTGCCGCGTATGTCAACACGCCCTTTCAGGCTCCCGCCTGTGCGCCTGCCAAAGCGGCCTGCGATGCTGCACTGTATGTATTGAGCCGGTCCTCGGGAGAAGGGGCAGACCGCAAAAACGAGCCCGGCGACTATCTGCTCTCGAAATGGGAAATGCAGGACCTGCGCAGTCTGTGCAGCTTTTATCCCTCTGTCATTCTGGTGCTGAACACCGGCGGCATCGTGGACCTTTCGGTTTTGGACGAGCTGCCCCGGATCCATGCCGTGCTGCTGCTCTCACAGCCCGGCATGGAAGGCGGAAACGCCCTGGCCGACGTGCTGCGCGGCGCCGTGTCCCCCAGCGGGCGGCTCACCGACTGCTGGCCGCTGCGGCTGCAGGACTGCCCCTGTATGCAGCAGCCTTCCCCTGACCCCCGCACCGTTCGGTACCATGAGGGGATTTTTGTGGGATACCGCTACTTTGACACCTTTGACGTACCGGTTCGATTTGGATTTGGAGATGGCCTTTCCTACACGCAGTTTTCCATCCAGGCCGGCTGCCTGCGCCTGGAACGGGGAAACCGGCCCCGGTTTGTGCTGGACTGCACCGTGCAAAACACCGGGGACCGCTGGAGCGCAAAAGAGGTGATGCAGCTCTACGCCACCTGTCCCTGCGCCCTGCAGCCAAAAGAATACCGCCGGCTGGTCGCCTTTGCCAAAACCGGCCTGCTGGCGCCCGGGCAGAAACAGACACTTGCACTGGAATTTTCTCCCGATGCTCTCGCCTCTTTTGATCCGCAGGCGGGCGGCTGGGGACTGGACGCCAAAACCTATGGCCTTTGGCTGGGAAACTCGCTGCAGGGCTGCCGCCTGATTGGCGGCATACAGCTGGAACAGCGGGAGGTACTGGAACAGGTTTCGCTCTGCTGGCCGGACGCACCGCAGGACTGGTTTTCTCCCGGAATGAAGCACTGCCTGGAAAAGCGCCGCTCTCTGGAAAAAGAACTCCTGCAGCAGGGGCTGCCCATCCTGCCGGTCCGCCCGGGCTTGCTGCTCGGCTCCGCCCGCTCTCGTCCGCACCCCGACCCCAACGCCGAAAAAGCCCTTGCAATCGCCTCGCAGCTGGATGATGATTCGCTGGTGCGGCTCTGTGTGGGCCAATGGCACAAAGACGACGAAAGCCAACTGGGGTCCGCCGGGGTGAGCGTGCCCGGGTCTGCCGGCGAAACCCAGGAAATCGGCGGGGACATCCGGGTTCCCTCTCTGGTCCTGGCGGATGGGCCCGCCGGCCTGCGGCTGGCCAGCTGCTATTTCACCCAAAAAGGGCAGCCGCTGATCCCGCCTTTGGAACAGTGCTTTGAAAACGGCTTTCTGGCCCGCGGCGAGTACAACCCGGGCGGCACCCGGCACTACCAGTACTGCACTGCATTTCCCATTGGAACCATGCTGGCCCAATCCTGGAACACCTGCCTTTTGCAGGAAGTGGGGGCCGCCGTGGGCTACGAAATGGCTCTGTTTGGGGTCAGCCTCTGGCTGGCGCCCGGCATGAACATCCACCGCAGCCCACTCTGCGGCCGCAATTTTGAATATTTTTCCGAAGACCCGCTTTTGTCCGGCCAGATGGCGGCCGCCATCACCCGGGGAGTCCAGTCCTGCCCGGGCTGCGGCGTCACCCTCAAGCACTTTGCCTGCAACAACCAGGAGACCGAACGGCTGGAATCCAACAGCCTGGTTTCGGAACGGGCTCTGCGCGAAATTTATCTGCGGGGTTTTCAAATCGCCGTACAGTCGGCCCAGCCCAGTGCCATTATGACCAGCTACAATCTGGTAAACGGCGTCCATGCGGCAAACAGTGCCGCCCTCTGCACAGCCATCGCCCGCTGCGAATGGGGCTTTGCCGGCATCTTTATGACCGACTGGGACACCACGTCCAGCCGCCGCTGCACCGCCGAGGGCTGCATCCAGGCCGGCAACGACCTGTTGATGCCCGGCAGCCGGCGGGAGTACAGCGCGCTGCTGTGCGCTCTCCGCGATGGCAGGCTGGACCGCCGGCTGCTGCGCAGCTGTGCCGGGCGGATCATCAAAACGGCGCTGGGGCTCTCCGCCCCCACAGCGCCCTGACCAGACAACCATGGCGGCAATCACATACAAGGAGGTTTTTACAACAATGGATACCGAAAAACTGCGCAGCTGGCAAAGCTGGATTCGCACCGAACTTGAATCCTCTGTGAACTTTTGGCTCAAAAACGGCATGGATCCCGAGCACGGCGGCATCTACACCTGCCTGACCCGGGAAGGCAAGGTGTTTTCCACCGATAAAAGCGTTTGGATGCAGGGACGGTGCGGCTGGATTTTTGCCCACATGTGCCGCCTGTACGGCACCAGGCCGGAATGGCTGGAAGCGTCCCGGTCCTGTCTGGATTTTATGGAAGACCACTGCATCAACCGCAGTGCCGGAAACCGGATGTACTTCACCGTGACGGCAGACGGAAAGCCCCTGCGCCAGCGCCGGTACTGCTTTTCCGAGGGATTTTATGCCATCGCCAATGCGGAATACTACGGCATTACCGGCGACAGAAAATGCCTGGAACGAGCCCGCCGGGCCTATCAGCTGGTATACGATCTGAACCACGGCGCTCCCGACCCCACCGGCCTTGGCCCCAAAACCATCCCCGAAACCCGAAAGGGGCGCGCTCTGGCCGACCCCATGATCTTTTTGAACATGACCAGCGTTCTGCGCCGTGTAGACCCGGAACAGGCCGCTCTCTACGACCAGTATTCCGCCCAGTGCGTCCACGACATCTTCGCCTACCACCACAAACCCGATCTGCACTGCACCCTGGAATCGGTGGGGATGAACGGAGAATTTCAAAGCGACATTTCCGCGGGGCGCGTCGTCAACCCGGGCCACGATATCGAGTGCAGCTGGTTTTTGATGGAGGAAGCCAACCGCATCGGCAGCCGGGACCTGCACCGGAAGGCCGAGGATGTGTTCCGTTTTGCCATCAACGCCGGCTGGGACCAGGAATACGGCGGTCTGCTCTATTTCATTGACTGCATGGGGCTGCCCCCCGAAGCCTATGAACACGACATGAAGCTGTGGTGGCCCCACAACGAAATCCTCATCGCCAGCCTCATGGCCTACCGCGACACCCGGGACGAAACCTATCTGGACTGGTTCTACAAAACCATCGCCTATTGCCGCGACCACTTCGCCGACCCTGCATACGGGGAGTGGTATGGATACCTGCGCCGGGACGGCAAACCCACGCTGCCTGCCTGCAAGGGAAGCACCTTCAAGGGCCCGTTCCACGTGCCCCGCAGCCTTTCCATGGCGGACAAGCTCATCGACGAGATTCTCGCTCCATAAAAAGGAGGACTGGCTATGCCCCGTATCCTACTGCTGCCATTGGATGAGCGCCCCTGCAACTTTCTCTATCCCGCGTTAATGGTCGAAAAATGCACCGATGTCCAGCTGCTGCTCCCTCCCAAAGAGCTGATGGGCAGCAAAAAGCGGCCTGCCCCGTTTTTGCTGCTGGCGCAATGGCTGGGAAAAAACTTTTCCTGCTGTGACTATGCGGTGATCTCGATTGATATGCTCGTATATGGCGGCATCGTCCCTTCCCGGCTGCACCATCAAACCACCCGGGAATGTTTGGATCGCCTGCATCTTCTGGCCGATCTGCGCGCGCGATATCCCCAGGTCAAGCTCTTTGCCTTCAGCCTTATCATGCGGGCGCCCTGCTACAATTCTGCCGACGAGGAGCCGGACTACTATGCCGAGCACGGGAGCTCCCTCTTCCGTGTGGGAGTGCTGCGGGACAAAATCCAGCGCAATTTGGCCACAGCCGAAGAAAAATCCGAGCTTTCCGGCCTGGAACAGAGCATTCCGCGCTCCGTCCTCTCCGATTTCTGCAGCCGGCGCAGCACCAACCACGCGGTGAATCTGCAAACTATTTTTCTGGCGGAACAGGGGGTATTGGATTTTCTCACCATTCCCCTGGACGACTGTGCTCTCCTGGGATGGGCCGCCGCAGAGCGGCAGCAGCTCGCCGCCGCTATCCGCAGCCACGCGCTGGGCAGCCGCATATACAGCTACTCCGGCGCCGATGAGGCCGGCTGCATCCTGCTGGCACGGGCGGTCAACCACAGCCGCGGCATAACCCCGTCGGTGCACATCTGTTACAGCAGCGCCGGCGCACCTATGGTTATTCCCCGCTTTGAAGACCGGCCGCTGGGCGAAAACCTCAAATGGCTGGTCGCCGCGGCCGGCGGCAGAACCTGCTTTTCCCTGCAAGAAGCCGACTACATCCTTGTTGTCAACGCCCCCACCGAAGGGCAAAGCGCCATGGGCGACGCCAAATCTCCCGCCCCTCACTCTGCTTTTGGCGAACGATGCCTGCCCGATCTCGCCGCCAATCTGCGGGCACTGGCCGCCAAAAAGCCTGTGATTCTGGCCGACCTGGCTGTCACAAACGGAGCCGACCGGGAATGGATGGACCTTTTGCAGCAGCAAAATCTGTTGAAAACGCTCTATGCCTATGCAGGCTGGAACACAGCGGCCAATGCTGCCGGCTGCTGCATCGCCCAGGGAATGCTCTGCGGCAAAGATAGCACACAAAGTGCCCTGTTCACCTGCCATCGGATTCTGGAGGATTGGCTTTATATGAGCCTGGTGCGCCGGGACGTTGCTGCATACGCGCAGCGAAAAGGGCTCTCTTTTGACGGCTCCTGGCAGGAACAGCTGCTTGCAAAATATGTGACACGGCAGATGTGCCGGCTGGCCAAAGGGCTTTCTCTCCCTGCACAGGTGGAAATCAGCCAAATTTCCTTTCCCTGGCATCGCCCGTTTGAAATCGAGCTTTTCATCCAGCTCTCCGCACCTTCCAAAGCGGGCATGTAAAAGAAAATCAGCCCCCCAAGCGGACGGCATCTGCCGCCCGCTTTTTTTCAGGCAAAAAGCTCCGCGCCCCTCCAGCGCCCCTATGCCCCAAGCGCACATTCAGACAGATTTCCGCACAGTTCTGCCTGTGGCTGCACACGTATTTTTCTGTATCTGTGCCCACAGCCACGAAAAAAGCCTGCAAGGATTGAAATTCGGGCTAGAATATGCTAATGTTTTCTCATAGGACCAGGGGACCGGGAAGCTATGGCTGCCATGCCCCCAGCCCGCCATCCCCGGGGAAGGGACGAGGGAGAGGAGCCTTTGCGTCGCTTCACAGCCTTGGGGCATTGGCGCAATACAATTTGAAAGGAAGAGTTGTTGTGGCACAGAAAAAAGCGCAGTCCACCAAGAGGCAGACCGCAGAAGCAAAAACTGCTGCGGCTGCAGAAAAAATGCGTTTTTGTGCTCGATCAGGGATTATGACAAAGCAAGTGACACATTCCTGGTGGCGAACCAGCGGCTCAAAGTAAATGGCAATCCAATAAAAATACAGGCAGATACACATGGCGGAACCTATCGTAGTCACCCTGTTGTAGAAAAAGATCCTTCGTTCTACATTGCGATTGTTCGGGATACGGTATCTGGAAAACTCCGCGTGAATGTACGGCTGGCTGGTCCCACATGGGCAGTTCAGAGCGGAACCTATACAGATTTTCGGTTTTGGACCGAAAAGCCGGATGATTCTCGGCTGGTCAACAAGACCTACACCAACACCGCCTGGCTGACCCCGCTGCGGGACGACCTGGGCTGGGATGGTACGGCTACCAAGGGCGTGATTGATAAGAAGCTGTCTGCACCGTACTGGGATAAGACCCGCACCTCCATCCGCAGCAGTGCGAATGTAATGGTGTCCTACGGTTACTCTACCAGCTCGTCGATTGCCGTCTCCCAGACTGACCCGGCAGATCATACAGTTTACTCGACTAGCTCCGACGAGGCGGATACCACGACCATCCTGCCTGACAAGAACGACAAGGTCCATTATACCCTGACGGTGGACAATACGGTCTATGCCTCCCCGCAGGCCCTGACCAAACTGGTGCTTATCAATAACCTGCCGCAAGAGGGAGATCATAACCCCTTCCAGGACGACGATATGCGCGGCAGTGAATACCAGATGAGCCTGACAGAGGGCAATACATTCACCGTAAAGGCCAGCATCCGTCAAAATGATGGTACATTTGAGACAAAGGTAATCGACCCTAAGTACATTAAAATACAGTACAGCAAGGATGTTAGCTTTGATGGGGATGACTGGAACGGTAAGGAATCCGTTAAATGGACGACGAACCCGGAGGGGGCACGATCTTTCCGCATTATTATCGATGACCCGTCTGGTGCAGCCATGCCTGCACACAGCAAAGTTACCGTGGAGTACGACGCCAAAGCAGATACCCCGGACAGCATCGAACCCGGCCAGACCGCTTACAACAGTTTTGGTTACCACTATGAGGTGAATGGCGGAACTGCACTGGAAGCTGCCCCCTCGGGCGTTGGCCTGCGTACCCCGTATGTGCCCACCCTGCAAAAGCGCCTGGAGACCCCGGATGGTGAGGCTATGGCTGCCGGTGCAGATGCAAAATTCAATTTTGTCATCTATGACGGTGCCGCAGTGACCTTGAAGGATGACTTTACCGAAGCCGACCTGGCCAAAGCATTGCAAGGGAGTACCTACACGTATGTGGCAAAGAAGGTTGACCCCGGCCAGATGGAATCCGATGCCCCATGGCTGAAAGACCTGAAGCAGTACAGCTATGCAAACGGCACCTGGACCGCAACTGATACGGCTTGGACATGGAAGAACGGGAGCACCTATCATGTGATCGAGTTGCCGATTACAGGTGACTACCGCTATGGTTCCATTAACCGCAGCACGGCACGCAGCTATAGCTTTACTTACAACTATGCCAATAAAAACACGCTGCAATGTGTAAACATTGGCACCAGTTGGGCAGCGAAGCTGACCAAGATCGAGGAAAACAAGCCTGAGATCAAGCTGCAGGATGCTTACTTTGCCCTGTACAGCCCGGTTGAAGCGGACCAGATGACGAAAGATGCCTGCAGTGCATTGCTCGTTACCAAGAAGCCAGACCTGACGTACGAGGACGAAAATGGCACAAAATGGTACCTGAAGTCTGTGGTCAAGACCGATGCTAATGGCACCCTGACTTGGGCAGGGCTTTCCGAAAGCGAGTACCGGTATGTCGAGGTGCAGGCCCCCAACGGCTATAACCTTGACAGCACAGTGCGCAAGGTGACCCGCCCCACAGGCGGTGGAACAGCATCTGTTTCTGTGACTAACCGACCCGGCTACAACCTGCCGGAAACCGGCGGCATCGGCACTTGGCCGTTTATGACGGCTGGTCTGCTGCTGACCGGCACCGCCCTGGCCCTGCTGCTGAAAAAGCGCAAGACCAACAACTAAAATCATCCCCCGCAGAGCGACCCATCGTAAGGTCCTCTGCGGGGGATTTTTGGCTAAATACACTTTGAGTCCAAAGGTATGAAGGTAACCGTCTAATAATTGACGTCCAGTGGAAATTACCACTTGACCCTTGTCTCAACAACCTTGCCAATTATAAATAGATGGTCAAGCAAATTACTTTTGGCTACGAAATCTTCTCGCGTAGAATTAAAAAAGTGCAAAACTATTGATGACCCTACTTGCTTATACTGCGCAATGAAGCCGACTGGATAAGGATTATAGATAAAAAGGCCGATATCTCCATCGCAAAGACGCTGCTGATAATGAATCAACGCAGTATCACCTGTCATTATCCGAGGTGCCATTGCATCATCGTCAAGGGTATAGTAAATATAGTCATTCGGGTTTGGCACGTATGCCCATGCGGAACCATACTGCTCGTCGAAAATATATGACTTTCCGTATGGTCTGATTTTCCCAACGGCAGGGATGGAATACTCAGCGGGAGCATCAAGGAAATCGTGACCAACGGGGGAGATGTCCTTGGCACCTTTGAGGAGTACATCAGTAGAGATACCCAAGATATCCGAGAGTTTAGAAATTGAGGTAGGGGAAGGAGTGGATACTCCCGTTTCCCATTTGGCAATGGCTTGCTGTGTGACACCCAGCTTTGAAGCAATTTCAGCTTGACTATAGTGTCTGGATTGCCGGGTTCGTTTTAGCTGTTCTGCAAACATTTGTACTCCTTTTGTGTAGTCGGATTCCCCCGGCGGGTCAAAAAGAATTATTGAACAGGCACCTCGACCTCAACATACCATTTCCCAATTGTATTACCAGAAATATTGGAAGAACGCTCAAAAAACAGGTAACGTTCCTGGCCGCAGACGGCGATGGTATAGCGGTCACCCTGACCGCCAGCTTTGGCAGCGGCGGCCTGACGGCGGCAGATAACTCTGTCGATTATAAAGTGTCGACCATCCGGCCATTTAATGATCCGCGGACGCATTACGCCATCCGATTGAATAATGCAATCCACATCTATATAAACGCGCTGCCATTGTGTCATGGTGGGTACCTCTTTAAAAGTCAATTTCCTAGAAAATCTCCATGTGCCTCAAATGGAAGTCGTAGCTCGGAGTATCCCTTGCATAAGAGTAATTTGACCTTAAGCACAATCAACTCTACAGGATATCCAAGTGAGCAAGCTATTTGCTGGACGCTGTATCCATCGTGGCAAAGCGCGAGGATATCATTATCATTTATTAAGTATTCAGCAGCAAAAAGGCTGGCCTCATATTCAGTGGTGGAGGTGTTGTCCAACGAAAGACTTGTGAAAGATCTCGCATCTGCAGAATAGGGGTGGAGAATACAATGCCCTAATTCATGTGCAAGACACACCTGTTGCATTACTTCATCTTGGTCGAGATTCAGGGTTATATGAAGTTTTCCGTGTAGTTGGATGGCAAACCCTCGGAAGGATTCTTGTATATTTCCATAATGCTGTGCATCAACAAGGATACCCTTTGAGTGGGCGAGGGCCATGGGAGAAATATCGCCATATTCTTGCTTGAGAAAAGCAACGGCATCAATAATATACTCAATTGCCATAAGTCACACCCTCCCTTCGGATTACTAGTTTGATACGGCAAAAAGGTATAGTTGGAGAGCCTATCTCTATTTTACCAGATGGAGAGTCCAATAGTCTGTACTTCAATTCTCGGAGTCCTTCTTTTCGGACTCGGCTGCGGCACGACAATCGAGATATGCCTGTGTGAGCGCACGGTAGTAGGCATCCTTGGCGGAAAGTTTGCCACCAGCAAAAAGACCGACATTTTTGGCGAATAACTCATTAACTTCTTCTGCACCCTGATCGCCATAGAGTTCTTTGACTTGGTCGAGCTGAGGAGTGGGGGACTCGTTTTGATTGCTTCTCAAAGCGGAAGGAGTCGTATGCAGTGCCTCAGCAATATGCTGTAAGGTGGTATCCCTTGGAGTACTTTGTCCGGTCTCAATTTTATAGATGCTCACACGAGAAACACCGGATAGCTTTCCGAGTTCTTCTTGTGTGAGTTTTTTACTTTCCCTAAGTTTTGCAATATTGGTTCCCAATGTGTTGGTCATCGTAAAACCACCTTTCCGAAATTAAAGTTAGCATTTTATGAAAACTTGTTGACTTTAAGATTGCTCGCTGTTATCATAAGTACAAGAAAAGATAACTTTTTAATGAAAATGATAACTTACAAGCTAACTATAACACGGCGGCATAGAAAATGCAATACCCTTTTTCGGAAAGGATGAAAAAAGTGAAGCGGGTTATTATTCATAGCGATATAAACAATTGCTATGCATCAATCGAACGGCAACTAAATCCCTCACTTGCAGGTAAGCCAATTGCGGTTTG
>ERZ827104.3864-NODE-3864-length-10148-cov-3.399088_pt1 | contig 10148 bp, 8 predicted proteins | sample MGYA00519781_ERZ827104 | MGnify/ENA primary metagenome ERZ827104 (study PRJEB31778, sample SAMEA3449257) | human gut metagenome | biome: human gut; feature: human-associated habitat; material: faeces | place: United Kingdom | collected 2010/2012 ... | reverse complement strand
CGGCGGAAGAATTCTTATTCCGTGCTTGCGGCAATAGTAAATATAGAACGAGACCCTGTCCGCCGCAGTAAGATAGCTGTTGATGAGTGCAGTCATGAACTCCGCAGGGTACAGGCATTTGAGCAGCGCAGTTCGATAAGCAACCACCGCATAGCACGCCGCATGAGCCTTGTTGAATGCATATGATGCAAAGTCCATCATTTCATCAAAAATCTTCTCCGCCGCTTCCTTCGAAACGCCGCGCCGCAGTGCACCGTCAATTTTCACAACGCCGTCTTCCTCAACGCCGTAGATAAAGTTTTTGCGCTCCTGCGCCATAACATCGTGCTTTTTCTTGCTCATTGCGCGGCGGATAAGGTCACTCCTGCCGAGCGAATACCCCGCAAGGTCGCGGACAATCTGCATTACCTGCTCCTGATAGACCATGCAGCCGTAGGTTGCGTTCAAAATCGGCCGCAAAAGCTCCGTTTCGTATTTCACCGCTCCGGGATTCTGTTTGCACTCAATGTAGCGCGGAATCTGATCCATCGGACCCGGGCGATAGAGCGAAATGCCGGCGATAATGTCCTCAAGGCTTGTGGGCTTCATCTGCATCATGAAATGCGTCATCCCGCCCGACTCAAGCTGAAAAACTCCGACGGTGTCGCCCGAACTTATAAGGTCATATACGCATTTGTCGTCGTAATTGCAGTTGTCAAAGTCCGGAGGCGTTCCCCCGGACCGCTTTATGTATTCGCAGCAATAACGAATCACGGTCAGCGTCCGAAGCCCGAGAAAATCCATCTTCAGCATTCCGAGCTCTTCAAGCTCCGTCATTGTGAACTGCGTCGTAACGGCCTCATCATTGCGCTGAAGCGGAACAAGCTCCATCGTTGGAAGAGATGAAATAACAACACCCGCCGCATGAGTTGAAGTGTTTCTGGGAAGTCCCTCAACCTTCATTGCAAGCATCATGAGCCGCTTCACGCTGTCATCCGTTTCGCAAAGGTTCTTAAGCTCCGGAACAAGCTCCGCTGCGCGTGAAAGGGTGATATCCTTTTCCTGCGGGATGAGTTTTGCAATTCTGTCCACATCCTGGTAGGGAATGCGAAGCACCCTGCCGACGTCGCGAACGGCACCGCGTGCCGCCATCGTGCCGAAAGTCACTATCTGCGCAACATGATCGCTGCCGTATTTGTTTTTTACGTATTCAATGACTTCCTGACGCCGTTCGTAACAAAAGTCCACGTCAAAATCCGGCATACTGACGCGTTCGGGGTTCAGGAAACGTTCAAAAATCAGGTTGTAGCGAATCGGGTCTATGTCCGTGATGCCCATTGCATATGCTGCAATGCTTGCCGCGCCGCTGCCGCGTCCGGGTCCCACGGGTATGCCGTGCGTTTTTGCAAAGTGAATAAAGTCCCACACGATAAGGTAATAATCCACAAACCCCATCGAGATTATAACGTTCAGTTCGTATTCAAGCCTTTCGAGATGTTCCTTTGTCGGCTCACCGTAGCGGCGGCGCAGTCCGTCGGTGCAAAGCCGGCGCAGATACTGTTCGTTCGTCATGCCGTCCGGCGCGGTGAAACCCGGCAGGTGCCGCTTGCCGAATTCGATCGTCAGGCTGCATTTTTGTGCCGCCTCGGCAGTGTTTCGAACCGCCTCCTCATAGCCGCTCATGCGGCGAAGCATCTCCTCTTCCGATTTGAGATAGAATTCATCCGCCTGCATCCGCATTCGGTTGGTTTCGTCCACAAAATGCCCCGTTTGAATGCAGAGCAGAACATCCTGCGCCTCCGCATCCTCCTTTCGGACATAGTGAATATCGTTTGTTGCAACAGTCTTTATGCCGAGTTCCTTTGCAAGCGCATCCAAACGCGGAAGAACTATAAGCTGCTCCGGAATTCCGTGATTTTGCAGCTCAATGTAAAAATCATCGCCGAACATACCCTGAAGGCGTTTTGCAAGGCGGCGCGCTTCATCGTATCTGTTCATCAGCAGAAGCTGCGGAATATCGCCCGCAAGACATGCCGAAAGGCATACAAGCCCCTCACAATGCTTTTCCAGCAAATTATAGTCAATGCGCGGCCGATAATAAAAACCGTCCACAAACGCAATTGAGGACAGTTTGATAAGGTTTTTGTACCCCGTTTCGTTTTTGCATAAAAGCACAAGGTGGCCGTTTTCTCTCGTGCCCTGTTTTTCGTAAATTGAATTCGGCGCAACATAGGTTTCCATGCCGATAATGGGCTTTATCCCCTGTTTCATGCACTCTTTATAAAATGCTATCGCGCCGTACATATTGCCGTGATCCGTTATCGCAAGCGAATCCATGCCCAATTCCTTTGCACGCGAAACAAGCTCGCGTATCCGCGCCGCGCCGTCCAGCAGGCTGTATTCGGTGTGAACATGAAGATGCGTAAAACCCATTCTTTCCTCCTTATGTGCCGATGAACCTTTTCCCCGTGCCGCACTGTTTGCGGAAAACGCGGAAACCGCCCCCACTGAATCAGTCCGGCATTTCCGTCCGTATGTCTTCCGCCATTTCGCACAGTTTTCTGAGGCGGTAATTTGCGGCGGATCTTCCGATGCCTATTTCCTCCGCAAGTTCGGACAGCGGCATTTCAAAATTGTTGAGCCTCGCTTCCGCGACAATGCGAAGCGGCGGCGGAAGATTCTCCGCGCCGACAACGCTCAGAACAAGGCGAATATCCTCCGCCTGCTTCATTGCCGTGCGCGTTGCCTTCTCAATGTTTGCATTTATGCAGTTCACGCCCCTGTTCACAGTGTTGTTGAGTTGGCGCACGATTCGCTGTTCGTTAAGCACCATCACTGCATCCGATGCCCCGGCAAGTGCAAGAAAATCCGACAGTGTCTCCGATTCTTTGATGTACAGCACAATGCTGCCCTTGCGTTCGGTGCACTTGATACGAATTCCGAAATCGGAAATCATCCGTTTTGAAAACATTGCAAGCTCGGCATTTTTGAACACAAGCTCACAGTGATATGCTTTTTTTGGTTCCGACACCGAACCGCAGGCAAGGAACAGCCCGCGAATAAATGCGCGCCGCTGCATCTCTGTTTCGATAACACTCTTCGGAACATGCGGCTCATAACTCTTTTCGCCCTCCGCATCAAAGCTCACAAGCCCGGTCGCCGTCAAAAAATCATCAATACCGTTCCCGTGGAGCAGGAGTTCGCAGTATTCCGCATTCAATCGCTCGTGCTTAACGCGGTTCAATTGGCTTTCAAGCCCGAAATACTGTGCCGCCAGCTTGGAAACAAGGCTCAGCGCCGCTTCGCTTTCAAGCACATAGTGCACACCCCAGCGCCGCATCGCCGGCATCAGTTTCAGCGCACCGATACTCAGAGTGAATGCGCTTAAAAGCGCGTGCGCATCGGCCTCACGCTTTATTTTCTGCTCCGAAATTTCCTTTTTTACTCCGGCAGAGAACGACGGGCATTCGTGTTCGCTCTGTTCCGCCGTTTTTTTTGCATTTTCGGTTTTAAAACCGCTGCCGTCGATTTTGCTGTTGTGTTTTTTTTCTGTCATTTCAAATCCGCACATTCGTGCCGCCCTTTGCGCCGTGTTTTTTTATTCGCCGCCGCAATATTTATCTCAATACTGTTCTATTTCGGTTCAAACCGCGTCCTTATATCATCCGCTTCGGAAACAAGATCCCGATGCTCAAGCAGAACGGAGCATTTGTCTTTCATTCTGTCGTGAAGTGCTTCCGCCATCGCAACGGAACGATGCCTGCCGCCCGTGCATCCGAACGCAACCATAAGCCGCCTCTTGCCTTGCTTTATAAACTCCGGAATCACAAGATCCAGCATGTTTTCTATCATGTTCAGCTGCCTGCGAACATTTGCATCGGAAAAAATAAATCGGCGAACCTCTTCATCCCTGCCGGATTTGCAGCGCAGCTCTTCAATATAGAACGGGTTCGCGGTGTAACGCATATCGAAGATAAAATCCGCATTTTTCGGAATTCCGCGTTTGAAGCCGAAACTTGAAATTATCAGTCTGAGCGGAATGTTCTTTCCCCGCATTAAAATATCCTCAACCGTTTTTCGAAGCTCGTTCAGCCGCATGTTCGTCGTGTCAACGATATAATTCGCCTTCTCCTTCAACGGGATTAGAATTTCGCGTTCGGTTTGAATGCCTATGCCGACATCGTCATTCATCGGGTGGCGGCGGCGCGTTTCGCTGTATCGGCGCACAAGCACGCTGTCCTCGCACTCAAGGAACATTATTTCGTACGGACATTCAAGCCGGCGCAGTTCATCATAAGTGTTGAGCGGATTGTAGCCGAACACCGATTCGCGGCTGTCGATAACAAGCGCGACGCGTTCGATGTTGTTTTCGCTGCTGCTGCAAAGCTCAATGTATTGTTTTGCAAGCTGACAGGGCATATTATCTGCGCATACAAAGCCCATATCCTCAAGAATGCCGAGAACTTGAGATTTTCCCGCACCCGAAAGCCCTGTGACGATTAAAATATACATTCTGTTTTCCTCAGTTTTATCCCGATGTATGTTTTCCGTTTTTGTTTATATTGTTGTACTCGAATTTTATTTAATAATTTTAATCTCCGGCTCAAGCAGAACACCGAATTCTTTATATACGCGTTCGCGCACAAGGTCAATCAGGTTAAGCACATCCGCGCATGTTGCTCCGCCGCAATTGACGATGAACCCCGCATGCTTCGGGCTGACTTCCGCCCCGCCGATTCTTGTGCCTTTGAGCCCCGCCTGTTCTATCAACGCACCTGCGAAATGCCCCTCGGGCCGTTTAAAAGTGCTTCCTGCGGAAGGATACTCAAGCGGCTGCTTTTCTTTGCGGCGCATATTGAATTCCTCCATTCTGCGCCGAGCTTCCCCGTCGGCGTCAACAGCAAGTTCAAACTCCGCTCCCGCAACAACGGCATTCGGAAAGGCGTAAACAGAGCTTCTGTATCCAAGGTCGCCCGCATGAACGATTTTTTTTGCAATGCGTCCGCATTCAACAACGGTGACGCTTTTCAGCACCTGTTTTATCTCCCCGCCGTATGCACCTGCATTCATTGCAACCGCACCGCCGACCGTGCCCGGGATGCCCGCTGCCCATTCAAGCCCCGCAAGTCCCTCGGCGACGGCCGCCTTTGCAGCCGTGCAGAGCAGTGCACCCGCTCCGCATTTCAGCCTTGTTCCGTCAAACCCGACGCCCGCCATGCGCGCACCGATTCGGATGAACAAAGCCTCAACGCCGCTGTCGGAAACGAGAAGATTGCTGCCGTTGCCGATAATATACACAGGGTAATCGCAGCTCCGCGCCGCAGAAAACATTGCGCAAAGCTCGTCCGCATCCTTCGGCTCCGCAAAAAAAGTTACGGGACCTCCGATGCGGAAAGTTGTGAATTCCCGCGCCCGAACATTCCGCCTGAACTGCAGATTTCCGAGAGCCCTTGCAAGCATATCGTTTTTTTCCATTAAAAACCCCGTTTCCTCTCCTCCTGTTTCGGGGATCGCGTTCAAATGCTTCCCGTTCCGGAATGCATGCCGCGGCACAAATCCCCATATTGTATTTTACAGCAAAAACAGGCGTTTGTAAAGGCTTTTCGTCCTCATCTTTTTTTGAGAACGGCTTAAACGGGCGGGCGTTTGTCAAAAAGCGGCTCTCCGCGCCGCTGCACCGGTAAAAGCGTTCGGGAGGTTAAGAATGCTCTCGCTCAAAAGCCCGTATGCTTCCGTCAAAAACGACTGTTCAAACTTTTTCTCCGCCGCAGGGTTCATCGGCATAAGTCCCAATGTGCAAAGCTCGCTCTGCCGCGCAGCGGAAAGCATATCTGCAATAAATTCCGAAATGCAGCCCATTTTTTCGCGCTCCGTTTTCGCCGAAATGCCCACAAACTGCACCTCGTCCGTTTCATTGCAAAAGGGCAGCACCTCGAAATATTTTGCCTTGTTTGCGGCAGCAAGTCGTTCCATATCTCCCGCCGCGCGCGCATCGCCTATGCAGAAATCTCCCTTGCCCTTTTTAAATTCATCAACGCTGCTCCGTTCAAACTTCCCTGCCTCGGTTCCGAATCCGTCGTTTGAACAAGAATCGGCATCGGCTTTGCTTTCGCCGTTCTCCGCAATAGGTTTCAGTATTTCGGTCATTTCCGCCGCAGTCACCCTTTCCGGATAAAACAGCGCAAGTTTGCAGCCCGCCGCAAACGGAAGTGCGCGCAGCGTCCGCCCGTCCATGCCGCAGTCAAAGCCCGCCGGCAGCTCCCCGGCCCCGTATCCGTCACCGAAATCCACAGCCGTGCCGTCGATACCGAAAATCTCGGTTCCGTTCATGATTCGAAGCTCCCTGCCGTTCAAAAAACCGGCAGGAAAGCTTATCACGTCCGGAAATTCTCCGTTTTGAAGCTTCGCTTCCGCTTCCGCTTCCGAAATTGATTCAACCTCAAAATAAACACCGAAATGCCGTCGTTCCGCTCTGTCCGCAATTTTTTTGAGCCACGCTCCCACACTGCCCATATACGGCTTGAATCTGACAACATGCCAAACGTTTATAACGCCCGAAAATTCCTCCTCCTCCGGTTCGAGCCATTCGCGATATTGATCCCGTTCAAGCATCTTTCCCGCACATTTCGGCAGATAGATCATAAACAGCAGCACGGCCGCCAGCAGCACAGCCGCAATCGTTTTTTGAAATCCGTTCATGCCGCAGTTTATGCGCCTTTTGCCGCCTGCATTCCGCAAAAATCAAAAACCGCGAGTGTGCGTCATGCGCATTCACGGCAGTATACAACAGTTATTATTCGCTTTTTTATATTCGCAATGCGTTCTCTCCGCTCGCATATCACTCGAAAAAGCCGTTAAACTCCGGAGTGAATTCCGCGCTTGCGGATGAAAGGCTTTGCGTGTAGATGTTTTCGAATCCGAGGGAAAGTGCATAATCAACGGCCCTTTTGTATTCGCGCTTCAGGAGCCTTCTGTTAAGCGGGGGCTGAAGCTCAAACATCGGTGTATACTGGCTCATCAGTGAAATATGTGTTTCGAGAGGAAGATTCTCCCTGATAAAATCCAGTACTCCGCGCGCTTCATCCACCGAACCGGGCAGAACAAGATGGCGAACGATCATTCCGCGCTTTGCAATTCTGTTCTTATCGATCTGCAAAAACACGCACTGACGCTGCATTTCCCGCACGGCGGCAGCGGCAGCGGAAAAGTAGTCCTCTCTTCGGCTGTATTTTTTTGCGGCGGCGGAGCTTACGTATTTCAAATCCGGAAGATAGATGTCAACAAGCCCCTCCATAAGGCGCAGAGCTTCAACCTTTTCGTAAGCATTCGTGTTGTAAACTATCGGAATGCGCAATCCCCGCATCCGTGCAAGCGGAACGGCTTTTGCAATCATGCGCACATGCGGTGCGGGAGTGACCAAATTGATATTGTTCGAACCGAGTTCCTGCAGGCGCAGCATTATGTCCGCAAGCTCCCCCGCGTCCTTCACAACGCCCTTTGCAGATTGGCTGATGTCCATATTCTGGCAAAAAACGCAGCCCATATTGCAGCCCGAAAAGAAGATCGCGCCGCTGCCTTCCGCGCCGGAAATCGGCGGTTCCTCGCAGTAATGCCGCGCCGCTCTTGCAATGAGCGCGGTTTCGTACGGGTTCCTGTTTCCGAGGCTTTCCGCTGCAAATCCGCCCACACCGCATACGCCCGCATGTTCCGCACGGTTAACCCCGCACTCAAGCGGGCAAAGCCTGCATGATTTTCCGCCGTTTGCAAAAAGTCCGCAGGATTCAATGCCCTCTGTCTGCATTTTTGTTTTTTCCGATGAAATATCCGAAATAATCATTTCATTCCGTTCCGACTCCTCCGTCTCAGGCCGTCGGTTCCCCGTCCTCATTTTTATTCTCCGCCTTCTGCAAGGCGCGGTGTTTTTTCGGCGTGCTGCATTTTTCGGCCGTGAAACGGAACGCAATGATTCCGTTCTCGTACTCGATATCGATTTTTTCGCCCAAAAGGTTAAGCACCTCTGAAACTATCGCAAGGCCGAGTCCGGTGCCGTCACCCGTGTGCGCATGATCCGCTTTGTAGAATCGTTCAAACAGATGTTCAAGGTCGGCAGGATCGACTTCCGCGGGATTGCTGACAACAAACTCATAGCGATTCTTTTCCGCATTTTCAAACAGGTTCACGCTGACCGTGCAGCCGTCCGTTCCGTGTTTTATCGCATTGTCAACCAATGCTATGAGCACCTGCTCAATGCGGTCGGCATTTGTGTACGCATAGTATTCGCCCTCGGGAGCTTCAAGCCGCACGCTTTTGCCGCGCTGTGCCGCCGCATCGTTCATCCTGTCCGCAACATCGTATGCAATTTCATAAAGTTCAACCCGTCCCTTTGAGAACGCAACGCCGCCGCTCTGAAGCCTTGAAAGTTCAAGCAGGTCGTTGATAAGGTTTGAAAGGCGTATCGATTCGCGCAGGATATAGCCGTAGACCTGCGGCTCGAGCATCGCTTCGCTCGTGCCGCTTGCCATGCCCGCGCGCAGCGCGGTCGAGGAGACCTCGATCACGCGGTCGAGCGCGAGCGCTTCAAAGCTGCCGCCGAAGCGCGCACGGAGCTTCTCTGCCTGCGCGGCAAAGGCCGCGGCGCTGTCATCCGCGTTGCGGTAGAAAGCAACAACTTTCGCGAGCTTTGCGATTTCCTCCGGCGCGCGCCAGCTCTCAAAGGAGAAGAACATATCCGTCCCCATAAAGAGCAGCAGCTCGCCGTTGGGGTACTGCCGGCGCAGGGCGCGGAGCGTATCGACGGTATAGCTCTTGCCCTCGCGCGCCATCTCGAGGTCGAGCACCTCGACCTCGATGCCGCTTTGAAGCGCGGCCTGTCCGCCCATGAGACGCGTCATGGCGAGACGGTGCTCGTTCGCGGGACTTCCCTGCTCCATCACCTTGTGCGGCGAGATGCCCGCCGGAATGAGCAGGAGCTTATCCAGCGCGCACTTCTCCGCCGCCTCGACGGCGGCGTTCTGGTGCCCCAAATGCGGCGGGTTGAAGCTGCCGCCGTAAATTCCGATCTTCAATGAAAATCCCTCTTTATCGTCCTGTTCAGACGGTCTTTTTCTTCTTATCCTTCACGAGCGCGATGCGCTTTTCCTTGGGCTTGGCGTGCGTCTCGCGATAGAGCACGAATTTCGTGCCGATGACCTGCACCTGCTCGGAGCGGGTGAGGCGGCTGAGCTCGTCGCAGGCCTCGCGCGCGGTGAGCATACTGTTATCGAGCACGCGGCACTTGATGAGCTCGCGCGCCTCAAGCGCGTCGTTCGCCTGCTTGACGAGATTCTCGCCGATGCCGTCCTTGCCGATGTGGACGATGGGCTCCAGCTCATTCGCCATGGCGCGCAGCTGGGCGCGCTGCTTTCCGGTCAGTTCCATTTATTCGTTTCCTTTCAGATAGTCGTCGAGTGCCGCGGCAAAGGCGCGCAGCGCTTTCCCGCGATGCGAGACGGACGCCTTTTCCTCCGCCGTGAGCTGGCCGAAGGTCTTGCGCAGCTCAGGCACAAAGAATACGGGGTCGTAGCCGAAGCCGCCCTCGCCCATCGGCGCGAACGCGATGGTGCCCGGGCACTCACCCTCACACACCAGCTCGTCGCCGTTCGGGAACGCACAGACGATGGAGGTGTGGAAGTGCGCGGCGCGGTCGGTCTGCCCGCGCAGCATCTCGAGGAGCAGCGTGTAGCGGCCCTTGTCATCCAGTCCCTCGCCGCCGAAGCGCGCGCTGTACACGCCGGGGCCGCCGTTGAGCGCGTCCACGCAGAGGCCGGAGTCGTCCGCCACAGCGGGCAGGCCGGTCGCCTGCATCACCGCCGTCGCTTTCAGGCGGGCATTGTCGGTGAAGGTCTCGCCGGTCTCCTCGACCTCGATCCTCACGCCCAGCTCTGCCTCGCTCACGACCTCCACGCCGAGATGGCGGAGGATCTCGTTCATTTCCTTTAATTTCTTGGGGTTCTGCGTTGCCAATACCAGCTTCATGCTATACCTCCCACGGGTCCTTGTTCCGTTTTTCTTCTCTCTCCCGCGCGGCCTTCTCCTCCTCGCGGCGCTCCGCCGCGCGGTCTATCCGGTCGCCGAGCGAGCCGAGCGTTTTATCCAGCCATTTGCCGGCCTTGTCAGCAAAGGTCTCGATC
>ERZ827104.3851-NODE-3851-length-10171-cov-3.926058_pt1 | contig 10171 bp, 10 predicted proteins | sample MGYA00519781_ERZ827104 | MGnify/ENA primary metagenome ERZ827104 (study PRJEB31778, sample SAMEA3449257) | human gut metagenome | biome: human gut; feature: human-associated habitat; material: faeces | place: United Kingdom | collected 2010/2012 ... | reverse complement strand
AAATTATAAATGAAGGAATAAAAATATTAAGAAAAATAGAAGAAAAACATAATCAGGAGGAAGCAAAAGATGGAAAAAATTAAGATGACAACACCACTGGTAGAGATGGATGGAGATGAGATGACAAGAATTCTCTGGAAGATGATCAAAGAAGATCTTCTGGAGCCATATATTGAACTGAACACAGAATATTATGATCTGGGTCTGGAACATAGAAATGAGACAGATGATCAGGTAACAATCGATGCTGCTAATGCAACCAAGAAATATAAAGTTGCAGTAAAATGTGCAACAATCACACCGAATGCGGCACGTATGAAAGAGTATGATCTGAAAGAAATGTGGAAGAGTCCGAACGGAACGATCCGTGCAATACTTGACGGAACTGTATTTCGTGCACCGATTGTTGTAAAAGGCATTGAGCCATGTGTAAAAAACTGGAAAAAACCAATCACTATTGCAAGACATGCATATGGAGATGTATATAAAAATACAGAGATGAAGATTCCTGGACCTGGAAAAGTAGAACTGGTATACACGGCAGAAGACGGCACAGAGACCAGAGAACTGGTACACAACTATGCAGGACCGGGTGTTGCACAGGGAATGCATAACTTATGCGGATCTATTGAAAGCTTTGCGAGAAGCTGCTTTAATTATGCATTGGATACAAAGCAGGATCTGTGGTTCGCAACAAAAGATACGATCTCTAAGAAGTATGACCATACATTCAAAGATATTTTCCAGGAAATCTTTGACAAAGATTATGCCGAGAAGTTCAAAGAAGCCGGAATTACATATTTCTATACTTTGATCGATGATGCGGTTGCAAGAGTTATGAAATCAGAAGGCGGATATATCTGGGCATGTAAGAACTATGACGGAGATGTAATGAGTGATATGGTTTCTTCCGCATTTGGTTCTCTTGCAATGATGACATCTGTTCTGGTATCACCGGATGGAAATTATGAATATGAGGCAGCTCATGGAACAGTACAACGTCATTATTACAAACATCTGAAAGGTGAAGAGACATCTACAAACTCTGTAGCAACAATCTTCGCATGGACAGGAGCGTTAAGAAAACGTGGAGAATTAGATGGCAATAAAGAATTAATGACATTTGCTGATAAACTTGAGAAAGCTACATTAGACACAATTGAGAGTGGTACAATGACAAAAGACTTGGCACTTATTACAACTCTTGAGAATGTGAATGCTGTGAATAGTGAAGAGTTTATTAAGGCAATTGCGGAACGCTTGAAATAGTGTTTAGTTTATGAGACAAAAATAAGATAAGAACAAATATTTCTGTCACATACCGCTTTGATCCCGTTCTATCCTCATACTGCCGGGTCTTGATCTTGCCCTCGATATAGATTTGAGAACCCTTCCTGACATACTTTTCTACGACCTCGGCCAGACCTTTCCAAAAGATAAGACTATGCCATTCCGTGCGGTCTGGAACCTGGATCCCGTTTTGAAGGGTATAGCCTTTCTCCGTTGTAGCAAGCGATAGATTGGCGATCTTTGTCCCGGCAACTTCTTTCACTTCAGGGTCCTTTCCAGCATAACCGAGAAGGATTACTTTATTTATGCTCATTCTTCATTCTTTTTTTGTTTTGCAAATTCTATAACATATTCAACGCCGGCATGAAATCCTTTCTTATAGCCATCTTTGTATTGGTTATTTGAGATTCCATAGTAGTACGCTGATCCGATACACAGGGTAAGCCCTATGGCGGTCAATACAATTCCTAATCCGAAATATGGATAAGTAATGTCTATACGAAATGGTTTGAGCTGAATAGATATTCCAGATGTCATGACAAATAGCATCAAAAGCGATATTATCGCCCATATTAAAGCCTTAATCATTTCGTGCCTCCTTTCAGTAGTTCTGGGTTGTCGTATATGTTACCAACGACTTCATAATCAAAATTATCAATAATACCATTATCTATATCTTTTTGCTTAGGCATCCGAGTTATAAACTCCTCCCCAAAGCGTATTTCTGGACACATTTTTATAACTCCCGTTTGAGATTCAACCCGTCTTTTTGTCTCATGTTGTTCCTTTATGTGAGGCATATATTGTTCAGGATAGAAATCACTTTTTATAATTTTTCTTTTAACAATATCCCCCTCATATACTTCTTGTCCATTTTTGTCATACAAGCCCGTGAACTGGCCAACGGTTTGTTTATCAACGCACCAATCATCCATCTTAGATGAATTTTCTTTTCGTTGAGAAAGTATGTTGTACTCCCCATCAGGATAAACAATAAGAGATCCATAAACCCATTCGGTTGATTTAGTTATACGCCCTCTGAATTTGATTTTCCGGTTCATAATTATGCTAATTGTTTGATTTTACGATTGTATATTTCTTCACATAGTGCTTCGCACCACTTCCTGGCAATAGTCACTTCAACTGCGTTACCGATGAATTTCTTTTGGTCTGCCTGTGTGCCAATAAGTTCGTAGTCTTTCGGGAAACCCATTATCAGCTTCAGTTCATCAATCTTCAGCATACGCATAGTGATGTCTATGATGTTGTAAAGTGCCATAAATTCTTTGATTTTGACAGTCATAGGACTGTCTGTTTCATAGACTTCAATAGCGACTTCGCCGGTTTCAGTCGTGACAAGATATGGCGGCATTTTATCCATTCTTGCGATGAGCGTGAAACACGGTTTATCGACAGAACCGCCATTTGACGCAAATTGTGGGTTCATCAAGTAGTGCTGCTTCACGGTGACAAGTTTCTGCTTCGGGTTCGTCAGCACAGCCGGGTTGGGCTGTTCGATGCTTGAAAGCTGACCACCGCCCGAATACTCATTTGCGATGAAACTGCAAGATGCAACACCAATTTGACCTACCGTGCATATCGTTTGTGCTGGGTCTTCAATAGAATGACCTGTATTATTGAAGCGATAGTTTACAATAAATTGCGCTTTCACAAATGCGTGGTGGTCAATAGTCGTTATTGTTCCTGCCGGTTCTTCGACAGACACGTTCTTGCTGTCAGGCTGACCGCTGAATTGCTTTGACAGAAAAGACACTGATGCAAGTGCAAGACGCTGTTGTGTCGCGATAGTGGGGCAGGGTTCATCAAGTGACGGCGGCACATACTTTCCGCGTTGGTTCATCGAATTGTATTTCACCATAAAGGCATCTTTGCCACCTGCGACAAACTTAATCAGTCCGGCATATATGCGTTCAAGCGTTTTTTCTGCAAGCGGTTTCTTTCGGTTGAAGATTGATTTGCCTTGATCTTCAAAGTCAAGAACTTCACGCACTGGCTTCCACTTCGGCATTGTGCCGAACAAACTTGCTGCACCTGTCTTGCAATGTGTCTGTTTCGGGAACACAACCGGCAGACCATTCTTCGCAAAGATGCCGAAGAAGCGTTTGCGCGATGTGTATGCGCCGAAGTCTGCTGCGTTCAGTATGCGATGCGTGAAGTTGTAGCCGTATTTCTTCACGTTGTTCACCCACTTGATATATGACTTGCCACGGTCTTTTGACACCGGCTTTCCGTTTTCATCAAGTTCACCCCACGACATAAATTCTTCGACATTCTCGATTTGAATATAATCGGGGTCTATTGCTTCGATGTATCTGAAAAGATGTTCTGCAAGTGTCCGGCTGTCTGCGTCACGTGGCTGACCGCCTTTTGCACGGCTGAAGTTCGTACATTCAAGCGATGCCCATAGCACAACAAGTGCGTCAGGGTTCTTCGTGCGACACTTCTGAAGATGATGCACAAGTGGTGACAGTTCAAGCGTTCTGATGTCTTCTGTGAAGTGAAGCGCGTCCGGATGATTTGCAGCGTGTGACGCAATGGCATTCGCATCGTGATTGACACACGCAATGACTTCTGCGCACTGTTCGCCATGAAGACGCGCTGTGTTCACGCCGGTAGAAGTTCCACCGGCACCGCAAAAAAGGTCTATGTATAATAACTTTTTCATTTCACTATCTTGTTAGGCATTCATTAAACGCCTTTTCAAACACATCCGGACTTAACATTTTATTGGCAATAGCTTGAAATGCCGTAGATATAGCAGGTATATCGTTCAAATTAATGCTTACATCCTTTGGGGTTAGATTATCCGTTATCATTCTTGCGTAAAACATGGCTTTGTCAATAGACAGCCAAGCCAAAGGATTCACAGCTATTGGGACCAATTTTCGCATTGATATGTAAAAATCACGTATTGTAATCTTGGATGTTTGGCATAACATATCAATAGTAGAAGCGATTGATATTAGATGGTTCAGTTCTCCTGAACATCCATTATTTAAAAGCGTCTGACTTATGGCAAACCCGTATTTGTCGATATGAGGTTTAATATCGTCTTCCATGCTTTGCGTTATAACCGCAAGCGTTTCAACATTGACATTCGCAATCCTGCAAATGTTTGTATTGTACGATTCCATGAATCTTTTCAATTCGTTTATGTTCTTCTTTACTCCACGCCTGTAGTATGGAGTATTACGGCAACTATCGTAAATATTAAGTGCGTAATTATAAACTTGATCATTTACGAAGAGGACAATGTAAGTCAATGAAGTAACAAGTCCGTCTGTGTCTTTGTCTATTTCTTCCCAATTATTGTATTGTTTCATAATCATATAGCCATTAAATCAAACAATGTAGGAGCACTTACTTCGTTCTCCGCTTCCCGCAGATAAGAAAGCCCGTCTTTCCAATAATCATAATTGAGTTCTGTTGAAAGTCCCCTACGACCCAACTTGATAGCACAATAAGGGACAGTACCGATACCTCCGAACGGGTCAAATACCAATTCTCCTTTGTTCGAGTACCGTTCAATCAGCCTTTCAACGATATCTAACTGAAGAGGACAAATATGATTTTGTCGTTTCTTTTGTGATTGCTTTGTGTTAAGCGTTCGCATACGAATTACATCATCCCATATCCAATCTTTTTTACTCACAGGATCAACGGCCATAAATGTTTTGGGCAATTTTCCGTATGCTTCTAACTCTTCCGCAAAAGACACGTGTTCTTCATAATTGTAGATATGCTCACGTTCGTAGTTACGGAACAAATGCCGAATCTTATCTATTCCAGCACCTTTCATATCTTCGTATGACAACAATGAATTGCCAGAAGACTTCCAACTTGCATGGGCATCGATCTGCCAACGGGCCAGCGAGTATTCGCTCTTGTCCTTCTTAACAGGCTGGTCGGCATAAGCGCGGGAGGTATCGGTAGGCAACTTGCGAAAAAGCAATACATATTCAGGGCATCCGATTCCCATCTTGGAACCATCCTTGCACATCTCGGTATAGCCCAAACGGTAGGTCTGATTGTTTTCCCTCACCACGTCGGTATCGACCGTAATGCGTCCCATATATCGGAAGCCGTGCTTCATGTAATGAAATACAGTTATTTCGCTGAACGGATCGATAGTTGGCATACCGTCCCCCGTGGCGTTGCCGAACAAAACACGATCTTTCACATGGATGCAGGCCAACCGACCCGGTTTCAAAATGCGCATTAACTCTGGTGTAAGATAATCCATCTGTTCAAAGAACTTATCGTTATCTTCATTGTGCCCAAAGTCATTGTATGTAGGCGTGTATTCGTAATGATTTGAGAACGGGATACTGGTTACGATCAGATCTACAGAGTTACTTTCCATCTTCTGACATTCCAATACATTATCGTTATTGATTGCTTTCCACAACTTGCCGGATTTTTCTTCCCGACTGGCGAACATCCAGCGCATCATCTTTTCCTCGGCCTGCAAACCGAACAAACCGTTATGCCGGACAATATCAGTCATATTTGCGACCATTTCCCGGTGTTGTGCCCATTTCTGCATGAAGCTCTTAAATATTTCACCCTCGCTTTCGGCATAGACCAGATAGAGATCAACGGGATGCTGTTGCATAAAGCGGTATATACGGGCTATCGCTTGGAACTTATCGTTGAAGCGGTAGTCAATGAACATGATTGCTTTATGACAATGATACTGGAAGTTCAGACCTTCACCAAGCATCTCCGGTTTAGCTGCAAGGTATTTCAGCCGGCCATCTTTGAAGTCGGATATTACCTTGTCGGCTTCTTCATCGTCTTGTGAACCATAGACAGCCTTACAACCTGGAATCGCTTTGCATAGTTCCAGCCGTTCAGCTTCCAAGTCATGCCATAAAAGGAAATGGTCGTCCTTGTTTTCCGGGCGATTGATTATCTCTACCACACGGGCAATCTTTTCCTGCATGTTATCTCGGCGTTCTTTTGCCGCGTCAGCAAGTCCGAGAGCAGCCTCACGAAACATTTTCACCTGTCCGTCACGATCAGCTCCAGCCGTAGAATTGTCCACATTCACAATCTCTTCATGTACACGGAGTTCAGGCAACTCATAGCCAGTATCCGGATAACCGAGGTCGGAAGGCTTGGTTAGGAACAACGCCCATGTAGATACCCACAACCAAAATTCTTTTTCCTTATGCGGATAAAGTGTCAAGTTATTCGCTTTCGTGCTGTCTCGCTGAAAGAATCGAGTAAGAGCCTGTCCGGTGTCCATCACACCAAGACAACCAGCATAATGTATAAGTTCCTTGTATCTGTTTGGCGAAGGTGTAGCCGTAGCGACAAACCTGTAAGGGACACCCGAGAACAACGGTAGAAACTCCTGATAGGTCTTGGTGCCGAATCCGCGCAACACGCTGGCTTCATCCAATGATGTTGCAGTAAAATAGGACGGATCTATTCTCACTCCATCCTCACCATCACGCACACGTTCGTAGTTTGTTACCATGATGTCGGTAGGACATATCATCACATCTGCCATAGTTCGGACATAGGTTACTTTCATGTGCAAGTGTTGTTCCGCTTGTGTTAGGAACTCGACTACTACACGCTTAGGGCAAACGATCAATCCCTTGCCTCCTTTATGGTTCAAGATTACCCGAAGTATTTCCAGCTGGGTGACTGTCTTTTGCATACCGAAGCTGGAGAATATAGCACGGCATCCACCGGCAACCGCCCAACGAACGGTATCTTTTACATGAGGGTATAATGTCGGGGTAATTTCTTCCGAATTAATATAAAACCCCGTTTGATGACAGATAGCCATCTTATTTCTTAGAAATTCTATATATTCCATGATAATTTTAATTATTTCAATTTTGTATCCACCTCCTCAAACACCACACTCTCACTATCCGGCCTATATTTGGCAAAACAAGCCGTCATATACTTGCAACTATTCGCACCACCCTTGCTACGGAAAACGCATTCGCGACAAATTACCATTTTACCCTTTACGATAGCTCGGAAACGCTTTATTATCAGTGTCCGATCTGCGAAGTTTACAATGGTGCCAATAGGTGCTATTCTTAACTTTTCTACTGTTTTCATTTTCTTAGCTTGATTATTCTGATTCCATAATCTTTTTCAGAAACTCCAAATGATCCGGAAATGGTACGGAGTTCTTGTCTTGCTTCTCGTATCTTTTTTCTCGTTGTCTTTCCTGTTCTTCCCGGTCGTATTTCTCCAGTTGCCTTTTTCTGTATGCTTTGAACTCAATTAGAGCAGACATGATCACCATAGGATCCACAACACCGTAAAAGGTGCCATATTCGCCAGTTTTCAACTTGAAGAAAAAAAGCAACAATTCGGAAGCTTTCAGGTAATAGTATTCCACACGTATCATCACGGAAAGCTCCAAAACCTGTTGGAATGTAGGCTTCTCTTTTACACCGGCAAACTTGTACAAGTCCATCAGTTGAGCAATTATCCAAGTATTCACCTGTTCATCTGGATAGGTTTCTCCGAGCAAAGCCAATGAAGGCGCATTCCCCTTGAACGAACGTTCCACATTTTGAGCACATACAACCTGTAATGAAGGATTGAACTTTTTAGCGAAACTTTCACCGTCCCCGTATCTATTTACTACTAACCGTGTCCTTTCCGAAAGCTTTTGCGGCATATTCGAGGATTTCACGGTCTGTTTGTTCCTCTCGTGATTTTGCCCCGTTTGGAATTGCCGGATAGTTTCTGCTATTCTTGTTGTCATAATTACCTGATATTACTTTCTCAAAATTCGTTGATTTGATAAGCCAATCGAAAGATGCTGTCCAGCCTTTTTTGTTCTGACCTTTCAAGAAATCGCTTTGATATGCCCTATGAATCATGTCGGCAAACGTCTTTTTGCCATAAGATTTTATACGTGCGTTAATCATCCCTTTACGGCTATCAGAAAGCGGAGTCCTGACCGAACCAAATACACCTTTTGTTTCCTCATTGAAGAATTTGACAAGTTCGGAGTAGTCGATATGTTCGGCGTGGGGCTGCGAAGTCCCACATACAAGAGATTCGTTAGAATCTCCTATATTATTTTCTTTTCTTTTCTTTCCTTTACTTGCTATTGTTTTTTCGACTTTTGCTATAGCATTGCTATCGTTTTCCGTAGCATTTGCTATAAATTCCGTAGCATTTGCTATTTCTGACTCTTTTTTCCCCCATCTCTTAGCGACACCTTTCTTTCCAGCCTCGGATCGTTTCTTCGATTTATCGTCTTTGTATCCCATTCTTTTCTTGAAGCTTTCGGAGTAGAAGTACTTACCATCCTCAGTAAAGACAAATAACCCAAAATCTTCAATCACGGATTTAATTAAGGAAGCATCTTCACGAAGGTCAAAAGCTATCATGTTATAATCTTTGACACTCATGTATTCTGGCTCCTCTCTAAGACGTTCTAAAATCATGAAGAACACTCCATATCCGGATGCCTTATGCCTCATTCGTAAGCGTATCAGCTTGTCTGAGTTCCTAGCGTTGCTGTCGTGGGGGAAATAACTCGTTAGCTCTTTCATAATCAAATCGCATAATCACAGTTTCGTTTGCTGTCGGCAACGAAACGCCTGTTGAAAAAACTACATAGAACCACTTTGGGATTCCCCATTGATACCTTGACCGGCTTCCCTCTCTTACATTTTGAGCAGGTATCCGGACGGATGGCCTGTCGTTCGTTCTTCTTTACCATATCTTTAGAATCTTACGTTTGTCAATTGTCTTCCTCTTGAAAACACAGCCCACTTTCCGTTACCCGTGTCTTTCAAATGCAAATCGGAAACTTCACCGAAACGGTTGATGTTACCGCATAAATCCACAAACCATGCGGCTTCCTTATCTTTATGAGGACGGATGCAACGACCTACAATCTGGTAATACATCGCAAGTGACATGGTAGGTCTGGCCATAACAACTGTGTCAAGTTCTGGGTAATCAAAGCCGGTAGTAAGTACACCAACATTGGCTACTACAGGTATTTCCCCGACCTTGAACATTTCGAGTATTCTTTCACGTTCCTTCTTTGGAGTATCACCGGAAACAATGACACATCCGGGTATGGACATCGTCAATCGTTCCGCTTCTTTCAAAAACCGGGTAAATACCAAAATACCCTTCCTCTTGCCTCCTGCTTTCGGATTCATCAGCCTTTGGACGATATGAACGATGTAACTATAAAAGTCTATCCGTTCATATTCCTTTTGGACTGACTTATCGGTATAGTCGGCTCCGGTAGTGTTTATCTTCAAATTGAGTTCGTTCCATCCGGTAGGATTCATCGGATAGTAGTTCACCTTTGAGAGATAGCCCATATCAAGCAAGGTCGATACCTGTACATGATAAATGACCTCTGAAAACACATGGGGCTTTGTCCGGGTTATGAATTTTAGCATAGAGCCGAAGTCACGGCTGGAACTCAAACGATATGGCGTTGCCGTTAATCCAAGAACCTTACACTTCACAGCATCGAAGAAATCCTTGTACATTCCCTCTATCGGATTCACAAGGTGACACTCGTCCACGATGATATTCTTGAAGTGGGCAAAAAGTTCCGGATGGCTTTTCACGCTACCGATGGTTGCGAATGTTATCCGGCTTATCTCTTTTGAATTGAAGGAGGCGGAATAAATGCTACAATCGAGAATCCCGTAAGAACAAAGTTTCTTGAAGTTCTGTTCAAGAATTTCCTTGCTCGGCTGGAATACCAATGTATGACCGTCAAGTCTTGAAGCGATGTCAGCTATGATAAGGCTCTTTCCGCTTCCTGTAGGCAATACCATGATAGCATTTGTTTTCTTCGCCTTGTTATTGAAGAAGGAAACGGCAGCATCAGAGGCTT
>ERZ827104.3846-NODE-3846-length-10184-cov-2.798993_pt1 | contig 10184 bp, 8 predicted proteins | sample MGYA00519781_ERZ827104 | MGnify/ENA primary metagenome ERZ827104 (study PRJEB31778, sample SAMEA3449257) | human gut metagenome | biome: human gut; feature: human-associated habitat; material: faeces | place: United Kingdom | collected 2010/2012 ... | reverse complement strand
GACCCCGCGAATATCGCTGGAGCGGTAGTCCATATCCCCTAGTTTCGCATGGGAAAAATCCGCCCGGGCAAGGCGGCTTTCCTCCAGCGCCAGAGAGGAAAAAACAGACTCGGCGAAAAAGGCTTCGGAAAAATCGCTGGATCGCAGCAGACAGTTTTTCCATCTGCTTCCAAGAAAGTTTGTATAAGGTGCAACCACATGTAGAAAGGCAGTGTCGCGGAGCACCGCACCGGAAAACACTGCGCCGGATAGCTTGCAGTTTTGAAACACCACCTGGTGAAAGGAACAGTCCGGCAGTTGCAAATTGGAGAGATCGCAGGATTCGAACACCACGTCCCCAAAGCGGAAATTTTCCAGCCGGCAACGAATGAACCGGCAATTTGTAAAACGGCATTGATCTACATCACAGCCGCGCAGCTCAAGAGCCTGCATGGTCTGACCGGAAAACAGCATGCCGCGAATGTCATCCACATCGGGGGAAAATGCTTCGGCCAGATCTTTTTCAGGAAGGGAATCCGGCAAGATGGGAAAAATAAGTTTCATAGGTGCATCGCCTCCTGTTCTGAGAACGATTATAACCTCGGAACTGCACCTGTGCAAGCAAAAAGCAAAAGGGGTTATTTTACAGATAAGTCATAAATTGTTTTGTGATATTTGTGAACAATTTTAATAAAAAATATTAACAAATATATTGAATTTTGGTGAAATTTTTGATATTATAAACCCACAGTTTAATACGCAGCATGTTTTGAGGCCTGCGTACATAAAAGGAGGAAACTGCATGGAGCTGTTTAAATTAGTAGGCGTTCTGTTTGTGGTGGTGGGATTTATTCTCAAATGGGATACAATCGCAACGGTTGTTGCGGCGGGCATTATTACCGGCTTAGTTGCGATGATGAACGGTACGATGACTTTTATAGAAATTTTTGAAACGCTCGGTTCATCGTTTGTATCCCAGCGAACTGCCACCCTGTTTGGGCTGACCGTAGGGATTATTGGCATTTGTGAGCGGTATGGACTGAAGGACAAAGCAGTGGATTTTATTAAAAAACTCAGCAAGCTTACCACCGGCGGAAAGGGTATGGCTGATTATCCGTACCCTTTCCGCCGCATTTTCTCTGCGTCTGGGCGGCCATGTGCAGTTCATCCGCCCGATTATCCTGCCGATGGCGGAAGGCGCCGCTTATGCGAAATTCGGAGAAATTGATGAAAAGGGTGAAGATGAGATCAAGGGTGCGGCCGCGGCAACCGAAAACTATGGCAACTTCTATGGTCAGAACTGTTTTATGGGCGCTTCCGGCACGCTGTTGATCGTCTCTACCTTGGTCGCGCAGGGATATGAAGTCGATGCGTTGCAAATTGCAATGGCCTCCTGGCCCATCGCGATTGTCAGCATGGTCGTGGGCATTGTGATGAATTTCTTTGTGGATCGCCGTCTGGTTGCCAGATATGCAAAGAAATCTCCGACCGCAAAATAGAATCGGAAATTTGTGAGGAGGCATATTTCGTATGGGTATCAATTTAGTTCCAACTGAAATCAGCAATATTTATAATCCTATTTTAGCGGAGGTTTTCTTTGCCATCATCGGTTTGGTGTTTATTGCTACCGGTATAAAGGCGTTTCGGGATTCGGCAACTGCCAAACATATTACTACTGGTATTTTCTGGACGATTATGGGCGTTTGCTTTATCGTCGGCCAGTATATTCCTTCGTGGATCGTAGGTGTTTTGATTGTTGCCAGCGCAGTTATTACCGCTATCGGAGGCGTGGTGCAGACCAAAAATGACGTGCCTACCAAAGAAGAAACCCGAGCCAACGCGGACCGAATCGGATATAAAATTTTCATCCCGGCCTTAACACTGGCGCTGGTGTCTGTGGTAGCGGCATGGCTGGGGCTGGTGTCCGGCAACAATGCGATCGGCGTTTCGGCTGTTTTTGGCGCAATTGCGGTGTTTGCGATTACCAAAGCCCCGGCCAAGAGCATTGTTACCGAAGGAAGCCGCCTGTTGGATAATATGGGCCCGGTTGCTTTTTTGCCGCAGCTGCTGGCGGCGCTGGGGGTGTTTGTTACCAGTCGTCCGGTGTCGTTTGCCGTGCTGAAAGCAAAGGTAAAAAAGGATGCCGCAGCCGTGCTCCCCGGCCGCTGCTGGCCGGAACGGATCATCGGTGCAGTCCTCAGCTTCGGCGTGCTGACGGCCCTGATCTTTACGGTGTATGCCAGCAACGATCTCTATAACTCTTTCCATGTCAGCAACGCCTACTATGTCCCCTCCGTATTCAACGAGCTGGGCTTTCCCTACTGCTTCTGCCACCAGTTCACCACCTACCCTGTGGACAGGCCGGAGGGCTTCTCCAAATCAGAAGCCGCCGGGTGGGAAACCGGGGAGCAGACGGGACTGGGGCAGGACGTCAGCATCATCATGGTGATGAACGAGGCGTTCTCCGACATCACGGATCAGCCCATGTTCGACTGGACGGAGGAGACTGATCCCCTGCCCAACCTCCACGCGCTGCAAAACGATCCTCACGCCGTTTCCGGACATATCGTGGTTCCCGGCTTTGCCGGCGGCACTGCCAACACGGAGTTTGACGTACTGACGGGTATGCAGACCAATGCCCTCTCCGCCACCACCACCTCCGCCATGCGGGTGGTGAATCGGAATCTGGACAGCCTGTTCCGGGTGTTCGGCGCCGACGGCTACCGCACTTCGTTCTATCACCCCGGCGACGCCTGGTTCTACAACCGGGAAAATGTCTACCGCTGGCTGGGGGCGGAATATGAGGCCTTTTCCAGAGATATGGAAAACCTGGAATACAAGGGCCGCTGGGTCACGGACGACTATATGGCGGGCCAGATCGAGCAGGAATTTGAAACCGCCGTGGCGGAGGGACGCCCCCTCTTCAATTACACCACCACCATCCAGAACCACATGAGCTACACCGCCGACAAGTACGGCGAGGGCCACACCTTTGCGCCCATTTCCACCACGGCGGACATCTCCGACGAGACCCGCACCATGCTGGAGGTCTATACGGAGGGCGTCCGGGACGCCGACGCCATGCTGGGACGCCTGACCGCCTATTTTGAGGAGCGCGGCGAGCCGGTGGTGCTGGTGTTCTACGGCGACCATCTGCCCTATCTGGGGGATAACCAGAAGGGCTACGCGGAGCTTGGTTCCGAGGTGACGGCTGCCGAAAACGACCGAACGGACATTCTCTGCTCCTATAAGACGCCCTATGTGATCTGGGCCAACAGCGCCGCGGCGGAGACACTGGACTGGGACAGCGCTGTGGCTTCTCTGGAGCTGCCGGAGGACGGGGTCATCTCCGCCGCCTTCCTTGGCAGTACCCTGCTGGATCTCACCGGCCGCACCGGGGAAGATCCGTGGTTCGACTTTCTGGGTTCCCTGCGGCGGACAGCGCCGGTGGTGCAGAAAAAAACCTACATTCTGGCGGACGGCACCGTGCTGCCCCAGCGGATCCTGAACGAGCAGACCGACGAGGCCGCAGCAGCGCTGAAGGACGCCGTACATAAGTGGCGCTGCTGGAGTTATTACAAGCTGAAATACCAGACCGTGGAATAAAAGTGCGCGGCGCGGATCCAACATCAAACAGAAGCCCGGAGGATGCTGCATCCTCCGGGCTTCTTCTTACGTTTTCGCGTGGATCTTCTCCCCGCACTTGGGACAGGTGATGACGATTTTTCCCTTGCCCACCGGCACACGGCACACGGCGCCGCACTTGCAGGTGAAGTACTTGTGATCCCTGTCCGCCCGGCGGGCCTTGGCTCCGGCGGCGTTGCTTTTGATCTTCCAGAACCAGTTCATGAACTTCTGGTTCTCCTCCCGCCGCTTGGGCAGGTTCTTGGAGAACATTCGGAAGAGAATGAAAACCATCAGCACCCAGAGCAGTGCTTCACAGGCGATGGCAGGCGCCCGCAGCCGCAGGAGATTAAAGAGAATCTCGGCCAGAAGGATCCCGATGTAGCCCCGCAGGAGCGCCTGATTCATCTGATCCATGCCGTTCCGCCCGTACATAAACCGCGCCATGGCGCATCTGAATTTATAAAACATACGTCTGCTGCCTCTTTCCATTGGCATCCGTCAGGATACCAAAACTGTTTACCTTCACATTTTAACGGAAAGGTCAGGGAAAGGCAACGGTTCGGGTGTGAAGTTTACAAAAAAGTAATTTCTTTCCGGGAACTTCCGTGCTAAAATCATATTCGATAAGAAAAAACAAAAAGGAAGTGTTTTGTTCATGGCGAAAAAACAATTCAAGGCGGAATCCAAGCGCCTGCTGGATCTGATGATTAACTCCATCTACACCCACAAGGAGATCTTCCTCCGGGAGATCATTTCCAACGCCAGCGACGCCTGCGACAAGCTGTGCTATCAGGCGCTGACGGACGACAGCGTGAAGATGACCCGGAAGGACTTCAAGATCGACCTGTCTGTCAACAAGGACGCCCGGACCATCACCGTTACGGATAACGGCATCGGTATGGACAAGGAGGATCTGGAGAACAATCTGGGCGTCATCGCCTCCTCCGGCTCCTATCGCTTCAAGCAGGAAGTGGGCGACGACGCCAAGGATACCGACGTCATCGGCCAGTTCGGCGTGGGCTTTTATTCTGCCTTCATGGTCTGCAATCAGGTGACGGTCCGCACCCGGAAGTTCGGCAGCGACACCGCTTACCAGTGGCAGTCCTCCGGGGTGGACGGCTACACCATTACGGAATGTGACAAGGAGAGCGCCGGCACCGAGGTCATTATGCACCTGAAGGACGACACCGAGGACGAGCATTACAGCGAATTTCTGGACGAGTGGAAGCTGAAGGAGCTTGTGACCAAGTACTCCGACTATATCCGCTTCCCCATCCGCATGGCTGTCACCAAGACCCGGAAAAAGGAGGGCAGCCCCGACGACAAGCCGGAGTATGAGTCCTATTCCGAGGTGGAGACACTGAACTCCATGGTGCCGATCTGGCAGCGGAAGAAGTCCAGCGTAAAGCCGGAGGAGTACAACAAGTTCTACCGGGACAAGTTCCATGAATATCAGGATCCCCAGCGGGTCATTACCGTGTCTGCCGAAGGCGCTGTGACCTATAAGGCGCTGCTGTTCATCCCCGGCGAGACTCCCTTCGACTACTACACCAAGGAGTACGAAAAGGGATTGCAGCTCTATTCCAGCGGCGTTCTCATCATGGACAAATGCGCCGACCTGCTGCCGGAGCATTTCCGGTTCGTCCGGGGCGTGGTGGACTCCCCCGACCTGAGCCTGAATATCTCGCGGGAGCTGCTGCAGCATGACCGGCAGCTGAAAGTCATTGCCGCCAATCTGGAAAAGAAGATCAAGAGCGAGCTTGGCAAGATGCTCAAGGACGAGCGGGAGAGCTATGAGATCTTCTGGAAGAACTTCGGCCGCCAGATCAAATACGGCGTCACCGCAGACTATGGCGCTCACAAGGAGCTTTTGCAGGATCTGCTGCTGTTCTATTCCTCCACGGAGAAGAAGCTGGTGACGCTGGACGAGTACGTTTCCCGGATGAAGGAGGATCAGAAGGTCATTTACTACGCCGCCGGTGAGACAGTAGACAAGATCGACAAGCTGCCCCAGCTGGAAGCCCTGAAGGATCAGGGCATGGAGATCCTGTACTTCACGGAGGAGGTGGACGAATTCGCCGCCCAGATCCTCCGCACCTACAAGGATAAGGAATTCCGCTCCGCCATGGACGGTGCGGCGGAAGAATCCGCTCAGGAAAAGGCCAAGGAAGCCGCCGACGCCCACAAGGACGTGTTCTCCTTCGTGAAGGAGACGCTGGGAGACGCCGTCAGCGAGGTGAAGCCCGCTGTCCGGCTGAAGTCCCATCCCGTGTGCCTGACGGCTGGGGAAGGTCTCAGCTTTGAGATGGAAAAGTATTTCCAGATGATGCAGCCGGAAAGCGGCATCAAGGCCCAGCGGATTCTGGAACTGAACACGGAGCATCCTGTGTTCGCGGCGCTGGAAGCCGCCGTCACTGCCGACCCGGAAAAGGCGAAGAAGTACGCCAGGCTGCTGTACGATCAGGCACTGCTGATCGCCGGTCTGCCGCTGGACGATCCCTCTGGCTACACGGATCTGGTGTGTGAGCTGATGAAATAAAGTCGCTGCCTGAAAAGGGGGGCTGTTTCCTTTGGGAAGCAGCTCTCTTTTGTTTTGCGGAGATGCCGGCAAAGTGCGCTGATAGAAGAACGAAAAACCGCCGCCGTATGAAATCCATACGGCGGCGGTCTGCACGTTGTCCGGCGGCTCAGCCCCAGAGGGCGGACAGCACGGGAATGATCTGCTTTTTCCGGCTCATGACTTCCGGCAGGAACACCGGGTTCTTTTCACCGGAGATATTGAACGCCTGACGGATCGTGTCCTCATCGCCTACATACAGGAGATAGGAGCCTTCCTTCAGCACGTCGGTGATCATCAGCAGTACGGTGTCCAGACCATAATCATGACGGATCCCGCGCATACAGTCAAGAAACTCCTCCGTCCGCTCCGTGAGACGCTCGGCGTCCATGCAGGTGACCTGACTGACCGCCAGATTGTGGCCTGCGATGTGGAACTCCTTATAGTCGGTTCCGATGATCATCTCGGCGCTCTTATCGTCGCTGACAGAGGCGGAGAATACAGTTTTTCCCAGATCCTCCAGAGAGACGTTGGCAATGCGGGCCATGCGGTTGGCAATGTCAATGTCCCGCTGCGTGCAGGTGGGAGACTTGAACATGACCGTGTCGGAGACGATGGCGGAAGCCATAAGGCCCGCCATTTTCGCTGTGGGCATCAGTCCCTTTTCCTGATACATATCCGCCACGATGGTGGCGGAGCTGCCCACCGGCTCGTTGCGGACGTAGATGGGGTTGGTGGTCTCGATGTCCGCCAGACGGTGGTGATCCACGATTTCCAGAATGTCCGCCTGATCCAGACCGGCCACGGACTGGGCCTTTTCGTTATGATCCACCAGAATCACCTGCTTCCGGCGGGGACGCAGCAGGTGGAACCGGGACAGCGTTCCCACCACGTGCTCATGCTCGTCCAGAATGGGGTAGGCCCGGAACCGGCTTTCCAGCACGGCGTTCCGTACGTCGTCAATGTAGTCGTCCAGATGGAAGCACACCAGATCGTGGCTCTTGCAGATGCGCTCAATGGGCAGGGCGTGGCAGATCAGATGCACGGCCCGGTAGGCGTCATAGGGGGTGGAGATGATGCAGGTATCCGTGTCCATATCCAGCAGCTCCTGCTGCACCTCCGCCTGACAGACGATGACGCAGGCGGCGTGCAGCTCAATGGCCCGGCGGATCATATCCGGCTGGTCGCCGCAGACAACGATGGATTCCGAAGAGGAGAACAGCAGGTTTTCCCGCCCGGCAGGCAGGGCAATGGTCACTTCGCCGGAAACCTCGTCCCGAACCTGACCGCCTGCGTTCAGCACCCGGCCTTCCAGAACGGACAGCAGATTGTATACCGGCACGTGTTCCACCAGTGCATTGCGGACGGCCAGCATATCGTAGCTGGCCACGTCCCCGGCAGAGAGCATTCCGTACAGGGTGCCGTCCTCATTGGCCACCGGCAGCACGGAGATCCGGTCGGCCTGCATGGTCTGCCATGCCCGGCTGATGGTGGCGGCGGCAGACAGAGTGGGGGGGGTATCGAAGTCCAGATCCCGCACCTGCGTGCGGACGTTGTTGATCAGCTCCGGCGCCTTGACCCCGAACCGATCCAGCACAGCCTGCGTTTCATCGCTGATCTGTCCCAGCCGGGCGGCGCAGTACTGCCGCTGCCCCAGCGCGTTTTTCAATGCGGCATAGGCTATGGCGGATACGATGGAGTCGGTATCCGGGTTGCGGTGGCCTGTGATGTATACTTTGTCCATGTGACACTTCCCTTTCTGACGTGGAGGGTAAAAATTCCGAATATAGATGATACGATGGACGCTCTTTTTTGTCAACGGTACTTTTGACAAATAGGGTGCGAAAACAATCGTTTTCGCACCCTATTTTGCATAATCGTCATAAAATAATGAGATTTTTGGGAGACAGCGTGATGTCCTGACAGCCGTTTTCCGTCAAAATGACGACATCCTCGATCCGCACCCCCAGCTTCCCCGGAAGGTAGATCCCCGGCTCCTCGCTGATGACGGTCCCCACCGGCAGCGGCTGGTGGTTGGAGGGGGTGGCGTTGGGGTTTTCGTGAATCTCCACGCCGACGCTGTGGCCGAAGCTGTGGCCGAAATAGGGGCCGTAGCCGGCATCCTTAATGACCTGCCGGGCGGCGGCGTCCAGATCGTGACCGGTGATGCCGCCCTTGGCGGCGCCGATGCCTGCCAGCTGGGCCTGAAGCACCGTTTCGTAAACAGTCCGCATTTCATCGGTCACATGGCCCACCGCCACGGTGCGGGTCATATCGGAGCAGTAGCCGCCGAACTTGCAGCCGATGTCCATGGTGACGAATTCCCCGTCCTGAATCAGCTTTTCACTGGGGACGCCGTGGGGCAGGCTGCCGTTAGGGCCGGACACCACGATGGGGTCGAAGGACTTGTCCTCCGCGCCGTAGTGCAGCATGAGGTAGAGGATGCGGGCGGCGATCTCCTTTTCGCTGACGCCGGGGCGGATCTCCTTTAGGATATCGTCGAAGGCTTTTTCCGTGATCCGCTGCGCCTGAATCATGCAGTTCAGCTCCTCGCTGTCCTTCACGGCCCGGAGATCCCACAGAAGCTGCGTGGCGGGAACCAGTTCGCAGGAGAGCTTCTCCGAAAACCGGCGGAAGTCCGCCACGGTCATGTATTCGTCCTCATAGCCCATGCGGGTGATGTGCTCCCGCTGGATCACCTCGTTGATGAGGGCGGAATAGGGATGCTCCCGATTGGCCTCCCGGATCTCCGCGTCCTGCACATAGCGCCCGGCGGCCTCGGTATAGCGGCTGTCGGTAAAATAATAATTGTGATGCCGGGTCACTACGGCAATGCCGTCGCTTCCGGCGGAATGGAAGCCGCAGGCGTAGAAGCGGTTGGCCTCGCAGGTCAGCAGCACGGCGTCCAGATGATGCGCCTGCAGCCCGGCGGCGATCTGCTTGAAATGGTTCATCTGAGATTCCTCTTTTCCAGAATGATCGGGGGCGGGAAAACGTCCCTCCTGTGGCTGGTAGTGTAGCAGAAATGGAGGAACTTGTCAAAGTGTTTCAACTTCCCGTGAATTTTCTTTCCGTTTTGTCAAAATTTACAGTTGACTTTAGTCGTTTAAAGCTGTATTGTAATACCATCAACCGGCCGGACACGGCGGAAAGGAGTCCCTCATGCGTTACGGAATGTTTACGTCCTATTACCGTTACGCACGCTCTTTTGCGGGCTTCTTTCGCAATGCAGAAAAGGAACAGACGACCTGTCAGGCATAAGGTACTTGCCTGTTGGATGTGAGGGGGTTCTGTTCCGCGGACAGGCCCCTTTTCTTTTTGCCGTCACGCATTCTGTTCATTGTTCCGGATACGGACTCAAAGGAGAAGATGATTATGAAGAAGAAAATGCTTGCACTTGCTCTGGCTGCGGCCATGATGCTGTCTCTGGCCGCCTGCGGCGGTTCCAAGACCGATGATCCCGCCGACACCTCCACCGACGCCCCTGCTGACGCCGACACCTCTGCGGACGCTACCGTATACAAGGTCGGCATCTGCCAGCTGGTTCAGCACGAAGCTCTGGACGCTGCAACGCAGGGGTTCATTGACGCCCTGAACGAAGCACTGCCCGGTCAGGTGGACATTGAAAACAACAACGCTTCCGGCGACGCCACCAACTGCGCCACCATTGTCAACGGCTATGTGTCCGAGGGCGTGGATCTGATCATGGCCAACGCCACCACAGCCCTGACCGCCGCTGCTTCCGCAACTGCCGATATCCCCATTCTGGGTACCTCCATCACCGCTTACGGCGTGGCTCTGGACATTGATGACTTCAACGGCACCGTGGGCGGCAACATCTCCGGCACCTCCGATCTGGCCGACCTGAGCAAGCAGGCCGACATGATCACCGAGTGGTTCCCCGATGCCAAGAAGGTGGGCCTGCTGTTCTGCTCTGCCGAGCCTAACTCCCGCTATCAGATCGAGGAAGTTGCCACCTGCCTGGCTAACAAGGGCATTGAGACCCAGGAGTTCGCCTTCA
>ERZ827104.3836-NODE-3836-length-10212-cov-3.512159_pt1 | contig 10212 bp, 12 predicted proteins | sample MGYA00519781_ERZ827104 | MGnify/ENA primary metagenome ERZ827104 (study PRJEB31778, sample SAMEA3449257) | human gut metagenome | biome: human gut; feature: human-associated habitat; material: faeces | place: United Kingdom | collected 2010/2012 ... | reverse complement strand
ATAACATATTTTTTACATATTTTGCTTCAATTACATTATTTTATATAACAAAAAATTAAATTATTTTATATTTAAAACTTCACTCTAACTTTTCCCTTTCATCCTCTTCTCCCTCTCCTTTGCAACAATCTTAACAATAGAACTATTACTCAAATTATATTTTCTAGCCAAAACATTCGCAGTCATTCCTTTAACAACATAATCTTCAAATATATTCGAATTTCTATTTTTCTTTTTAACCTTTTCACTCACTGGCACATAAATATAACCCCCTGAGTATATATCCACAATCTCATCATATTTTTCATCGCCAACTATATTGTATAGTGGCACCAAATCTGGTGGTATATCCCTTTCTAGTTTGTTATCTTTGTATTCGTTCATATTCCTTTCCTCCTAAAATTTATTTCTTATTTATATTGTATTTTTTTTCTTATGAAAACTTCTACTCGTAATACTTCACTTTTTGTCATTTTATAAAGATTGAAGTATTTATATGACAATATTTCAAAAGAAAATTCTTTTATAAAAGTGTTTTAGATAATTACAAGTACTCTATAGTATCATTTAACCAAGAAAACAAATTAGTTTTCAAACAAGAAAGGAGGTGCAAACATGGCTGAATCTAAAAAATTAGTACTAGTATTTAAAAACTCTATCGGTAAAGAAGTTACTTTCACCATCGAGGACCCAAAAGACGCATTGACAGAAGCCGAGATAAAAGCGGCGATGGATTTAATTGTTGAAAAGAACATCTTTAAGAAAAATAATTATGATTTGGTTGAAGCTGTTGAGGCTAGAATCGTAAATACTCAAACTCAAGAATACGATCTTGTTGTGTAGGCTAGGGTTTGGTACTAAATAAAAAAGAAAGGAGGTTACTTTTATGGCAGTTGTAGTTACAAAAAACTTATCATCATTAAAATTGTACCTAAATAAAGGCTTAGATGAAAATTCTAAGCAAATAACTGGTACTAAGACTTTTAATTATGTAGATTCAGAAGCGACTGACCAAAATGTTTTGGATGTTGCAAATGCACTTGGTAATCTGCAAAAGCACGATGTATATAACATTGTAAGAATAGACAACAGTACTTTATCTGAATAGATAGTTTGTATGTGGTTTTAAAGTATATGGTGGGGGAAGCAGTTGCTTCCCCCTTTCAGCATTTAAAATCATTAATTCAAATATCATATCTATGTATTTATAACATTGAATGAAAGGAGATATTTATGGAAATCATTGAAACTCTAATCGCTAACGTAGGATTTCCAGTGGCCGTTTCGATATATCTATTGGTGAGGCTAGAATCGAAGCTGGAGACCCTAACAAACAGTATAAATGAGCTTTCGAGCAACATTATTTCACTAAAATCAAAATAGTATTATGCCCCATACCATTGGGGCTATATCCCTCCCCAGAGAACTATTTTGATCTTACCTTAATTATGGACACATTTTCAGGTCTTATACATATTTTCAAAAAAAATTTTTAAAAAAGTTAGGAGCGGTGGTTATGAAATATAATTTACAAGGATTTTCTCAAGAAGTAGCGTCTGAATTGAATATAGATGGGATTGATTTATACCTTTTAAGATGGTTTGTCGATTTCAAAGATACTAAACAAATGGATACAAAAATTGTCGATGGCGAAGTGTATTACTGGATTTATCACAAAAAAGTCAGCGAGGATATGCCGATTTTACATCTGCAAAAAACTGCTATATATAGAAGGTTAAAAAAATTATGCAAGGCTCAAATATTCAAAAAAACAGTAGTTCGTGAGAGAGGAACTTTTACTTATTATACCATCGGGCCTAACTATATAAGACTTATTAGCAATACTCCAAACAGTAGTATTGCCAACGTTTCTTCGATAAAACCGCCACCTGTTAGTACTGCTTTTGATGATGATAATTTCCTTTGTGAAAATTGTCGTTGTAGTAAATGTTGTGGGAATTTTTCTGGTTATGATAATGATTTGGGTTATGGCGGCAATGGCGGCGGCGATTATTATCTTAATTCGAGTTGTGAAAGTTATGATGATCATCGTGATTGTGTGAGTTATGATGATCGTGATTGTGAGGAATTGGCGACTTCTTTTAATCTTCCAACTGATGGCTTTGATTCGCTTTCTGATAAACTTTTACCAATTGAAGATGAATCAAATTTTGTTTTTAATGCTAATTCAGTAGATATGAAGTCAGATGAATTAATGGCACAAGAAGATGCAAACGAGTCAGCTCCAGTTTATGAAAAATCATATGAAGGTTCATATCAGTCACAACCAGGTGATATAAAATCATCACAAGTTCCTTATCAGTCATACCAAGGTGATTTAGAATCATATGAAGGTGCATATCAATCACACAAGGGTGACGTAGAATCATATGAAGGTTATGAAAAATCATATGCAGGTGATTTAGAGGTCATAAAAGTGCCTTTTGAATCAACAGTGGGTGTTTCTGAGTCCGACCGAGGTGCTTTTGAGTCCGACCAAAAGATAAATAATACTCTCTCTAATACTTGTATTGATAAGGAGAAAGAGAATACCCTTACTGAATTGCTTTGGTCTTTTATCAAAAAGGCAAATCCAACTTTCACTTTGCCTGATTTTAAATTATGGATACATACGTTTAAAAATATTTTATATCTTGACAAACGTGATTGTGACGAGATTTCAAATATGATTGAATGGATTTTCACTTGCAAAGATACATTTTGGAGCGGTCAAATTACAGATCCTAAAAAATTGAGAAGAAATTATCAATCAATTTTAGCTCAATTCAATGCTGCAAAACGCGCTATAAACAACAAAACTTCAAAATCTAATACATATTACAGCACTGCTGATTTTATAGAAATTTAAGGAGGGATTTTTATGGCACTTTACAATTTATCAGCCGAACAAAGTGTTTTGGGTGCAATTTTAATTGATGCAAAGTCAATGTTAGTAGCAAATCAACTTAATTTGTCTGTTTATGACTTTTTTCACCCACAACATCAAATAATCTACAATTGCATGCAAAAAATGTATGAAAATGGAGAAAAAATAGATCCAGTCACAATTTCAGATGAGTTGAGAAATCACGATTTGCTCGACAAAGCAGGCGGAGTTGTGTATTTCAAAGACTTGGTAACAGCCGTTCCATCAGTATCAAATGTGGATTATTATGCAAAAATCGTCAAGGATTTTTCGATGAAACGAAGCGGTCATGAAATGCTTACAAGTACATCGAAAAATATAAAATCCATGGACAAAAAATCGCTTATAACTTTCTCAGAAGATTTCAAATCCATGGTTTTGGACAATTCCAACGCCGAAGATTTAGTCGTAAATGCGTCTAAAGTTACAACAGATGTACAAAGAGGTGGCATTTTGACTGGATTTGATGGGATTGATGCATTATTAGGCGGCGGAATGAATTTTACAACTTTGACTGTTTTGACAGGTAGACCAGGAGCTGGGAAGAGTACATTTTTGAACCAAATCATTGCAAATGCTCTTAGCCAAGGTTTCAACGCATTTTTATATTCAGGTGAGTTGACTTACGAAATGTCTATGGATTGGTTCACAAAAACTGTTGCAAATCCTCAACATTTAATGCGTTGTACAAGCAACATGGGCAATTATACAGAAGTGTCCGAAGAAGGGATTGAAATGATAAAAAAATGGATAGACGAGAAACTATTCTTTTTTTCAAAAGAAGCAAAAGCAGACGAAGCCAACATCTCCCATGCGATTGAATACTTAGCAACCAAGAAAAATGTCAAACTGTTCATCCTTGATAACTTAATGACACTAGACTTTAGCGGTGCCGACAAAAATGAAAAGCAGATACATGTCGTAAAATCGCTAAAAAGACTGGCAAAAAAATATAAAATAGTCATAGTTTTAGTAGCACATTCGAACAAAAACTCCCTTACATACAAAGAACCCCATGTCTTTGAAATATCAGGAGCAAGCGAAATAGCCAACCTGGCAGACTATGTTCTAAAAGCATCGCGCGAAGGCAAAGAACCCGAAACCGAAATCATAATCCTAAAAAACAGAATCACAGGTTCAATCCGATACAAAGCAAAATTGACATTCGACACGCCTCGCAAGCGATTTTTCACAAAAACAGGCAACGAGCTGAAGAAGGACTTCGGCTATATGCCATCATATGAGCAAGAATCATTTGATTAAGAATATATTTTTTTAAAAATAAGGAGGTAAAACTATGAATCTAGTTACACTAATTGGAAGGCTTACAGCCGACCCAGAACTTAAATTTTTCAGCTCAGGAACAGCAATCTCAAAAGGCACAATCGCCATCGACCGCAGCTATAAAAAAGACAATCAAACCGTAACCGACTTTATCCCTGTCGAAGTTTGGGGCAAACAAGCCGAATACTTCTCAACTTGTTTCCAAAAAGGCTACCTTATTGCAGTAAGCGGCAGTCTCCACATCGACCGCTATGTCGACTCCGACGGGAACAACCGCAACTTCGCCAAAATTGTCGTGCATAAGCTGATGAGGCTTAATATTCCTAAGGGAAATGGGCTTGATGTTGGCACAGGTGGTGGAAATGATTCAGGCGATAATTCTAGTGGAAATGCCGGTAATTCTGCTGCTGATACTTCTGCTGGAAGTGTTGATGCTTCTGGTGCAGATACTTCTGGTACTGCTACTGGCAATAGCGCTGATACTTCTGGCGTTGACAATGGGAATTCTACTTTATCTAACGATCCACAAGCAAACTTAACAGCGTGCATCGATGACGAGGAAATACCATTTTAGTACAAAATCTCTTAACACATATGAGCTAGATTTATCATATAAACTAGCTCAGCCTTTACAAATTATCTTAAATAAGGAGGAAATATGATAAAAAAACCTAATGTAATCGAAAAATGGCAAAAAAGAAACAAATATGGCAGACCTGGTACTCCCCTATCTGCTACAAAAATCGCCATCCACTACACTGGCAAGCCAGATGTCGATGGTGACAAGACTGTCTCATATTTTAACAACGTCGTTGCGAATGGATACAAAATTGGCAACAGATATATCTTTGCATCTTCGCACTATGTAATTGGGCTTGGAGGCGAGATATATCAACTGATTCCGACTAATGAGATATGTTATGCGACAAACAGCGCAAACTCATACGCAATCGCAATCGAAGTCGCAACAACAGGCAGCGACAACCACTACACAGATGCGACATACAAAAGCATGGTCCACCTTTGTGCGTGGCTTTGCAGCTATAAAAATCTTGATTGTAAAAAAGACATCATTACTCATACAGACGTTGTCGGCAAAAAATACAAACTCTGCCCTATTTATATGGTCAAAAATCCAGACAAGATGCAACAATTTAAGATTGATTGTGATAATTTAAAACAAGGGAAAATCACAGTAAATGACATAATAAACTGCACATCGCCGAATTATAACAAGAAAATCAGCGACAATACAAAATCCGATTCAGACAATAGCACGAGCAGTAATAATCAAGGCAATGGCGAGCAATACGCCGACATCCCCAAAATGATAAAAATCATCCACGACGTCAACTACCACAAAACGCCCGATTTCAAAAACTCCAGCATCGCCGGAATCGCCCTTTGTGGTGAAGTTTTCACAGTTTCACAACTTATAAAACGAAATGGCACTGATATGTATAAGTTGAAATCTGGTTATTATATCACGACACATGCAAAATACGTAGAAAAATATAAATAGATAGTTTTGTTGTATTAAAAAGTCCTAGAGGTAAACTCCTCTAGGACTGAAATAATCCCTAAATGTCGACAATATTTCTTGCCTCAAGCCATTCTATTATATCTACTTATTATTTGATAAACTCTCCTCACACTAATCTCGTACATTCTCGCAATCTCCCTAATATCCATATTACCCCTATAGAGCTCAACGATTTTTTTATCGCGTTGTCTTTTAATAATTGCATCCCAGCCTGCAACATAAGATGCCTTGCCTGTACAAGTTTTCATAAATCTTATCGCTTCCCTTAAATCAATCTTACAAAATATATTCATTATCAAAGGAACTTCATCATATGGAATTTCTAGATCTGTGCTATTTATCAATTCCTCAATATCTATATCTTTAATTGATTCATCCCATAAAATCTCTTTTATCGCATCATCACCGACAATTTGTTTGATAAATGTCATTATTACCATAAAAGTATTCTCATCATCAAAATTAAAAAAATTATTATTGTTTTCCATATAAAATTCCTCCCTTTCATAACCATAAATTATTGTAGTCATTGATAACCAAATTCAAAAGCTATAAATCTTTGTTATAACAAATTTGACTAATAAAATCACATTTATATATTATTTGTAATTTTATTAATTAAATTGTAGCATCATTGCAAGTATTTTTCATTAGTTTCCGTACTTTTTCGTAATTCAAATTCTAGCAGATGTCGTCATATGTCGCCCGATTTACATGATTATACATATTTATACAAAAATTTACGCACAATGAAAAAACCACCAAAATCCTCTCTCTAGAATTCGGTGGTTTTTAATCCCTCTCGCTATCTGATTCTGTATAAAACATCCTCTATCTCCTTTAAATTTTATTTATTTCCTTACACACTCCTTTATAATCTTAATATTTGGCACACATCTAAGCCCCTTATCCCAAAGTCCCAAAACCTTGAAAAACAATACTCCATGCAAGTTATTGTACGAAAACTTTTTGCCGCCTCTATACTCTGCCACTTCAGACTCTCTATAAGTCATGCACGAATCCCAAAATATCATTCTTCTGAAAACTATATCTGGAAAACTCTCTCTATTAAACTTATTTTTAAGATATACCTTAGAAACTTCATTAACACTTTTATAAATTATATATTGTACTTGGCGAATCGAAAAATGCTTCAACATGCTATCTATCATAATCTCTGTCTTTTTAACTGGACAAAATTCAACATTTTTCTTTGCTATCTCATTCACCAGAAATGCCATACAATCATTAATCGCAACCTCTTTCCAAAGATTATACCCCTCTAAAATATTCTTTTCATCACTAAAATCAATCTTAGGATTCATCAATTCTTGTAAAGTATCAATATTATTATCATCAATTTCGACATTTAGCTTATAACGCATAAATTGGTTTTCATCCTCACCATGTTTAAGCGCATATTTCAAAGAATTTATATCGATAATTATGATATTTCGCTTCAGAAGATAATCAATAATTCTCTCATCCATATCACCATCAGCCAGGCAACTACAAGGATTATCACACTCGCTCAGACTCTTGATAACACTAGTATCCTCGCTCAACGCATGTCCCAACAAACTCGCCAAATAAACCCTATCTTTAAAATCAAGTTCATCAACACAAACCTTGCCAGTATAAGATTTTTCAAGCTCGATTTTAATCTCATTAGCCATCTTTTCCAATTCAGTCTCTCTTTTGATATACTCTTTATTTCTCTTTTCCACACATGCATCACAACCACATATTTCATCGTCAATATGACCACAACAAGGACAATAAGCTTTTTTCGCCTTTATTTCTCTGTATGGATTTCCCCAATTTTCAAGCTCAGTCCTAGATGGTCTCTTCTTAAGAAAATTCTCACCACAAACTGGACATTGTTCATCAAGCACTATCGGTGGAAAATACTTGTGTAGATCATTTGGTCGACAGTCGACTTTGTAATCCTCGACTAACTTTTTCACTCTAACACCTTTGTGATAATACTGGTCCATAAGCTCTATAATTTCTTTTTTACTTAAATGCGCCAATTTCTCATGAATAATCATACGCATCTTTCCTTTCTTTCTTATTTTATTATATAATTCTACAATTAGTTCGGTTTTCCTTCTTTTTTCTATTTAAAAGTTTAAATTTTTTATATTTTTTGAATTTTATGTCAATTATTTTTTTATATTGGCGATTTTTCGTGGGTGGGTGGATGTTTTTTGGGGTTTTGGGTGGAATGTTGGTTAAAAAAGTCCTAGATTATCACCTAGGACCTTTTTATATACTATAACTAGTATTATTCTTAATATATAATTTCACTTAGTAAAAGCTGACGAAAAACAATAGTCCCTAAAACAATACCAATTGCAATAAAACATATAATCCAGTACTTCTGATCTTCGCCTTTTTTTACATAAAAATATGCTGATAGAATAACCCCTACAACACTTAGTGCTATCACTACTTTATAAATAGCATCCATTATAGCAACAGCTTGATCAATCAAATAATACCCATATGCATTGCCATATATATACGCATAATAGGCTAACTCTTCTTTACTATGAGAATCTACAATATAACTTATTACGCAAGATGTAATCAGATAATAAGCTATAATTGATATAATAAATGAAACTATTAATGCAATTATATATACTTTCTTTGATAATATTTTCTTCTCTGTTTTAGTTTCTTTTACCTTACATTCACTTGGCTGATTATTATGTTGATACTGCTGATTATACTGCGGACCATTATAAACTGTTTTTTCCACATGCTTAACATCTTTTTTAACAGAAATCTCTTTAAAGTACTCTTTGATTGAATTTTTTAATTTATAATAATCAGTCTTTAAAGCACCTACTATATTTAAAAAGATTGTCTTTATCTCCGTTATAATGTCCTTTGCATTTATGTCTGGTTGTGAATTTTGCTTGTCCTGATTTGGTTCATATGGTGGCTTTTTTCTTGATATTTTTCGGTTGTAATTATAATGTTGCTCGCCCTGTGGTTTATCATGTTGATTGTCTGGGATGATTTTTTCGATGTCTTTTTTTATTGCAGCTTTTATGTTTTGTGATTTTATTATGTATATTGATGCTATTAAGATAATGAGAATTAGTAAAAATGTCATGTTTACTCCCCCTTTATTAACAGACCTATCACTTTTTAAATTACCAATATCAATAATCTACCATGTACTACCATTCGAATTACTATTACTAGCCACTTGTTGCTTTTGCTCTTCCTCTTTCTTAGCTTGTTCTTCTGCTTCTTTTTTCTTTTCTTTACAAGTTTTCAAAAGCTCATTACATCTATCCAGCTGCTCCTTAAGACTATCACTTTTTTTACATTCTTCTATAGTATCTTCAAGATCCTTTTGCGCACTCTTATATTTACCATCATTAATTTCCTCTTCAAAAGAATCAATCGAATCATCTATATTTTTTAATACTGTTTTTTTATACTCATTAGCCTTATCTTTAACTACATCAGTTTCAGTTTTTATATCATTAATCTTATCTATTTTTTCTATCTGAAAGAAATATGCTCCATGTTCCTCTGAATCCTTAGCTTCTACTAATAAATTCAGCTGCTTTATTAAATTTTTAGCCTCTGTATCATCTTTTTTTGATTCCAACGCCAATTTAAAATAATCAATAGCTTTGTCATATTCCTCCTCTATAACATTTGATTTCCCTTTTGACATAGAATCTTTATACTCTTGACTTATACCCTCTGATTGCCCATTTGTCTCTGCTTTGCTACAACCTACAACCATTATTCCTAGAATAAGTACCATTAAAATAATTACTCTTTTTTTCATTTGTTTTTACTCCCCTGTATATTTATTTTTAGTTAATAAAATTATAATTCGTTTTTTAACCTTTCTCAACATTTTGTCTGGGGAATATCTATAAGCCTACATAATATAGCATATATACTTATTAAAATGTATAATATTATATCAATGCTACCAAATACAAATTTCCTATTATATCAAATTAGTATAGCTTAGAATACATTTACTAGATCGATAGTTTGGCTGCGGTTAGGACCAACAGATACAATGCCTAAAGGCACGCCTGTTACTTCTGCAATACGTTCTACATATTTACGAGCATTTTCAGGCAATTTATCATATTCACGGATACCAGAAATATCTGTTTCCCAACCTGGCAATGTTTCGTAAACTGCTTCGCAGGCTTCAAGATCTTTTAAGTTAGCTGGAAACCCTTCTACGTCTTTACCATTCAATTTGTAACCTACGCAGATCTTCAATTCTTTAAAGGTATCAAGAATATCCAACCGTGTAATAGCTAAGTAATCAAGGCTATTAAGACCTGCTGCGTATTTTACAACCATGAGGTCTAACCAACCACAACGACGAGGACGACCAGTTACAGTACCGAACTCATGACCAAGTTCACGGAGATTATCCCCAGTTTCGTTAAGAAGCTCTGTA
>ERZ827104.3831-NODE-3831-length-10221-cov-2.916585_pt1 | contig 10221 bp, 10 predicted proteins | sample MGYA00519781_ERZ827104 | MGnify/ENA primary metagenome ERZ827104 (study PRJEB31778, sample SAMEA3449257) | human gut metagenome | biome: human gut; feature: human-associated habitat; material: faeces | place: United Kingdom | collected 2010/2012 ... | reverse complement strand
TCGTACAGCGCGTCTAAGGTGTGGAAGAACTCGGTCTGCGTCGCTTCCTTTCCGGCGATGAACTGGATGTCGTCTATCATGAGCATATCGCAGCTGCGGAACTTCTGCCTGAACTGGCGGTTGCGGTTTTTCTGAATTGCGTCGACGAGCTGATTCGTGAATTCCTCGCCCTTGATGCAGATTATCTTCATGCCGGGATTGTGCTCGAGCGCGCGGTTTGCTATGGCGTACATGAGGTGGGTCTTGCCAAGTCCTGAATCGCTGTAAAGAAAAAGCGGGTTATAGACCTTGGCCGGTGCTTCGGCAACGGCCTTGGAAGCGGCATGGGCAAAGCGATTGGAATTGCCGATGACGAAGTTTTCAAAGACGTATTTAGGCGACAGATTGGAAGAAAAATCCTGACGCGGTCCCTTTTTGGAGATGATGGGTTCCTGTGCTTTTGGTGCAGCAGCCCCGTGGTCAGGAAAAAGATCTTCTTCTTTGTTTGCCAGGTCAGGACGGATCTCTACTTCAAGGGTCATGGGCCGATTGAACTGACTTTTAAGGAAAGCCTCAATGGGTTCCTTATAATTATTTATGATCCACTCTTTGGTAAAATCATTCATCACATCAAGGAGCAGCGTATCTTCTGTGAGGGAATGCGGAACAGCCTGAGAAAGCCATTTTTTGCACCCCGACATCTTAGGAATGGACTGATCCCCATTTAGAAGGGTCTCCCATAAGGAAGAAAGGACGTCATTCTCCATAAGTAAACCACCTTTATCATCATTTTCTCGAATCCATATTATAGCATATTCGGGGTGAACTTTGGGGAGGAACTTTGCTAACCTGTGGAAAACATTGTGGACATGTGGATAACTTTTATAGTTATGTAAAATAAAAAGATGAAAAGAACTGAAATTAAGGGAATTTTGACTTTGTGCACAAGAAAAAGAATTATGCACAGAAAGTTATCCACAGGTGTGGATAACTTTGGGGAAAAGTATGAAAAAATCAAGGGTTTTGACATGCTTTCGAATATATGTTTTGTATATAACTTGGATGAGGCAGAAAAGGGATGGAGGGGGGGAGTTTTTTTGAAATGGACAGAAACAACATTTTATTAAGATATTCTATTTTTATATGATGATTTTGTATCGCATAAAAGATGAGAAAAAAGGAAGAAAAGAAGAGGTCTTTTTCTGTGTATAAATCCTTAATGTTCGGAAATAAGAAAACCTATCTTTATGTGAGGAAACGGGGCTATTTTTCTATGGTTATGCCCTTTATCCTGCTTGTGGATAAAAAAGCAGTTTTTTTCCCTTTTTCCACAGGCAGGAAGCAAAAGTCCGCACTTATACACAGTTATCCACAGCTTTTAAAGGTTATCCCCAGAAGTTTGTGGAAAACTTTTAAACCCTGTTCCCATGGGCAAACTGACAAAGATAAAACTGGAATCAAGGTGGATAAAGGCGGAGCCTTGTGGAAAAAAGAGGACTTATACACAGTTTTTTTGAAACAGCCTGTGTATAAGTCCTGTAGATGAAGGCCTAAAGGATGGAATTGTTCGGAAAATGCATCCTTTCTTTTTTCTTAGCATGGTAAAAAAAAGGCCGCCGTATCGGCGGCAGCCTATCTTTTGAAGTGGAGCGGGCAATGGGAATCGAACCCACCTCTAAAGCTTGGGAAGCTTTCATTCTACCAATGAACTATGCCCGCATAACAACGCTATTTTACCAAAGAAAGCGGTGTTTGTAAAGGGAAAAGCAAGATGAATCGCAGGATGAGTTTAAAAGGTTCGTTTGATGGTATAATGAAACCAAAAAAGTTCAAAGGAGGCTTTTCCCATGAAAGATAAAATGATTCTGGCTCTTTTGCTGGGGGTCATTTCCTTTAGCGGCAGTTCGTTTGCGGCAGTCAAAACGGCAGAGACCGTGCCCAGCAAAATCCTTGATGTCACGCTTACGAGAAATAAGATCACTTCCATTCCTGACGTGGTCTATGAACAGGTTCCCCAGCGGGGATATCCCAGCAGAGCCATGAAAATGGACCTACTCATCCCTGAGACGAAGGATAAGAAGCCCCTCATTCTTTATATTCCAGGCGGCGGTTTTATTTCTGCCAATAAAAATAATATGCCCCAGCTCGTGAACCATTTGGCAGAACAGGGCTATGTCGTGGCTGCGGTTGAGTACCGTGTGGCACCTACGGTCAAGTTCCCTGCTCCTTTGGAAGATACCAAAACAGCCCTGCGCTATCTAAGGGCCCACGCAGACCAGTATGGTATTGATTCCCGGCGGGTCGGCGTCATTGGAGGCAGTGCCGGTGGTTATTTAACGGCCCTTATGGCAACGACAAGCGGCAGCAGGGAATTTGATAAGGGAGAATACCTTCAGGAAAAAAGCGATATTACCTGTGCTGTTGACCTGTATGGCCTTTCCGATTTGACCCGGATTGGGGATGATTATTCCAAACAGGTACAGGCCCTTCATGCTTCCAGTGGCGCTACAGAAGCCCTGTGGGTCAATGGGAGCGGTGTTTTTGGCGGTAAGGACGGCGGCATTTCTGCCGATCAAAAGGCCGCGCAGCGGGCCAATCCCATTACATACATTTCTTCGACCTCGGCGCCTTTGATGCTCATGCATGGTACGGCCGATACGGTGGTATCGCCAAGCCAGACGGATCTTCTTTTCCAAGCCCTGCAGAAAAAGAAGATCCCCAGTGAACGCTATCTTGTTCCCCATGCGCCTCATGGCGGTGTCTACTGGATCCAGCCAAAGGTGCTTGAAACGATTACCGCTTATTTTGATCGCTATCTCAAAGGCTAGACGACAGCAGAAAAAAGGCTGTGAAAAATGAAGGTGTCCGGTCTTCTGGAGTCCGTTCATTTTTCACAGCCCTATTTTGTTGTTCCCGCCATTGACGGGAGCCAATCATGCAGTGCGGGAATCTTCTTTAAAAAAATGAAGAAAAAAGCAGCCCAAAGGCAGCGTCAAGTCACAATGAGCGGCCGGCTGGCCCGCCTTTTGCGTCATGGCCCCTTTGTTCTATTTTCGCTTTAAACCTGTCACCATCGTAAGGGAAAAGAAAAGAACGGTCAGCCAAGCAAATGTTTTATGTACCTTCATAATAGTCCTCCTTTACCAAACAATTTTTTTCAATATACTATGAAAAACTCACGCTTGTCAAAAGCAAAAAAGAACCTGTATTTTTGGGGGGGAGTGCCCCACGGGGAGGGACTTTATGATATAATTCTATTTTACATAAGTGTGTATTCATGATTGGAAAGGGGTAAGTCATGGCTGAATTGAATTTACTGCAAAAAAAGATTCTCGCTGACGGTATCATCAAGAGTGGGGATGTGCTCAAGGTAGACAGCTTCCTGAATCATCAGATTGATGTTCCTTTCATCAGCGAACTGGGGAAAATCTTCAAGAAACTCTTTGCCAGCCGTCCGGTTACAAAAATCCTCACCATTGAGGCATCGGGTATTGGGATTGCTTGTCTGACAGCAATCCATATGGGTGTACCTGTGGTCTTTGCAAAAAAATCAGCAGGCAGCAATATGGATGCAGATGTGTACAGCACAGAAATCAAGTCCTTCACCCATAATAAAACAAATCACGTCATTGTTTCCAAAAAATATCTCAACGGCGGGGATCATATCCTTATCATTGATGATTTTCTTGCCAATGGCTGTGCTGTTGAAGGCCTGATGGACCTTGTCGATCAAGCGGGTGGAACCGTCGAAGGGGTCGGCATCTGTATTGAAAAAGGCTTCCAAGGCGGCGGTGATGCCCTGCGGAAAAAAGGCATCAATCTCAAGAGCCTTGCCATCATTGAAAAAATGGATGCCAAGACGGGAACCATTGTGTTTCGCTAATGAAGGAGGCTGCTGATGGAAAGAGAAAAAGATCCAATCTACGAACTGGATGGAAAAATTTCCTTTGAAAAAGCGATTCCTTTCGGGCTCCAGCATGTCCTTGCCATGTTTGTTGCCAACATTGCTCCTATCCTGATTGTAGCGGGTGCTGTCAAGTTATCCACAGAGGAAACAGGGGCCCTTGTCCAGGCAGCCATGATCATTGCTGGAATCGGTTCCCTTTTCCAGCTCTATCCGCTGGGACCCTTGGGCTCAGGACTGCCTATCATCATGGGAATCAGTTTCACCTTTGTCTCTACTTTCTGCGTCATTGGTGCTAAATATGGCTATGGTGCTGTTTTGGGTGCGGCCCTTGCAGGAGGCCTTCTTGAAGGTCTCATTGGGATGGGGGCAAAATATTGGCGCCGGTTTATTCCGCCTATTGTTTCAGCCAGTGTTGTCACGGCCATTGGGTTTTCTCTTTTAGGCATTGGAGCCAATTCTTTTGGCGGCGGCTTTGGCAATCCTCATTTTGGGGAACCCAAGTTTCTCATCGTAGGGACCATTACCCTCCTCAGCTGTCTCATCTTCAATATCAAGGCCAAGCATTTTTATAAGCAGCTTTCTGTTCTGTTTGGTCTTGTTGTAGGGTATATTGCAGCTGCGTTTCTGGGCATGGTGGATCTATCAAGGATGACCCAGGTGGGACTTTTTTCCCTGCCGATGCCGCTTCCCTATACTTTGGAATTTCGGCCTGATGCCATTTTCTCTGTTTTCCTTATTTTCCTCGTCTCTGCTACGGAAACCTTAGGGGATACCTCGGCCCTTGCTGCCATGGGCATGGGAAGGGATGCATCAGATGGCGAAATCCGCGGTTCCATTGCCGTTGACGGGTTCATTAGTTCTTTGTCCAGCCTTTTTGGCTGCCTACCCATTACATCCTTCAGCCAGAATGTCGGTCTTGTCGCCATGACCCATGTTGTTAATCGTAAAGCCATTGCAAGCGGAGCCCTGATCATGATTCTTGCTGGTCTTTTCCCTGCTTTTGGGGTTATCCTGGCTTCCCTTCCTGATGCTGTTCTTGGTGGCTGTACCCTTATGATGTTTGGCTCCATTGTCGTCAGCGGCGTTCGGATGCTTGCCGGCTGCGGTTTTACCCAGCGCAATATGAGCATTGCGGCCCTTTCCCTTTCCGTTGGAATTGGTTTCACGCAAACGCCAGCTATCTTCAAGATGTTTCCGACGGTTATCAAGTCCGTCTTTGCTGAAAATTGTGTGGCCGTCGTCTTTGTTGTTGCTTTTGTGCTGAACCTTATTTTCCCCAGTGAACTTGAAATGGATAAAATGAATCAGTAATTTCCAGAAAGGAATGGAACCATGGACTTAGGTGATCTGCTAACCTTGCAGGGGACCCTTTTCCTCTTGATGCTTCTTGGGGCCTATTTGACCAAAAAAAGGATCATTACCAAAGAAGGAAAGCGCTGTCTGACGGATCTTGTTGTCTATGTGATCCTTCCCTGTACGATCTTTAAGTCCTGTTTTGTCGATACGGGCACCAATTTTGCCGCTGTCGGCTCCCTTTTGCTGTTGCTCTCCCTTGTCATTGAAGTGGGGGCCCTATTCTTCAATCAAGTGCTTTATCGGCGTTACAGCGGAGAAAAACGTAAGGTCCTCCAATATGGGACGCTCGTTCCCAACAGCGGTTTTTTGGGTACGCCCATTGCAGAAGGGGTCTATCATGATCTAGGGGTCCTTTATGCCGCAATTTTCCTGATTCCTGTCCGTATTTTCATGTGGTCTTTTGGAACGAGCTATTTCATGGCCCAGGAAGGAATGAGCAAAAAGGAGCTGTGCCGGAAGGTCCTTACCCATCCCTGCTTGATTGCTGTTTTTCTGAGCCTTGCTGTCATGATTTTACGTCTTGAACTGCCAAGCGTCCTTAAGGTGACCGTTCTTGCCATCAGTAAATGCAATTCCGCCATTGCCATGTTTGTTGTGGGAACGGTCCTTGCGGAGGCTCCTACGTGGAAAATCTTTGATTTTGATACGGTCTATTACTGCATGATCCGGCTTGTTTTCCTGCCTTTATTAACCTTATGCTTGGGACGCATTATGGGATTATCCGGTGCCAGTCTGGGTGTAGCTGTTCTTATGATGGGCATGCCAGCCGGGGCGACGACCTCTATTTTTCCCTCCCTTTACGGCGGTGACGCACGCCTAGGGACAGGCTGCGTCATTCTTTCTGTCCTTCTTTCCATGGTGACCCTTCCTCTTTGGATCTATCTTGTTCATATATCTTAATCCGCCAGAAGATTCCTTTTTTTAAGGTGGGAGATGAATGGCAGGTGACTGCGTGGAATCGATGTCCACGGAAACCATCAATCCACGTGGATAGTCTTGTTGATGCTCTTCTTTATATATAATCAGCATATAATAAAAATGGGTATGTTCAACCTGATTCTGTCCAACAATGCCCTAAACATCAAAGATAGATTTCCGACTGTTCCTATGAGCAGGGAGTTCTCCGTGCTCATAGGCATAGTCGGGTCATAATTCCATTTCCTGAAAGACTTGAAGGCAAAGCAATCAAGGAAGTCCGTATCTGCCCATATATAATGGCAGGTACTTCAAAATACAGTATTGCTATTTTCAGGAAGAAGAACCTCAGGACGTTTTCGCCGACAAAGTGCTTGCCATCGACATCGGACTTGAAAATTTGGCGACCTGTATAACCCGTACCGGGACGGCTTTCATCATAGACGGATATAAACTGAAATCAAGCAACCAGTATTGGAACAAGAAGAAAGTCTATAATCAGAGTATCGCCGACAAGCAGGGGCAGAAGAAAACGCACAGACTCCATGCCTTGGTCAGGAAACGTAATCGTCGGATACAGGACTATATTCGCAGGGTTGCCCGCTATATCATCAACTACTGCATTGAACACCATATTGGAACCATCGTTTGCGGCTGCAATGGCGACTTCAAACATAGTATGAATCTTGGTAAAATGATCAAACAGCAATTCATGCAAATCAGTTTCGGCAGTCTGCGTGAGACATTGGAAGGGTTTTGCAAGCGTTACGGCATGACCCACATCAAGCAGGAAAAATTTTCCACTTCCAAGGCAAGCTGCTGGGATCTGGATACTATTCCTGTCTGCCAGTCTGGACCAACCGTATACTTGAGCTTTCAGCAGAAAACGAATCCATCGTGAACTGTATCAGTTTGCTGGCCTTTTGAGAATAAGGAAATCCTGATTAGTACCTCCTTCGGGATATGTTGTCAGGCGTTAGTCCATGTATCAATCTTTTTAAGAATTTCCCGCTTCTATAAGGGGGAGAGGTTCAAACGGACGAATAGACTCCTCATATGGTGAAGACCGTCCTTTCCTATGAAGATGCAGGGGCCCTTACCTTGGGCGACGTACCAAGTGAGGGACACTGGGTATTTGTTGAATTTGAATATTGGTACTACATAACAGCCGTGAAAAATGAGTGTTTCATTTTTCACGGCTGTTGCTCAATTTATAGGAAGCACGAGAAGACATGCTTTTTAGAAGCTTTACGTGTGATGAGATTTTCTGATTTTATTTTTTTAATTGTTATTTTTACAGGAATTGATGAAAGTTTGGAACAATTTCAGTTGTTCAGGCGCATCAAACATCATTTCTGGATGCCATTGGACCCCAACGATGAACGAGGCACCGCCTGTAATTTCAATGCCTTCTACGGCCTGATCTTCTGCAAGGGCCGTGATGGTGACGTTCTTGCCTGGTTCGCAGACCCCTTGGTGATGGAAACTATTGGTACGGATCTTATCCCCGAAAATTGTATGGAGAAGGGAACCTGAAGAAAAAAGTGTTTCGTGGGAGGGATAATTTTTGGGAGCCATATCTCCCATATAGCGGTGTGTCAAATGAGCTTCTTGACCTAGATCTTGATAGACAGTTCCTCCCATTGCGACGTTCATGATCTGTATGCCGCGGCAGATTCCAAGCATGGGAAGCTTATGTTCATAGCCATAATGGAATATTGTAAGGTCATATTCATCCCGTTCGGGTACAATCCGCCCACAATACGGCATGGGACGCGCACCATACCGGAGTGGATCGATGTCATGCCCCCCGCTGATAAGGATCCCGTCGACTTTTTCAAGGAGGGCAATAAGATTCTTTTTTTCCCTGCAATAGGGGATGATGGTGGGAATCCCACCCGCTTTTTCAATGGTGTAGATATAGTCCGCTGCCAGGAATTCCCAATCTTGGCCGGGAAGTCCTAGGCCAGGAACGCCGATGACGGTATCCCTGGGATCATAGTTACAAGTAATTCCAATAATTGGTTTCATTTTGATTCCTTCCTTTCATGGTCTGTCATTGTTTATTCTCAGAAGATTGATTTTGCTGAAAACTGCGTTCCATAGCTTCCCATTTAGGCCATTTCATGTGTTCCCATTTTTCGGGATTGGCGAAGTACTCTTTGGATGTCTTTATGACATGCTGATGGCATAAAAGAATACAGAACATATTGATGGTTGTCATCAGGGCAGTTCCAAAATCCACATAATTGATCATCGTTTCAATACCTATCATGCCGCCAATAAAGGTCATAAATAAGAGAACCCAGCGGCCATACGTCTTTCCTTTTGGACCAATCAGCTTGACGAGGGATACACAGGAAAATTCAATTTGCGCGCAAGCCGTGGTAAACGTAAACAGAAGCAATGCAATTGATACAATCCACGAGCCAGCCGTTCCAATGGCAGAGGAAAAAGCGGCCGCCGTCATCGTGGAGGCGGTTACACCGGGACTTGTCCAGATACCAGTGCATAAAATCGCAAAACAGGTGAGATTACAGACAACCAAGGTATCAAAAAAGGCCTCAAAGACGCCCCACATGCCTTGCTGAACGGGATGGTTCACAGCTGCAACGGTATGGACCATTGTCGTGTAACCGGTTCCTGCGTCATTGGAATAGACTCCACGGCAGATGCCCCATCTGATACAGGCAGCCAGCGTAGCGCCCGCAAACCCTCCTACTGCGGCTTTTCCTGTAAAGGCATAACGAAAAATGGAGTAAAAAGCATGAGGAAAGTTTTCGATATTCAGTAAGATAACAAGGAGCGCACCCCCGACATACAGGATACTCATGAAAGGCACGATTTTTTCACTGACTGCCAGAAGATTGCGCATTCCACCAACAACCACGGCAATGCAGAAAAGGGTGAGAATGAGGGCTGAAAGGGTACGATTGGCTCCCAAGGCGACTAAGTGATCGACTCCTGATCCAATTTGGGCAGAAGCTGCGAAAAATAGGGCAAATAGGCAGAGAATCGTATATAGTTCTCCTGTCCACTTCCATCCGGTGGCGTTTCCTAAATAATACTGGGGTCCTCCCACCCAATTGCCTTTTTGGTCAATTTCGCGGTAGATCATGGCCGTTGTTACTTCCGTGTATTTTACGGCGCATGCAGCAAGGCCAGCAATCCAGAGCCAAAAAACACTGCCCGGTCCTCCGAAAGCAATTGCCATGGCGGTCCCCACGATGTTCCCCGCTCCCAGGGTTGAAGCGAGTGCACCACTGGCCGCTTGCCATCCGCTGAACTGACCGTCGGAACCTTCACTTCTCCTGAATGATTTTCCAATGGTGTGTGTCAGGATAAAGGGCAATTTCCGATAAGGAAGCATGTCCAGTCTTACGGCAAGAAAGCACCCGCCGCCGACAAGAAGAATCAGCATGGGAATCCCCCATATCCAATTGGTAAAGGTTAAAATAGCCTCCAACACTGCGTTCATGAGTGAACCTCCTTTTTTTATCAGGCTGTCGACATCCTATCTATTACTATCGTAGGAGATGGATGAGGCTTGATGTCAATTACAGAATTATCTAAAATTAAGAAAAAGATGGAGTTGACTCCACTTTTTTCGAAGAAACCATGCAAAAAAAGCAGGGGCCTGATACAATAATTACTGAAACAGAAGACCTGGAAAACCTTACGGGAGGAATCAGTATGAAAATAGGTGATTTTTCACGTTCTGTCGGCGTGAGTGCCGATACCATCCGCTATTATATTTCCTTGGGCTTATTGATTCCTAACAGCCAAGGTGCGCAGCTGTCTTTTGGTGTACGAGAACAAAAGGATATGGAAATAATCCTAAAAATGAAGCACCTCTATTTCTCCCTTCATGAAATCCATGAATATTTGGATATCCATAGAATGAATAATATGGTGGAGGAAGAGAGCCTAACAGATGTCAAGCGACTCCTTGCAGGTAAATTGGAAGAACTCAAGAAAAAGAGAGCAGAGCTGCAGTTTGCTGAAAATGAAATTGCAGCTTTGTTGGGGAAAATTGGAAAGCCTGACTGCGAGAAACTCAGGAC
>ERZ827104.3825-NODE-3825-length-10226-cov-2.883197_pt1 | contig 10226 bp, 10 predicted proteins | sample MGYA00519781_ERZ827104 | MGnify/ENA primary metagenome ERZ827104 (study PRJEB31778, sample SAMEA3449257) | human gut metagenome | biome: human gut; feature: human-associated habitat; material: faeces | place: United Kingdom | collected 2010/2012 ... | reverse complement strand
CAGCAGGCGCGGACTCAGCTTCGGCGATTTCCTCGGCAGGCTCCTCGACGGGCTCAGGAGCTGCCTCGGTCTCGGGCGCTGCCTCGCTCTCGGGTGCCGCCTCGACCTCGGCAGCCTCCGCGCCCTCGACGTCCTCGGCAACCTGTTCTTCGGTGGCCACAGCACTCTGAACCTTGGCCTTCATCGCCGAGACAAAGCCGGCAGGCATACCGTCAAACTCGCGAACACCGGCAAGCGAACGCTCGATATCCTTGGCGCACGCTTCGGACACAGTTGCCACGTGACGCTCGGCGGCCTTGGCACGGGCCTCGCGCTTGGGATTGGGCTGACCCGCTCGGTTGGACCTGCGGTTACGGTTCCTGTTGTCGACGTCTGCCATAAGTGGTCACCTTTCTCGGTCTCTGCCGCTATCGGCTTTTCCCATCCATGATACCCCGCCGCGTACAAAAAAGACGGCCCCGAAGGACCGCCTTTCGCATCGATTTGCACGCACGGCAAGCACCGCCGCAATTCGCCACTAGTCGCGACGGCCGAGGATGTTCAGAATGCGCAGGAACACGTTGATAATATCCACGAACAGGTTAGAGGCCATGAGCACGGCGTTGGGCAGCGTAGGCGGCACCGTCGTGGCAACATGGGTGTCGTAGCCAATAAAGCCAGCGAACACCACAATCACGATCAGGTCGGTGATGGACTGCGAAACGCCCATGAACATCAGCACGATCTCAACCAGAATAGTGGCGAGCAGAATACCAAAACCGATGCCATACACACGCTGGAAAAACTTGGGGAAGGTCACGCCAAGCGCGCCAAAGACAAAGGTGATGGCGGCCGTGGCGATAAAAGCGGTGTTGATGGTGGGCAGGTCATAGTTGGCAAGGCCAAACGACGCGGTCAGGCCAAAGGTACTCGCAAAGATTACGTAGCCCACAAGGGACAGGCCCACGGACTGCTTGCTGGCGGCGGCCGACATCATGACCATGCCGACGATGGTCAAAATAAATGAGCCAAAGACCAGCGGCAAAGCGGCGCCGCTCATCATCATGCGCGCAAACGACATGGTGCTCGTAAAGTAAGCACCGACGCCCATGGCGCAAAAGCCCAAAAAGATCAGGGCAGACATGACAAGGTTGTACGCGCGCGGCGACATCTCCTTGGCACGGCTTGCGCCGGTTTCGATGGGGCCGTTCTGATAGCCCTGGATATCGTTCATACTTCGTCCTTTCAAAAAGCGCACGACAGCGCCGTAGGTAACAAGATTCCTGCCATTGTACCCGAATGCCGCGCACTCTTACCTGCGGCGTTCACTCTCAAGTGTACGGTCGAATGCCCACACCCACCAACGCATCAGATGGGCCTGCGAACCATCTGGTCGTTCGCGCGTCTGGTCCTCCAGATACAACTCGGTCGCGTGCCCGCCAAAACGCACCTTATATGTTGCCGTACGGATGCCGTGGACCATCAGGCCAAACCCGGTGGTCGAGATAATTTCGTCGATCGTAAAACAACGGCCGTCGACCCAGCAGACGGTGACCGGCACGACTTGTCCGCCCGCGAGGATGCGAGCCACGACGTCCACATACTGCTTGTGCACGCGCCGAGTTTTGCCGTCTGTCTGTCGATATTCCATGCCTCCTATTATCGAACGCATGTTTGCATGTTGTAAAGCGAACAGACTGTGGTTTTGGAGTGTCGTAGTAATCGCACGTGTCCGCATGGCGTGTTAGCAAAAAGAACACCCGCGGTCAACAGGGCTAATATTCAATTTTAGTGCCAAAAAGTTCACTTCTCCCATCAGAACTCGGTAAAGAGACCCGCAGGAGGTGATACGATTTATCATGTTTTTGTAACGTGTCTGCAAACTTCGAGAAAGCCCATATATGGACGTAACGTTCTCAACCTTCCTCGGCCAAATTGTGTCGAACCCAGTCCTTGCCGTCACCGTGATCCTCGCGTTGGGCGCCATCTTCGTCAATGGATGGACCGACGCGCCCAACGCCATCGCGACCTGCGTCACTACGCGTTGCATGCCCGCCCGCGCCGCCATTCTCATGAGCGCCGCATTCAACTTCCTCGGCGTGCTCATCATGACGCACTTTAATGCGAGCGTCGCCAACACCATCTCACATATCGTCGACTTTGGCGGAAACAGCACCATGGCGCTCGCCTGCCTATGCGCGGCGCTGTTCTCCATCGTCGTCTACGGCGCCACAGCGTCGCGTTTTGGCATCCCCACCTCGCAAAGCCACAGCCTTATCGCCGGCCTGACCGGTGCCGCTATCGCCCTCGGCGGCGCGAGCAGCGTCAACGTCCACGAGTGGATGAAGGTCATCTACGGCCTGGCGCTCTCCATCGGCCTGGGCTTTGTCATGGGCTGGGTCCTGTGCAAACTCGTCTCGATTCTTTTCGCCGCCGCCAACAGGCGACGTGCCAATGTCTTCTTTAAATACGCTCAGATCGCGAGCGCTGCGGCCATGAGCTTTATGCACGGCGCGCAGGATGGACAGAAGTTCATCGGCGTGCTCTTTTTAGGCGTGGCCTTTGCCAGCGGCCAGACGAGCGTCGGCGATGCCGGCATCCCCATCTGGATTATGCTGCTGTGCTCGGCCACTATGGGTATCGGCACCAGCGTGGGCGGCGAGCGCATCATCAAGTCCGTCGGCCAGAGCATGGTCAAGCTCGAAAAGTATCAGGGCTTCTCCGCCGACCTCGCAGGCGCCGCAAACCTGCTGCTTGCCACCCTTACCGGCATCCCCGTGTCCTCCACACACATCAAGACCTGCGCCATCATGGGCGTCGGTGCCGTCAAGCGCCTCTCGGCCATCAACTTCGGCGTGGTCAAGGACATGATGTTCACCTGGTTCTTCACCTTCCCCGCCTGCGGACTCATCAGCTTTGTCATGGCCAAGCTGTTCATGATGTTCATCTAGTCAAACCGAGCGTCCATCCGGACCGTAATACCTCGCCCACCCGACTTCGCCTCGAAAGGACCCACCCATGGCAAAGAAACCCGATTCGTTCTACTTCGACAACTACGTCGCCTGCGCCGACCTCGCCGTCCAGGCCGCTGAGCTGCTCACCAAGATTTTCGAGAACTTCGATCCCGCAAAGATTCACGATATGCTCAACAAGATGCACGCGATCGAGCATGCGGCCGACAAGAAGCACCATGAGCTTGAGGACGCTCTGCTCACGGCCTTTATCACCCCGCTTGAGCGCGAGGACCTGGACCTGATGAGCTGCTCGCTCGACACCGTACTCGATCGTATCGAGGGCGTCGTGCAGCGCGTCTACTTCACCAACATCCAGAGCATCCATCCCGATGCCATCGTGATCGCCCACAAGGTGACCGACGCCTGCCGCGCCATGAAGGACCTGATGGTCGAGCTGCCCAACTACCGCAAGTCCAAGACCCTGCGCGAACTCGTCATCCAGATCAACACCATCGAGTCCGAAGCCGACGAGCTCTATATCAACGCCATGCGCAACCTGCACGTTAACGGCAAGGACCCGCTCGAGGTCATCGCCTGGCGTGACGTGTACGCCTTCCTGGAGTACTGCGCTGACTGCTGTGAGAATGTGGCCGATGTTGTGGATTCGATTGTCATGAAGAACAGTTAATTGGGGGTACGTGTCCCGGCGGTCGCGGGCCCGGCCACTAATAACCTTTTTCACTCCGGCTGCAAGCAGAGTCGTTCAAAAGGTTATTAGTGGCCGGGCCCGCTCCCTTACGTACCACCATTGGGAACTTTGGCTGATAGTTTTAGCGCAATGGGGGTTTGGCTGAAGGGACCTTTGGTATCCGTTCGGACACTTTGGCCCTCGATGAGCGTTTGGCTGATTGCTGCTTTGGGTACTGTTTGGGTTACTTTGGGTTTGTTTGATTTTTAATTGTTGGAGGGCTTGTATGTCTTATTTGGATCTGGCTCGGGGTCGGTATTCTTGTCGTGAATTTCAGGATCGTTCTGTTGAGCAAGCTGTTGTGGATGCCATTGTTGAGGCTGGGCGTATTGCTCCTTCTGCTTGTAATAATCATCCAACCCGTGTGATGGTGTTGGATACGCCTGAGCTTCTGGAGAAGGCTGCTGCTTGTCAGCCTCGGTTTGCTCGTGATGGGTCTATCTTTGGGGCTCCGCTTGTCTTCCTTATTTGCAGCGTTACCGGTGATGCTTGGGTGCGCCCGTATGACCAGATGAATTCTAGTGAAATCGACACCTCAATCGTGTGTGATCAGATGATGATGGAGGCCACCGAGCAGGGCCTGGGAACGTGCTGGGTATGCCATTTTAAGCCTGAGGTGGCGCAGGAGCAGTTCAATCTGCCCAAGGGCGTCTATCCCTATCACATGCTCGTCTGTGGATATCCTGCCGACCACATCGCCGATCCCGAGCATCGCGAGGCCCGTACCATTCCCCTCTCCGACTTCCTCCTCAAGTAGGTTTTGGGACATGCCTTAAAACCTACCCTTGACCGCTCACCCGTTCGCCGAGTTCTGCGCCATTATGTGCAGGGCTCGGTTTTTTATGTTACGCACTCCGGCACAGTCATAAAAAAGGACCCGCAAGCTGCGGGTCCTTTCTAGGCACTAAATTGTAGGCCGAATGTTAGTCCAGGTCGTCGGCAGCAAAGTTGTCGATCGGGGCGAAGGGATCGGCCACGGGGACAACCGGATCAGCGACAGGCAACGGCTCGGCGGCGGGAACGGTCACTGCAGGAGAAGCCGCAGAACCGACCGGCGTGGAGGCCATCAGATCGGCCGGGAAGGAATTCTGGGCATCGTCCATGAAGTGCTGGATGAGCTTGAGATACTCTGCCTTGAACTCCTCACGGGAAGCCTTGAGACGATCGATCTCCTCGAGCTCGGCCTGCTTCTCGGTCAGAGCCTGGCGGATAACCTCGCGGGCCTTGGCGTCAGCCTCGTTGCGGATACGCTCAGCGTTCTCGTTGGCATCGTTGACGATGGTCTCAGCGGTCTGCTGGGCAGCGATCAGGGCAGCGGAAATCTGGCGCTCCTGAGCGGAGAAGTCAGGGGCGGGAGCAGCCACGGGGGCGGCAGGAACGGCCTGGGCGGTGGCATCCTGAGCTTGGGCAAGCTGAGCCTGCGCATCGGCAAGCTGCTGCTCGGTAGCAGTCAGGCGACCCTTAAGGTCGACGATCTTAGCGAGCATAGCGTCAACCTCGGAGGACAGCGTCTCCAAGAAAACGTCGACCTCAGCAGGATCGTAGCCACGCTTGGCCTCAGAGAAAGTCTGAGCCTGGATGTCTGCAGGGGTAATAGCCATAACAAGTCTCCTTTTTCATCGCCTCGGCGCTACACGCCCGACGTAAGTTACTAAGTCAGTTCTACACGAGTATACCTATAAGAAGCTGCAGAACCAGCCTCTGCACCAACTGCAACGCAATAATCGCAACGACCGGCGAAAAATCGATACCGCCCATCGGCGGGATGAAACGACGGAACAGGTTAAGCCACGGACCGCACACGCTATCAAGCACCGCGGCAATATCCTGAAGCAAACCACCCTGCTTCATGGGAATCCACGTCATAAAGCAGTAGACGACAATGAGCGTGGAATAGAAGTTGAACAGCGTGTTGACCAGCTGGACAATGGTGTAGATGTTGATGAGAATCTCCTCGTCTTGTCTTTACTTAAGGTAGCCGTCGGCACGAAGCTTCTTGAGATCGGAATCTTTGACCTCGCAACCGGCGGGCAGCACCATGAACACGCGGTCGCCCACCTCCTTGACCGTGGCACCCAGACCGCAGGCAAAGCCGTAAGAGAAGTCCAAGACGCGCTTGGCAACTTCGGTGCGTACGCCCACAAAAATCAGTGCGACAGGCTGCTTGGTGCGAACGCGGCGCACCACAGTCTCCACGTCGTCATAGCTCTCGGGGCGCAGGACATAGGCCGGCAGCTGCGGCGTGGCGTTGATGATATTGCTCGCATAGGCCGAGGCATCGCTCGGTGCAGGCGCGGGTGCAGCGGCGGCACGGGCGCGGGTATTCTCGGCGTAGCTCGACGGCGTGTCATAGGCACCGGGACGATAACCGCTCGCAACACTGTCCTGCGAGCGCGAAGGCGGGTTATACGTCGTGGCATGGCGAGAGTCATCGCCGACCAGCTGACCGGAGCGCGTGTACACGGCCACCGACTCGGCCTCGCCGCGGCGCGTCTGACCCAACAGGCCGTTGCTCGGCTCGTCCTGGGTGTAGAAGCCCTCGCCCGAGGCACCGCTGTAACCGTTATTCTGGTAGCCGTCGTCATAGCCATCATCGTAGCCGTAGTCGTCGTCCTGGCCATAACCCTGGTCGTAACCCTGCTGGCCGCCCAGGTGCATCTTATTTTTAATCTCGTCAAGGAAGCCCATGGTTGTGTCCTCTCGCGGTTTAGTGCAGGCGCCCCGATAATCAGTGCGCACTTCAGAGCCTTATTTTACTGCAAACTCCGGGCTAAATACTACCCTGCCCAGGCGAACGAGCGTAGAGCCCTCCTCAAGGGCAGGCTCAAAGTCCTCGCTCATACCGCAGGAAAGCTCGGGCAGGTTCAAATCGGGATGCGCCGCCTCCAGCTCATCCCTCAGCTCACGAAGCCCCGCAAAGGTGCGGCGTGCCACATCCTTATTCCCCCGGGGCGCCATAGTCATAAGCCCCTGTACGCAAATTCCCTCAAGTTCCGCAAGCTCACCCGCGGCGGCGCGAATCTCATCGGGCGAAAAGCCTCCCTTCGACTCCTCACCACTCACATTGACCTCAATGAGCACACGCTGGGGGCCGGCGAGCTCGCCTGCCTCAATCTTGCGGACAGCACGGCTCGAGATCGCCTGCGCCAGATGCAGCGAACCCACCGAGTGAATCAGCTCGGCTGAGCCCAGCACCGCATTGATCTTATTGGTCTGCAGGTTGCCGATCATATCGAAGCGCACCTCGGGCAGCTCCGGATGCTCCGCCAGACCCGTGAGCTTGCGAACCAGCTCCTGCGGGCGATTCTCGGCAAAATGGCGATATCCCGCCTGGATGGCGGCAACGGTCTCATCGACACCAACGGTCTTGGACACGGCAATGAGGCTCGCGGCGTCGTGGGTACGGCCCGCGCGATCGAGCGCCGCATAAAAACGTTCCAGAATCTGCTCGCGGCGAGCGCGTATCAAGTCCAAATAGTTATCCATTGCCAATCGCCTCCGCTGACAGCCAAACAAGTAGTCCCATGCTAACGCAAGAGCGCGGCCCCGCATGTGCAAGGCCGCGCTCACTTAGGTATTTACAATCTTTCGACGAACGGGGTTACTTACTCCTCGTCGTCCTCGCCATCGTCCTCATCCTCAAGATGATCGAGCAGGTAGCGAAGACCCTCGCTGACCTCGTTAGTGGGCACCTTGGCAACGTAGCGAGCGTCGACGGCGGGCCTCATGATAACACCCTCGCCCGAAGGCACGCGCATGCTCTCGAGCTCATCCTCATCAGTGCAGGCGATATCACCGGCAGTCATACGCTGTCCGGTCAACAGGAAGGTCAGACGGCAGGCGGCATCGATGGAAATCGAGGCGATGCGATCGAGATAGCGCGATACCATGATGGCGCGGCGCAGGTCGTCATAGTTGCTGTCGTCGTCCATAAAATCGCCCGTGTCCATGCGGTTAAAGGTGCGGAAGAACTTCTCGTACGCCGCATGCACCGGCTCGTCCTCGACGGCCAAGTTGCAGATGATGGACATGTCGTTGGTGACGAGCGCAGAAAGCGAAGAGCCCAGCACCTGGTAGACGGCCTCAGCCTCGGCCTCGACCGTGCCGACAAGCTCCTTGGGCAGCGAGATGTCGGCCTTGATCATATGACGCGTGGCGCGGCAGATCTGGCGAACCTTATCGGTCATGCGCTGCAGGTTAAAGTCGACGTAGATAATCGTCTGCAGCAAACGGAAGTCGGAGGCGACCGGCGACTGCGTAGCGATCAGGTTGTAGCACACGGCCTCCAAGTTAGCGCAGCGCGCGTCAATCGAAAGCGTGCGCTTCTTGGTCTTGGTGGCGAGCTTGCGGTCGTCGGTCACATAGGCCTTCACGGCATCGTGGAGGGCCAGATCGACGGCCTCGTAGATGCTCAGCATCTCGTGACGGGCCTCGATGAGCTGACGGGAAAACAGTTTGCGCATGGTTCACTCCAATCAGTTGGGTGCGGTCATGCCGCCCGCACAGTGAATACGCACCGGACCAGGTCCGATCGGCTTGGGACTAGTCGCACCGATCAGCCAAAGCGGCCGGTGATATAGTCTTCCGTCCGTGAATCCACCGGGCTGGTGAAGATCGCGTCGGTTTGACCATACTCGATGAGCGTAGCGGGCTCGCCGGCAACTTCCTGCAAGAAGAATGCGGTGTAGTCGCTAATGCGAGCTGCCTGCTGCATTGAATGCGTGACGATGATGATCGTCATCTCGGGCGCCAGCTCGGCCATCAGATCCTCGACCTTAGAGACGGACGTGGGGTCGATGGCGGAGCAGGGCTCGTCCATCAGAAGGACATCGGGTTGCACCGCAAGCACGCGCGCGATGCACAGACGCTGCTGCTGACCGCCCGAGAGCGCCAAACCATCCTTGTTGAGCTGATTGGATACCTCTTTCCAGAGGTTGGCGCGCTTGAGCGATTCTTCCACGATGTCATCGAGGTCACTTTTGCTAGTCACGCCCTGCAGACGAGGGCCAAAAGCGACATTCTCGTAGATGGATTTGGGAAACGGGTTGGGCTGCTGAAAGATCATGCCCACGCGGCGACGGAGATCGACCGGGTCGACACCCTCGGCATAGATATCGTTGCCGTCGAGCGTCATGGTGCCCTCGACGCGCGTGCCCTCGATCAGGTCATTCATGCGGTTGATGCAGCGCAAAAACGTCGACTTGCCGCAGCCCGAAGGGCCAATGAAGGAGGTGATGGCGTTTTTGGCAATGTTGAGGTCAAGCCCCGTCAGCGCATGAAAGTCACCGTACCAAAAGTTGAAATCCTTGGCCGTAATGGCCGCTTGCTCCAACGTGGGAGCGGACTGATAAACGGACATGGGACTCCTTAACTAGCGACGCTTGCGCGACAGGAAGCGCGCAAACAGGTTGAAGGCCAAAATGATCACCATCAGCAAGAGCGCGGTGCCGTAGGCTGCGTTCATGTTGATGCCGTCGTTGGCAAGCAGGTACAGATGGACCGTCATGGGGCGGCCGGAATCGAGCGGCGAAATAGGCAGGTTGATGGCCTGACCCATGGTGTAGAGCACCACCGCGGTCTCGCCGATGGCACGGCCGATGGCAAGGACGATGCCCGTGGCAATACGGCCAAAGGCAGAAGGAAGCACGATCTTGGAGACAACCTGCCACTTGGTGGCGCCCAGGCCGTACGCGCCCCAACGGATATAGCGCGGAACGGCGCGAATGGCCTCTTCGGTGGTGCGCATGACGATAGGCAGCATCAGAAGTGCCAGCGCCAGGGCGGCCGAGACCATCGAAAGGCCCAGGCCCATGGCCTCGACAAACAAGGCGTAGCCAAACAGGCCCATAACGATGGAGGGCACCGAGGCCAAAGCGTCAGCAGCGTAGCGAATGAGCTCGACGATCTTGCCCTGCTTGGCGTACTCGGCCAGATAGACGGCCGCTAGCACGGCGACCGGCGTACAGATGAGCATGGCGAGCGCCGTCACGTAGATGGTCGAGACAATCGTAGGCCAAATGCCGCCCTCGGCGTTGACACCCTGGGGCCAACCGAAGATAAAGTCGAGCGAAATATGCGGTAAGCCATTAACAACCACGTAGGCGATGATAGCGACCAGCACAAGCGTGGTGATGTAGGCCGCGGCGCGGAACACGCCGAGCATGATCTTGTTTGACAGGTCCTTGTTGATACGGCCCTTCTTACCGTGGGAAAGGGCACGCTTGATGCGCTCGCGCGACGAGGTCGTATCGACCGTCGTGTCAACGGAATCGGACATAGCCTACCCCCTCTTCTTCTTGGAAATCAGACGGACGATGCCCACCAGCATGGCGGAGATGATAAACAGGACCACGCCCATGCCGAACAGAGCCGAGCGGTGCAGGCCCGAGGAATAGCTCATGTCGAGCGCGATCTGGCTCGTGAGCGTCGAGATGGGGCTCGCAATGCTGTCGGGAATAACCGGGGCGTTACCCACGACCATGAGCACGGCCATGGTCTCACCGATGGCACGGCCCATACCCAGCACGATGGCATCAACGATACCC